>Ga0315280_10003811_pt1 | contig 22783 bp, 17 predicted proteins | sample YL17G06_40_MG_FD_203697 | JGI IMG/M metagenome (GOLD analysis project Ga0315280, IMG submission 203697) | Sediment microbial communities from Yellowstone Lake, YNP, Wyoming, USA - YL17G06_40 | ecosystem: Environmental > Aquatic > Freshwater > Lake > Sediment | place: USA: Wyoming | collected... | reverse complement strand
CTCCTTGTTAACCTCGGTGAGGATTTTATTGACAAAGTAAAACCACTCATTACTGATGGAGTATTCCGGCTCCGGGTCTCTATCGTTGGCCCCAAAGCCGTCAAAGTAACTGCCTATCCTGGCACAATTTTGACACCAACAGCGGGGGTAGCCATCAACAGGTGCAAAGGCCGTGACGGCCTTTCCCATCTGAGCATCGGTTTTGATACGCTCTACAGAATATTTTATCATACCTTCGCTTGTCATACAAGGATGGTTCTTGTCACGAGTACCGTCTTTTTTGAGGGCAAACCAATCGGGATGGTCTGCGAACTGCTTTTGGGGCAGGTATCCAGAGATAGAACCATCGCCGGGGACACCGAAAACATCCTGGCTGTGAGGATTCATCTTGTTGTGGATTTTCCACTCGTCACACTCGGAGGCCATATTCCCACGGGAATGCTCCCAAAAATTCCGAACAGGAAAATCAGGATGTTGCGTAATATCCATAGGTCCAACGGTTACCGTTGACATTCTTGGTATTACCTCGCCCATTTCTCCCGGCATAAACCAGCGAACGCCAAGCTGGTGCAAAAACTTGACCACAGCATATCGCGTCCCCAGATAGGGTTCGGTGTCGTTACCTGCCAAAACAAGGCGGTTGCCGTGTGTGCGGATAACAAAACCTTCCTCACGAAGATTCCTGGTTCGACCGGAGGGAATCTTGAGATTGGGGACATCGTCAGTTAGTTTGCTTTGGCCTACCAGAACTATATAACCTGAAAGCGGGGTGGAATCAGTTGCAATAGGTAATTTTGCTCCGCTAACCTTTTCTATATACTTTTGTAACTCATATGCTGCGGTTCGTGTGTTTTCGGTGGGTGAATTAGAGGTGACAATTGTTGCAGTTGGTTGACCATTTTTGACGAGAGTAAGTTCTGAACCGACAGTTGAATAACTATTCTTCACAGAGGACTCGGCTAAACAACCAGCAAAAAGGACCAAACCTGCAAGCAGAGAGAATACACCAAACCTGTGCATAAAAACATCCTTTCATATATTTGACCAGATAGAGTCTAATTGACATCCTTGAGGATTGTCAATAATCTGAATCTGAGGTATTAATCTGCTGTAGGAGTATCCATTATGACACGGGTATCCTTATACGCTTCGAACTACCCCAGGATTAAGGCAAACCTCTTGCCGTGCTTGGTAAGCAGCTGCTCGTAAGTTCTCATAACCCCAATACGCCCGATTTGACCAATAATGACTCCTGAAATAATGCCACAAATTCTCAAGCGGATTAATCTCCGGCGAATATGCGGGTAGTGGAATCGCTGTCATGTTTTCGGCTAATTGCAGCCTATTAGACTCATGAAAAACCTGCTTGGTCCCACAACATTATCGCATGAACATCCGAATCCACTTCCTTCAAAAACTGTTCGATGAATACATTGACCGCATCTGTATTTATTCGTGGTGATAGTAACCCTATGGTTTGGCCCGTTCGCGGACACACAACACCTAAAGCATATAACCAGTCATAATGCGGTTGCCCGACTGCTCTGGGACGTGAACCACGACAAGCCCAAACACGCGTGATAGTGCCTTGCTGTCCGAAGTGATCAAGGATACTTATGAAGCTGATCAATCAAGAAGAGACTTTCGAAGCGGCCGTTGCTAAGAAAAGTCAGAGCGTTATGGGAGTTGGATGGAGCTCCCAATGGAATAGACAATTGTGAGTATTGTGGAAAAGTATATACTCAACTTGACTGACTTTTATAAGGATTTTTGACGGCATGAACAATATCTCAACAAAAATAGGCAATCTCTACGATAAAGGGATTATCAGACAGATTCCTTATCAGAAGGAGATTGCCAATATGTTTAGAATCGTCCGTTTCCCGTCAAAACCGGATTCTTTTTTCAATTCCTTGAAAAATCAGTTCCACTTCCATCACTTCGATTATTTCCGCACGCTGGTTCTGCTAATAGCCTTTTCCTGGGGTCGGCGGAATATCACTTCTCTCTACCGCTATCTGGACCATCGCTATCAGCCTCACCGCAGCCGATTCAACAATTTCCTTAATGTCGGCCGATGGAATCCGCCGGTGGTTCTGAAAATCAAAGCTTCCGAGATGCTCGCTAACCTCAATCCACGCCCAGGCGAGGTGGTCGAGTTAATTCTCGATGACTCCAAGAAGCAAAAACGCGGAAAGATAATGGCTGCCGTTAACTGGATTCGTGACCCGCTATCAGGCCGTAACATTCGGGGTCATCAGTATGTGACAGCCACCATCCGATTTCGAGGTTACACGATTCCTTTCGGGATTCGTCTTTACGTCAAGAAAGAAGATTGTCCCAAGCTGAATGTTACATTCAAAAAGACTACCCAACTGGTTTCTGAACTGATTAGCGAATTCGAGCCACCTGACCGAATCCATGTTCGGGTCTTGTTTGATAGCTATTATCTTTGTCCTGTGGCGGTAAAGGCCTGTCGGAAAAAGGGTTTTCGTTTCGTCTTGGTGCTCAAAAGTAACCGCAATCTCTTCAAAAATGGCCGAAAACTCAAAACCGGTGGTTACGGCATCCGACTGTTTCATCGCCAACCAAAGAAAACCATAAGAATCCGCAAATCCAAAGGGGCTGTAACGTATACCTATGTAGATGCCGGATGGATGGATGTCAGTGATTTGGGCAGACTACACGCGGTTTTCTCTCGAAAAAATTGTGAGAGAAGGATTCTCGGCCTGGTAACGGACGATCCGAAACTTTCCGCAGGTCAGATGATTCTTTCCTACGATGACCGCTTCCGTATCGAGGTCTTTTTCAAGGACAGCAAACAGCTTTTGGGGCTGGGCCAATACCAGAACGCTTCTTTGGAAGCGGCAGTTACACACCTGCATCTGGTATGTTTCGCCTATGCCCTCCTGACCCACGTCGCGATTAGTCGCGAAGGTGCACAAGGGAAACGTAAATCTGTTGTCCGGCTGTCAATTGCAGACCTTCAGAACGAAGTGCGTCGTATAGTGTGGGATGATATGTCTGATTACCTGAAGCAATTTTTCAGTGGACCTCAAATTGTCAAAGAGCTGGAGCGGCTCCTTATAGCCGCATAAAAAACAATACAAAAAGTCGGTCAAGATGAGTAAATACTTTCTCAAGCTTTTTCCCCAACAGGCTATTATTTACTTCACCCGTTCCCCCTCTCACCGTCATGACACAAGCCAGCCAGAGAGAAAGAAAGTGTCTTCCCACGACTGTGCCGAATTCACATATCTATTAGACTGTATTTACCGTAAAAACAATTTTGCCATAGCTTTGTGCACAAGAGCTTATTGGGGAAAGTGGATTTTCACTGGGTGAAAATATCCGACGGCTATTGCCACGGGTACGACGAAGAGAAAGGGCAAGAAAATGGCCAGCACATAATGGTGAAGACGCAGTTGTTTAGCACCGCGTTCGGCAGGAACAGAATAGGCCGGCAGATAAACCATCAGACCGTAGACAAAGACCCACAAGCCGACTTCTGCCAGGTGCTGAAGGCCAAAGGTTCCGGCCTCGGCAAGCGTTCCTGTGAGGCCAAAAAGGAGCATGACCGTTGCAGGTCGGAAATCATACCGCGACAGAAGCCAGGCCCAGGCAATGAACATGGGCACAAACACGATGACACTGTGGCCGAGAACAACATCGAGGTAGTTTGTGGAAGCTGTAATATAAGCTTGGCCAATCTCTACACCAAAAACTGGAGCAAGGTTGGTCATCGTAGTTGTGATTGCCTCTTCTATAAGGGCCAGCACTGTTGAGAAGAGAACGAACTTCATCTTCCAGCCTATCGGAACGCGCAGGACGAGGCGTCGGATGTTGTCGCGATATACGCGGGCGAAAATACCGCCCACGATAATCCATAAGAAGATGAGTCCCCAGGCCATTCCGACGACGGCGAGCTGCACAGGGTTATGCCAGACTAATACCGTTACGGCGATAGTTACCAGTGCTCCGTAAACTGCCAGAACTTTGAGTATGCGAGCAGGGGTTATAAGGCGGCAAGCTTTCATCATACGCTTCTTTCTCCTTTCAGAGTTCCTCATCAACGCTTTCTCCTGGCTTTGCCGACAATTATACTCTGTAGATAATTCTTGGGATTCTTCTGTTTTTGTCAAGGCCCATGCAGACTGACAGCCTCGATTTTTGACAAATTTGCTTTGCTGCATATAATGGTAGAACCGTGCGCATGCTAATATCATTTGTAGCAATTATAGACAGGATGAGCGATGACCTCTATTGACACCAAAGGTGTTGTCATAACACAGATAGCCCTGATCGCTCTTTTTCAGGTCGTAGTCACAGCTTCTGCTCTGCCGGCAGCCGATTCTCAAGCCCAGCCCTTCGACGTTGCTCAGGGCGGTGATCCTGTCAAACCGTTGAAGGTCAGTGTTTCCTGGGGCCATACATCACGTGAAACTACATCTTTCCACATACAGTTATTGACCAATGAATTAGCGATTGTAAACATCAGAGGTTTCGGCTTAGAAACCGACGATAGTGTCAAAGACGGGATATTCGAAACGTACGCAGGCAAAGGTGATATAGACGGTGTGGAACTCACCCTTCAGTATGCTCCGAGACAAGTAAATACTATCGAAAATCTGCACCGTATCTGGGCCGACTTAATCGCGCAGAGCGACCCGGATACAGCAAGCAGGCTGAAGCAGGACCCGGCCTATCGGCTCGATTCGCGTAAGTTGACGGTGCAGATGGATATCGCGGGAACAAAAGGCTTTAGTGTCACGGTCGACCAGTTGCTACAGAAAAAGGCGTTATGGGTGCCCTTGCTGGATGTTTACCTGGCTGTAGGTGATATTCCGCTTTCTTTTTCAGACCATCAGAAGCAGCTTGATGCCTACAGAGGCAAATGTATTCTGGACCAGATACACCATGATGCCGAGGCAACTTACGACCAATACACCACACGCTGGGAAGATATGGGCAGTCCAACGTATATGCATCCTGCCCAGCCTGCACCCGGCCACATCGTTTGTTTGACGTGGGATAGTGCGCTTTACAAGTTTGGCATTGACCGCGGGGCCGGAGTCTGGAACGACTATGGAAACTCTGACCACTTTCGATTCTGGTTTGACTTCGGCGATTTATCTAAAGGGATTCAAGAATCGTGGAAAGGGCAGCGGCTCGAAAATGGTCTGCCTATCGTCACCACGACTATTGAGCGAGATGGCTTACGCTATGAAGTAGAGCAGCTTACATATCCTTTGGATGGACCACCTCAGCGAAGGCGAGGTGACATTGCTATGGTGTTGCTGCAAAGAGTCAAGGTCACTAACCTGCAGGACCAACCCACAATGGTTTCTCTAAAGATGCATCACCGCCGAGAATTCCCGTCCACTGCTACTGCCCAGATAACATGGCGCAGCAAAGACGATACTTTTTTGTTCGAGGAGAATGTCACGCACCGGGTTCTTTTTATGGTTAAGGGTTCTGGTTTGAAGGTCAATACTTATACCGCAGAAAATGAGCCCAAACTGTTGGACGAAAATAAGAACACAAGCTGGAAGAACATCGAGACATTGCTAACATTTGACCTTTCCAAAAACGCAAGTCAAGAATTTGTAGTTAAACTTCCATCACCTATGGTACCGTCTCAGGATGTAGATGACCTCGTAAAGTTGGACTACGCCGGCTCTCGCGAAGCCACATTGAAGTTTTGGGCCGATTATTTGGCCCGCGGTGCTCAATTCCGAGTGCCTGAGAAGGTTGTTAACGACCTGTTTCGTGCCAATCTTTGGCATGCATTGCGCCTGCCACGCCGCCATGGTGGCCCAGAAGAAGGGCTGAAGATTGACCTGCCATATTCAAACTTCGCCTACGCTCAACACGGGACACCCTGGCCGGTTAACCAGGCGGTTTATGTGGATTACATGATTTACGGCCTGCGAGGATATTATGATATCGCAACGGAGGAGCTGCTCACGATGTACCTTGGCAATCAGGAACAAAATGGTCACGTAGGCGGCTATGCAAACTGGGGCGTTTATACACCATCGATGCTCTATGTTGCAGCCAAGAACTATCTGCTATCAGGCGACCGGGATGCATTCGAACGGTTGTTGCCATATACACTCAAGGCACTTGACTGGTGTCTGAACCAGATTCGCCAATCGTCCGAACATCCCGGACCGGTCTGTGGACTTGTTCGTGCGCCGCTAAATGATGGAAGCGGTGAAGGAAGCTGGGCGTTCAACCAAGCATACGTGTATGCTGCACTTGAGGAGCTCGGCAAAGCCCTTCAACAAACTGGCCACCCCCGCGCAAAGGAGTGCATAGAAGCTGCTGCGAGCTTTCGCCAGTCTATTGAACATGCCTTTGGAGCTGCAACTATGCGTTCACCTCTTGTACAACTGCGGGACCATACGTGGATACCTTATGTGCCGTGCGAGGCCACAAAGCCGGGGCGGTTGTTCGAGCAGTGGTATCCCACGGATGTGGACACGGGGGCAACGCACCTGTTGCGGCTCAAGGCTCTGCCCGCCGATGGTACTTTGGCCAGCTATCTTCTCAATGACCACGAGGATAATCTCTATCTGAAAGGCTTGGGTATGGCCAATGAGCCTGTGTACAATCCCCAGGCAACAGCATATCTGTTAAAAGACGATCCCAAGGCCGTGATAAGGGCCTTCTATAGCTATATAGCCTGCGCATTTAGCCACTCGGTACTTGAACCAGTGGAGCATCGCTGGACCTGGGGACAGTACTTCGGCCCACCCAGCACGGATGGCGCCTGGTTTGAACTGTATCGGCATATGCTCATTCACGAACTTGATGATGACTCGCTACTGTTGCTACAGGCTACTCCACGAAAGTGGTTGGAGGATGGGAAAAAAATCGAAGTCGAACGGGCACCAACATATTACGGTCGGATGTCTCTGACCGTTGATAGCAAGGCTGCCGCCGGTGATTTGGTCGCACAGATTGATATGCCCAGGAGGCAAGCTCCAAGACGACTTCTTGTTCGATTCCGTCACCCTCAGGGCAAACCGATACAATCCGTAACAGTCAATGGAGCAAACTGGACTGACTTCGATACCCAGAAGGAATGGGTAGTGATTGAGAAACCCCTTCAGAGTTATTATACTATTATAGCCCAGTATTGATCCGAGGATAAACTTATGAAGATTCTTGTTTCACTTGCAGCAATCATCCTTTTATTGCCATTAGTTGCCCGTTCTCAGGAGAAAGCAGTGCAAGTAACGGTGTTTCCAGAAAATAGATTAGGGCCTCTTGAGATTGACCGCATGGCACTTGGCCAGGGAGGGCTGTCGGACGAGCCTATGTGGCAGGACCGCATCGCTGAGATTCGTGCCTTGCGGCCAAGACTTATTCGCCTGTTCATCCAGGAGTATTTTGACTTATTGCCTCGGTCTGGTCAGTATCACTTCGATAGATTAGACCGCTCGGTGGAAACAATCCTCAAGACGAACGCAAAGCCCCTTATGTGTATCTGCTTCAAACCGCGTGTGCTTTTCCCTGTAATAAATCAGGACATCGTTGAGCCAAACGATTATGACCAATGGGAAAAGCTCATTTTCGAACTTGTCCGTCGCTACAAGCAGCGCGGTGCTGGAATTCGGTATTGGGAAATTTCTAATGAACCTGACATTGGTGAAGATGGTGGTTGTCCTTATCGGTTTCGGCCTGAAAGCTACACGCGTTATTATAAGCACACTGTCGAAGCCATTCTGCAGGCGGACCCTGATGCGCGCGTTGGGGGACCAGCATTGGCAAATGTCCGTTCGCCTATTCTGCCTGCTCTGCTCGATTTCTGTGGAAAAGAAAAAGTGCCTCTGCACTTTGTCTCCTGGCACATTTACAGCAGCAGTCCACTGCAGATTCGTGGGACGATCAATTATGCCAGAGACCTTTTAAAGAAACATCCAGATACCGAGGTAGAGACCGTTCTCGATGAATGGAATATGGATTTATCCAATCCTCCGAAGGACCCACGCTTTCAGCCGTGTTTCGTTGCGGAGGTCATTTGGCAGATGAAAGAGGCCGGACTGAACTACTCTTGCTACTATCATATTCGAGATTATCACATTTCGTTCGAGCCCTTTGCTAAGTTTATGTCACCCGGTGGGACAGCGTTTATGTTCAAGTGGTGGAATCGCAGGCCACAATATGATGGTCTGTTTGACTACCAAAACACGATACGTCCAACCTACTTCACATTCAAATTGTTGTCTTATCTAACGGGCGAGCGTTTGCATCTTAGTTCGGATACCGAAACGGTTCATGGGCTGGCAAGCTGGGATGAGAAGCTGCAATTGTATAACGTGCTTATCTGGAATTTCTCACCGTCATCCGTGCAAGTCAATTTAGTCTTGACTAATCCACCAGGCAATCTTCTGGCGAGGTCAATTGTTCTAGATGCCGCAACAACCAGCAATGACGAAAACTCCCGACTCATATCTGAAAGTCCGGTTGAGCTGGAGCGCGACAAAGCCCGCCTTACAGTTCCGCTGGGCCCCTATGGTGTCAGATTCTGGTCAATTGAGCGGCGCAGCTGAAATGAGTAGGGCCATCACAAAATCGTGTTTTAAATTAGATTCATACTCTTTGCAAAGTGAGTAAGATGAGGCTCAAGTGTACAGTTTGCCTTGTTGTGTCAGGTATGATTCTGGTTGCTGTCTCGGCCAATGGACAGAAACAAAGTTCTCCTGCGTCTATAAGTAAAGATGAAGCAGTAAGACACCTGTCCGAAGAGGTGCGCCACAAAGGCTGGATTGTGTTCTGCGGCCGCTCGGACAAGGGCGATTGGGACTTGTTTTTATGCCGGCCGGATGGATCTAGTCTGCACAATATCACCAATACAACTCAATACAATGAGGTGGCACCACAGTTCTCCCGTGATGGTCGAACACTACTTTATCGACGATTACCGCGAGAAGAACAAATAGACGGCAACCACTACGGAACGCAGGGTCGGCTTGTCTTTGCCAACAGTGACGGGACAAGCACAGAAGTTTTCGGCGAGAACGGCCAGTATCCCTGGGCAAGCTGGAGCCAGGATGGCAAACAACTCGTATGCCTTTCAATTAAGGAAATCTTTTTCGTTGACATCACGAGCCGACAAGTAATCCGCAGACTGGAACGGAAAGGTTTCTTTCAACAATTAACTTTGTCACCGGATGGGAGATGGTTAAGTGGTGTGGCTAATTCATTCGGCACCGGCTGGAGTGTCGCTCGCATAGACGTAGTAACTGGGGCAGCAAATGCAGTAAGCCAGGTGGACTGTTGCACGCCCGATTGGTTTCCGGACAGTAATCATCTTATATTCTCTAATCGACCGCAGGGGCAGAAGGCAAATAACGGTTACGGATGGACGCAGCTATGGATGGCTGACGCTGAAGGAAAGGCACATTGGCTGGTCTACGGCGAGGAAGGACGGCACATTTATGGCGGTAACGTCTCGCCAGATGGTAAGTATGTGGTATTTACCGGTAACATGCAGGAAAATGGTGACACAGGTAACACCGGGGCCCCAATGGCCCTGATGCGCTTAGCGGATGCGCCCATTATTGGAGGAGAAAGCAGCGAGTTGCGATCATCGCACCCGGAAGCAAAAAGTGGTCCTTTATTGGTGCTGCCGGTTGGCTGGGAACCGTGCTGGACATTCACAGAGATTGATATCGGTAGACCGCTCTGCCAAGCCCAAAACGAGAAGACTCCAAACGCTACATCCGGTATTCAACCGGTTGATGGAGATGAAGAGATAAAAAAGTTGGCTGCTGAAGTGCACGACAAGGGCTGGATTGTCTTCAGCGGTGTGGCCGACAAAGGTAACTGGGACCTTTTTCTTATGCGTCCCGACGGGTCCGACCGACGACAGATAACCGATACGCCTAAATACAATGAGGCAGGAGCACGTTTCTCACCTGATGGGAGAAAGTTGCTATATTTCCGCCTGCCCGGTATAGAGCAGATAGACAATAACACCTACGCTACGTATGAACTGGTCATTGCCAACTCCGACGGCAGCGAGGCCGTAGTCTGCAAAGACGGCTTTCACTGGGCCTCATGGGGACCGGATAGCAACCAGATAGCGTGTCTGGACAAGAAGGGAATTCGGATCATCGACCTATTGAGCCAGCGGATTTTACGGGAGATACCACGCCAGGGAATAGTTCAACAGCTTATCTGGTCGCCTGATGGCAGGTGGTTTGTCGGCACGGCTAACGGCTTGGGGGTAGCATGGTCAATTGGGCGTCTGAACGCCGATATAGGCCAGATCAACGCTGTAAGTGAGACGGACCGCTACAACTGTACTCCAGACTGGTTGCCCGATTCACGGCGTATTATCTATACGCGGGGAATTGTTCCCAACACGCCAGACTGGGCACAATTGTGGGTGGCCAACGGTAACGGACAGGAAAAGCGATTACTCTATGCTGAGGAAGGACGTCACATTTACGGTGGCTGCGTCTCACCCGACGGTAAGTTCACACTGTTCACCAGGAGTGAGGAAGACCTCGGCAAGGTGGACAATTCGCGCACTAAGATGGCCATTATACGATGGAAGGATACACCTATGGCGGGTGGGCACAGTGAATCGCTGCATAAGAAATACCCAAGCGCTCGAAGTGGGCCATTGCTGGACCTGTCATGGGGCTGGGAGCCACACTGGACCTACAGTGACGTGATTGCGGTCCCAAGGTCTGGCTTTGATATGAAAGCTGGTGGAGAGTAAAAGGGCTTAAGTGATGGGCAAGCTATACTTTACGACCATTCTGCCGGTGGCAGTTGTATTGACGGGTTTGATTTGCTTGTCATGTACCAAAAAGTCTGAACCGACAACAGCAACAGGTGAAGATCCGAATGTGACAACTATGGGCAATATTGAGGTGACGGCTCGCCTGATGGAGATACCTGACGGTGCGATCTTCAAGCGAGAGCTGTATAACTATGCTACGGTCTTAAAATACAAAGTCCTCAAGGTGCATCGAGGTCAGATAGATACAGAAATGATTTATGTCGGGCATTACAATCCATTTAAGCCGCGAAGTGAAGCAGCAGACAGGCAAGTTAAGGGCATAGGTGGAAACCTCGAGAGTTTCGGAACCGGGCAGGTGCATAGGATTGCATTAGAAGTGCCTATCGACGACTACTTTATGGGTGGAATCATCAACAAATACTTCGGAGAATACAAGGGACCCATCTACTGGGCGGTGTGGACAAACAAGGTAAGGAAATGGCCGTAAAATGAACTTCGTTTCACACATATTTGTTTTCTATTTCCTGCCGGTTGTTCTTCTATGCTATCATCTAATACCACGAAATTCCCATCTCTTGCGGAAGGTCTTTCTTCTTGTCGCCAGCTATACCTTCTACGCTTGGCTCAACCTGTGGTTTGTAATCGTTGTCTTTTGCACTACAATCTTTAACTACGTTCTGTCGAAATTCATGGCACACTGCGGCGGCAGACATAGCCGTAGTTTGCTGATGGTATTCTCTGTGACAGTAAATCTGGGGCTGCTGGGCCTCTTCAAATACGCGGTTTTTTTCCAGAACAACTTGAATTATGTGCTAAAACTTTTTGGGGCTGATACCTTTCCAGCGATAAAAATAGCCTTGCCGGTGGGCATCTCATTCTTCACCTTCAAAATTCTCAGCTACACAATTGATGTCTATCGCGGAATTCCATTGGCCCATTCTTTTCTCGATTTTGCGTGTTATGTTGCCTTCTTTCCCCAGCTGCTGTCGGGGCCAATTCAGCGTTATGGGACAACCGATGCCAAATCCGAGCCCGTGCCAACATTCATTGAACAACTTAACAAACATAGACACTGCTTGTCCACATTCTCCTATGGTGTGGCACTGTTTATCCTTGGTTTTGCCAAAAAGGTCTTCCTGGCAAACGTTGTAGGAGAAATAGCCGATGCCATATTTTCCGCTGAAGCACCGGGAACACTGGATGCCTGGTTTGGCGTGGCTGCATACACATTCCAATTGTATTTTGATTTCTCTGCCTATTCAGAGATGGCCATCGGTATAGGGTCAATGCTGGGCTTTGACTGTCCCAGAAACTTCAACAGCCCCTATCTGGCTACAAGCATAAACGATTTCTGGAGGCGATGGCATATATCTCTATCAAGCTGGTTCAGAGATTACCTTTACATACCGCTGGGCGGTAATCGCAAAGGCGTCACGTGGTCATACTTGAATCTGGTTGTGGTGTTTCTGCTTTGTGGGCTGTGGCATGGTGCAAACTGGACCTTCATCATATGGGGCGCATATCATGGCATCCTTCTGATTTTTGAACGCTTATTAGGCAAAAAGACCTTTTATTCGTACCTGCCTGAAACTATGCAGATATGTGCTACCTTTGTACTTGTCACAGTAGGGTGGGTCTTTTTTCGCTCGCCTACTACAGCCGGCGCCTGGAGACTTTTGTCAGTTATGTTTACGACTTCGCAGCCACATGGCAGTTCGATTCTGCTGGGCGCCGTTATATATACCCCAGCCGATTTGGTCACAATGGCTATATGTTCGGTACTCGCTTTCCAGCCGGTACAGGCTCTTGATTGGGCAAAGATGATAACTTGGTCGAAGGCCTTAATATTAGCCATACTGTTCTGTCTGTCTCTGATGACAATGTTCACCCAAACATTTACCTCTTTTCTATATTTTCAGTTTTAGGACCGATAGCATGTCTGGCAGACAAGGCAAACAGATATTCTTAACAGCAGCTTTTGCTGTTGTAATTTGCAGCGCAGGCCTCAGTCAGCTCATTTCAGAGTTGATTGGAGGACAAACACCACAAGTTGCTGAACTGTTTATGCAGATACCTACCAGGGCTAATCTCAAAGCGTTTGAGAGAGACCTGCAGGATGATTCCTGGTTGGCCCGAAGATTGCGGCCATGGGTGCAATATGCGCGATTTATAGCCTTGAGGGAATTGCCAGACAAGGCAATTGTGGGTCGAGTTGGCTGGCTTTTCTATAAACCCGACGTTCAATACCTAATCGAACACATGCCCGAAACAGACGGCAGTCAGGGGAATATTTTTTCCGCGGTGGTGTCATTTCGCGACCAATTGGCCAAACGTGGCATAAAACTGCTGCTGGTACCTGTGCCTGACAAGGCAAGTGTGTATCCCGATATGCTCGCCAGTCGTGCAAGTTTGACAGAACATCCTGTCAATTCGAAAACTCTTGAAATTATCTCCCGGCTCCAGCAGGCCGGGGTCGAGGTAGTAGATCTTTTTGCAGTTTTTGAACGAGCCCGTACCGGCTTATCCCCTGCCGATGGCACCACGTACTATCTATTACAAGACAGCCACTGGTCTCCAGAGGGTATGCGGCTTGCCGCACAGGTGGTTGGCCAGAGAATCCTCGATTTAGGCTGGGTAGGAAAAAGACAGGTTGAATATGCTTTAAAACCAGTGACGATAAAACAATATGGAGACATCCTTAGGATGATTCAGGTATCGCAGTTCGAAAATAGGTTTGAGCCAGAGCGCATAGATTGCACTCAGGTAATCAACCCTATAATCAATCGGCCTTATCAGACAGACCCTAATTCTGAAGTTCTTGTACTCGGGGACAGCTTCCTTCGTATATACAGCCGAGACGAACCAGGTGCCGGTGGTTTTGTGGAGCATCTGGCGCACGAGCTTGGATTCGCCATCTCCTCTATTGTGAATGACGGAGGTGCTTCGACCTTAGTAAGACAGCAACTCAGTCGCAATCCAGGCCTTTTAACCAATAAGAAAGTTGTTGTATGGGAGTTTGTGGAACGGGACATACGTTTTGGAACTGGAGGTTGGCAATACGTTCCCTTACCTTGAGTAACACTATGGGGAATGGCGCATGGCATCTATTCCGTCATTTCTAAGCTTGCTTACGGTCAGGGAGTAGCAGGCCGCAGGATGAAGAGAGTATCAGTGGTCGTCGGTTAACGAGATATCTCGCTGGGTTCATACCCATCCGTGAGCGTATGGAGAAACGCGACGATGTCATCAACTTCTCGCTCGTTCAAAACAAGGTTGCCCAACTCCTCGTGGTTCACGTTTTGGGACACTTCCGGCTCTGGCCAAGGGCCTACATCACGTGTATTGTAGAACGCTACGACCTGCCGAAGCGTTTTAAATATGCCGTTGTGCATGTAGGGGGCCGTCAAGGCAATGTTTCGCAAAGTCGGGACTCTAAACTTGCCGTTTTCCTCCGGCTTTTTCACTACACTGCCCAGACCCATATCGACAAATTTCGTCCCGGCCGGATTAAGCGACTTCGGTAAGTAGTAATAGGGATTCTCAGCGTTCTTCGGTACTCTAAGGTTGTCATACGTGAAGTCCGTGAACAGCGTGGGTTCTCCACTGGGACCGGGCCCAGTGGGGTGACATTCCGCGCAACGTCCTTTCTTGACATCCTCGAATAGCGTCAACCCTCGCAACTCCTGTTCGGTTAACTTGATCATTCCCTGCAGAAACAGGTCATACTTGGAGCTGAATTGGTTATAAAGGGCAAAGCAAAACCGCGGCGGTTATAGGGGCGGAGGGAAACTGCGACACTTCCGGATGATTTCTGCGAAGATGTGTGGTAATCGGCATTTAAAACAGCCACGGGTCGGCACCCAAATTAGTCCGTCTCAGAAGCCACAGCTCATTGATACATACCATCCATAATCCGGCACCTTTTTGTCCGGTTCTTCGGTGTTCCAAAAGTCAACCAACGGTTCCCGAACGCAATAGAACAAAATAAATGTCCACAAACATAACCACCAAAGCTGTAACTCAAAAGTGTAGCCCTATTTCTTGAAAGCGTCCGAAGCAGCCTGAAACCCTGCGCTCAGAGCTTGCTGTCTCAACCCATACCTCTCCTTACTTATCCTGACTGCATATTCTCTGAGCTGCGTGCCGAATGCTTTTTCGATAAATAGAATCACTTCAAACGCCTCCACATAAACCTGGTTGAATAAACGGTAAAACCGCCACCTGACTTCTTGCCGGCTCATCCGAAAAGTCTGGTATATCTTCTCACCATAAGTTCCTTTCAGAACCATGTAACTGGGTCTACCCAGCTTCAACTCCACCCACAGGTCCTTCGACTCCATCAGATTCTTTAAGTTCTCCAAAAAGCTGTGGTCCTTCTCGGTTAGTTTCATGTTTCACCACCATGATGTCCTGCCCATACTGCCAGATATCTATAATTCCGGCATGGGCCAGGAATATATCTGATGATATTGGTTCTTTGCAATATTACAGGCCGGAATTATGTTTTCTCTTGTTGTTTGGTGAGTTCTTTTTTGTAGTAAAGCCTTAATACAAGACCAATGACACCCAAAATCTTAAAATCAGCCTCGTTTTTTATGCCTAAGAATCACTTTTTTAACACCTAACCACAGAGGTTTTTAGTTGTGCTACTTACTAATCTGACAGACATACATCCTGCTGTTTTCAACAACTCTGTCCGTTTGTTCAGAAACATCCTGCACATACCTTGTTGCCATTTGTAAATCCGCATGACCAAGAAGCCCGCCTGCCCAGAGTCCCGCCGTCGCGAAGCCCGCCCTTCTCAACGGTAGTGACGAAGGGCCCGCTATGACGGGCGTAGAACGGGTTCGGCGGGCAGGCCTTTGAACAGCAAACGGGTCACCTGACCTGCCCGACGGACAAGCCTCTGGGTAGGCGGGCCTGGCAGCAATAGTGGCAGCGGTTCTTCGCAGAGTATAAAAACCTGTTCCTTTGGGAACATCGAGCTCTGATTTCTTAATCAGCCTCGAAAATTTTGCGGTTATTGTATTTAGGGTCGTATATTTGCCCTTCCCATTACCATCAGGCTTAAGAAACGTCTGTATGTATGGGTTACCTCTGGAAGTATAAAAGACAAGTTTGCCTGTCCTGGGAATCTTTTCAAGTGATTCAATAGTTTCCGGCCATAAAGGCAAATCCCTGAAAATCCCCGTTTTTCTTCTTGGCAGCATAACCCTGGCATTGGCCAGATCCAAATCTGTCCACGTAAGCTCTGCACAATCTGTACATCCAAAACCGCAATTTAACCCAAGCCATATCATGGCTCTCATTTTTACATCAGCACAGGATAGCAACTTGCTTATCTGTTCAGAATTAAAGGTGACCCTTTCCTGGTGAATTATTTTGCCTCTTGAGATAGCATCAATATTTGGGATGTTCTCAAGAACATCATTTCTTCTGGCCCAGTGAAACATAGCCTTCATTATGCTTATATGAAGATTTAGTCTGCAGACAGAGCCATAATGCCTCTGGAGCATCCTTTTGTAGTTCTGTAAATCCAAAGTTGAGATGCTCTTGACTTTTCGATTCTGACCAAGAAAAGCCATTAATTTGTTCAGACTCTCAATTTGGTCATTGTGGTGTCTTGCAGTAAGGTCATTTGCCCGAAGTTTTGAATACTGATAGTTAAGATACGTATCACAAAGCTGTTTTAGCGTCATATTATCGCCTGTTGGTTTTTGTTGTTGTAGATTGTTTTGACATCCGTGTAGATATGTTGATTGGTCGAGATACCTTTGAAGTGCCTCTTTTTTGTCAGAGCCGAAGTAATACATTTTCCCCTTGATTTTTTTACAGTACTGTCCTGTCGTATGAAGCGTCAGTGGAAATTTGTCGGAACGTGTTTTTCTTTTTAAAGTTCTCATAATCCTGCCTCCTAAAAAACAGTTTACACTTTCAGATAATCCCGAATTAGTTGTAGTTGTGGTTGTTATTTTCGACAAGGCAACAACTGTCGGTAATTACAACTAACTGTAATATATCAGCTTGTGATTATTATACGAAATGGAAGTCAAAAGGTTATATAATCCGTTTGCGTTCACAACGGCAATAGTATGTTCAATCCGATGACCGCCTTTTCTGCCAAGAGGATCAAAACCCATGAGCTTTGCATTCAACTTATGAGATAGTGTGTCAGTTGGTTATTCCACAAGATATATTTCTGATACTTGCATATCTGACTACAACAAAACTTAAATAATCATGTCCCGTTATCATTTCAAAATGACACCAAAAGAAGAACATACCGGAAAAGAATGTAAGTGCTTAAACAACCTCGAAGAGATCTGCGAAAACACCCGTGCTATCCGCCGGGTTGTCAACAGGATCTTAGACCATCTGCACGAATATAGTTGCAAGGAAGATGATGAAAATGACAACACCGACTACGACCCCGACAGCATTTCCTGGCACGACCTGGACAACGGGGATGATATGTATATGTAGTCGAAACATTTTTATAGTCTTGCAGATTTATCTTTTCATGAACCAAAACCAGCAGCTAACAGTTCAGTTGATACAACTTAAAAATATCCTCGAGGATGCAAAGGCTATTCTGGAATGGCATAAACTGAAGGTCTTTGAGAAAAACTCAAATCCATCATTAAAGGTATTTTTCCAGGATGATACTTTTCAGCAACTCACAGACAAGCAGGCAGCCTTTCAGATGCTTTGGGCAAGAACGAGTATGCTTTTGAAGGATAAAACAATAAAACTTAGCCAGGACAAGAGGAACGAATTCCAAAAAGAGCTTAATAAATTATCTTTGCAATTTTTTTATCTCGGCAGCGATGTAAGGATATACTGATATTTATAAAAATGGGATTACTCGACTTTTTTATCAGGAGAAAGCTCAGAACAGCTAAAAGAAGAAGGTCAAAAGGCTGCGGCATTACTGTAAAGCAACAGATTGCCGGCATCAAAGGTCATGTTGACTCAATAAACAGTATTCTGCAAAAACATCAAAAGTATATCGATGAAAATTCAGTCATCTTAAAAGAGTACGGTCAAAAACTAAAGAATCTCGAGGATATCCTGACCAATCAGCCAATGGATCTGTCGCTAAGACAGACCAGTCCGACACAATGACCAGACTGGACGGCCAAACCAGTCCAACCGAATGGGATTCACAGTTGTAAATTCGATATCAACAAGTTCAGCAATCAGGAAAAAAGGATTCTCTCGGTATTTTTTGAGCATCAGGATATGGCTCTTTCATACAGGGATGTTGGCAGCATGTTAGGCAAATCTGCGAATACCGTAAAGAACCAGATGCACCAGATACTCATAAAGGCTGACTTATTTGAAAGAATCATAGATAATGATATGAGAAACAGATTCAGGCTCAAAGATGGCATAAAAATTGAAAAGTACCTCAACGTAGACCGACTATCCGACCAACCGGTCGGAACCGGACGATTAAGTTAGACGTATTGTCGACCAGCTACACCTAAGTAACCGAATAATCGCATGACCACTCAACTATAAAATCTTCAACTCTCTGCCCAAAAACAACAATTATTTATGCTATTGCATCAGGCAGATTCAGATAAAGCATAAGTTGTACAGTGCTCATCAATTCTTCCCGAGTTTTTAACCTGTGCTTAGGCACTACACGGGGGTACAAATAAAAGCAAAACAGTGTTTTTTATAACCTATCGACTGTACTTACTGCTCCGTTCTTCAAATCGGTGAACCGAATATCGAATGAAGCTGATACTTTAATCTGTTTTGTAAATTTTCAGATGCGATTAGACCGGCTTTTGATAGTTTATGCGTCCGGGACGGTTTATGCGTAACATAATTTCCAGACGAAAACTTTATAAAGCCGCAGCACTTTATACGTTCGGTAGGGTTTATGCGTAAGATGGATATCGAAAAATATCTCAAGGATAAGCAGTCAGACCTTGAAAAATCCAAGACAAGAATTACTAACTCGAATGTCTTTGATTTTAATTATATTCCTGACAAACCCCTCATGCGTAACGAGATCAAACCTGTAATTGATGCCCTGCTTCGTTACCAACAGACCGGAATTGCAAATAACGTTTTAATCCTTGGTTCCAGAGGCTCAGGCAAGAGTCTCGCAGCCAAATACCTGATGAAGCTGCTATCTTCGCAGAACCAGTTGAAATTTGTTTATGTCAATTGCCGCCACCATAATACCAGCTTTAAGATTCTCGCCCATTTGCTCGGCCTGAGGGCCAGAGGCAGAACCCTCGATGAATTATGGCATCTATTTACAGATGCTAATCCGGGCAAGACTGTATTTATCCTTGATGAAATTGACCTTATTAACGACAAAGACAGACACCTGGATATTCTGTACCTCATAAGCAGATCAGATAAAAATAACATGGCCATTTTATTGAGTAACAATCCTAAATTTACAAATACCCTTGATGAATCCATAATGAGCACACTGCAGCCGGAAATAATTCATTTTTCAAGCTATAATGCCCTTGAAATCGGCCAAATTCTTACAGACCGGGCTAAGACAGGCTTGAAATTTCTGCCAGAAAAAGAAATAAGCCAGATTGCTGCTATGACAGTTAAAAATAGTAACTCAGATGTTAAGGATAGCTATAAAGGCATTGCTTCTCTGGGCTATGGAGCCTAAGGTATCGCTGCAGGAGCATTTCGAGAAGGCAAGGCGTGATATTATGATTGAGATTCTAAAAGACTTAAATGACAAGAATCTTTTAATTTTGAAGGCGGCTCTTTCCCAAAAGGATGGTTACGTTAAGGACATTTACCATTCATATCGGCAGATTAGCACCCAATCTGGCGAAGAGCCCTGCCCTTCGTCACTCCGTTAAGAAGGGCCTGGAGCTATGTTCACTTCTATTCGAATTTAAGTTATTTGCAGAGTCTTGGTCTGATTATTCTGGTCTCAACAAAGGTTCATCGGACCCACACAAACAGGATACAGATGACATTTGATACAGAGCTTTTTAATTCAATGTGGCAAAAACGGTTTGAGTAATATTTTCTGCTACATCCCAAAACCGTAAAGTATATAAACCCCGGATTCCTTCATTTACCACTAAACAGTTACGAACATTCAGAAAAATGACAATACCCAACAAAACCTATGAATTAAGGAATTTATACTTCCAACAGAGTCTGTACTCTGCCAAACAAACAGAGCCTGAAAATCAGCCATTGTTACATTGGCCTGAAAAGGGCTATTTTGAAAGATTCAAGATAGATGCTGAATTACTGCAGAAAGCACTTTCACCTTTAGAAAAATCTGTAAATTATAGTATTGCAGACCAGGTATTCGGAAATCAAAAACAGTCAGAATACATCGGCTTAAGGCATCTGGCCAATCTCTTCTATGAAAGATGCAGATTATACAAACAGCATGTCGATGACATTGACCACAGACATATTGAGATACAGGAAAAAAAATTCGGTGTTGAAATTAACCACACCCCTGACAACTCTAAGCGTCTTTCCAACCTGGAAGGCCAGTTGTTACAGCTTGAGCAGCAAAGAAGGGATGAAGAACTTGCGTTCTGGAAGGACACAGTTGAGCTAAGAGAGAAATTATTTGAAGGTGCTGCTACATATAAAGATGCTAACCATCGTTATTCAGTTTTCGCAGATGTGGAGGCTGACTATGACAGATAACACAAGTTCTGTAAATGTCCGGCAGCTTTGCCTGCAACTAAAGCCTATTTTAGGCTCAAAGATGGATAAAATCTATTCTGCTTACTTAGCAGAAGATGACGAGGGTAAAAAACAGATCGAGCATTATCTTCAACTTTTGACCGCAAAATACCTGCCTACCAGATTGGGACAGGCTGAGACAATCCTTCTGCCGCCCACAAAAGAACAGGCAGCAGGTGAATATCATATTGGCACAGTTGAATATGCTGGAAAAGATATCTGTCAATTCGGCCTTCGAGAAGATGACTGGATTCAGCATATGGCTATCCTGGGCAGGAGCGGTGCAGGTAAGACCAACATTGGTTTTCTGGTACTGAAAGGGCTTGAACAAAAAAACAAGCCATTTCTTGTCTTCGATTGGAAAAGAAATTACCGCGACTTAGTTTCACTGCCCGAATTTAAAGATGTTGAAATTTATACTGTCGGCAGGAACATTGCCCCGTTTACATTCAATCCTTTAATACCACCGGCTGGTACCAACCCAAAAACCTGGTTAAAAAAGCTGAATGAAGTTATCGCCCATGCATACTGCCTTGGAAATGGCTGTTTATTTTTACTTCAGCAGGCAGTCGATGCTGTCTATGAGGAAGCGGGTGTATATGACGGCACTGTTGAAAAATGGCCTACCTTTAAGGATGTGTTAGAAAAAGCCAGAGAGAGCAATTTGCCAATGCTGTGGTTTTGGAGGAGGCCCATCATGTATTAAGCGATGAGCGAAGGTTTCTTGTAGGAGGCCAATCTGTGATGGATATTATATTCCGTGAGATACATGAATTCGGTCTGAGCCTTATATTACTGGACCAGCATCCAAGTAAAATATCTCTTTATGCACTTGGAAATACATATTGTACGATCTGCATGAATCTTAAAACCCGAACAGATATAAATGCCGTGGCGCAATGTCTCTTGCTCGATAAGGAAAAAGACATATTGGGTTCACTCGAAGTTGGCCAAGCAGTTGTAAAACTTCAAGGTAGGATTGCACACCCATTTCAAGTTTCAATACCTGAATTTATCATTAAAAAAGGCAGAATCACAGATACTTATGTTAAAAAACATATGCAGGATATTGCTCCAGCTACGGCTGAACAGGATTTTCGTCTGCCCGCTGATACAGATGGCGATAGCACAATGAGCAAAAAAGCCGACTTAGCTAAAAACCTGGAACTGGCTTTTTTGCGAAATGTTCAAGATCATCCTGACAGCGGAATAGCAGCCAGGTACAAACGACTTAGCTTATCTGTTCGACAGGGCCAGAAATTAAAAGCCCAGGCCTTACAGCAATCTCTAATCCAGGAAACAATCGAAATCACAAAAACCGGCAGGATTGCCGCCGTTGCACTAACCGACAAGGGCATGGTTATAGTATCAGATTCACAAAGGAGGGAGTTGGGTTGATTTCTATCATAGCGGAACATACCGATTTAATTATTTCCTTTAATGTTGTTGCAACAAAGGCTTATGATTTATTTATCATTATTTATCCAGGCGAATATATAAACAGTAAAAAATAAATAAATAGAAATAGGCCATTTAGATTATTAAAGAGAGTGTGGTTTACACGTCAAGTCGATCGTTTAAAGCTATTGTATTGTTTATTGTTTTTGGCCTAACATACCGCTGGCTATATCAATCGTTCTCGTCTTCTCCCGGCTATTAAGAAAACAAGTCGCCTTATAAACTTTTCCCACCACTTTTAAGTAAATACACCTTTCAACAGAATTAATTTTGCATAAATCCTGCCACGTATAAACCGCATATATACTTGTGGCAGTCGCTGCCTAAGCCCATAAGCTTGTCAAGAGTGGGAATTTTGAATTTATGGACAGAAAAAACAGTCATCGGATTGAACATCTGTTGACTATTGCAGGCACAAACGGATTATATATCCGTTCGTCGTTGTAGCATCATGTGGGTCAATTGCCCGTTACTTCTTCAAGCATAGATAAAATTGCCCTTGAAGTTGTCCTCAAATTGCCCTCAAATTGCATCACGAGATAGTAAAAAATCGTGTAGAAATAGTAAATCAACGAGAGATTTTAAATCCTTGCTATCATTTGAATTAAGCTGTAAAAACAAGTTATTGAGTACTTTACAAAGAGAGGGCAAATCGAATCCCGCCCTCTCCGTTAGATTTTTACCCGCGTTTGTAAGTGCTTAAACATGTGCCGCTTTCTGTACCTCAACTATCAAGCTCTAATTACCTTGTTCCCCGTAACCGGTGTTGTTCTCACAGGCAGCGTCGGCTTCGTTAATGATTTTGCCGCCGAGGCCAATATGGCGGTTATCTTCGATGATGTTGTTTTC
>Ga0315280_10003810_pt1 | contig 22784 bp, 17 predicted proteins | sample YL17G06_40_MG_FD_203697 | JGI IMG/M metagenome (GOLD analysis project Ga0315280, IMG submission 203697) | Sediment microbial communities from Yellowstone Lake, YNP, Wyoming, USA - YL17G06_40 | ecosystem: Environmental > Aquatic > Freshwater > Lake > Sediment | place: USA: Wyoming | collected... | reverse complement strand
CGATGCCAGCGCCTTGCCCCCCACCCCGGCCCTCCCCTCGAGGGCGGGGGGAGGGAGTGAGAGCCTTGCCGTCGAGACGACGGCGTTCCCGGCGCTCTCGGCGACGATCTGGAAGCGCGAGACGATAAGCGAGGAGCCTATCTTGCTGAAGCTTGAGGTAACCAACCCGCGAGATGAAGAGGTTAGGATCGTCGCGCCGTACTTCAACTCAGGCGGCGGGTCCAACTTGCCCCTGACCCTTACCGTGACCAACTCGGCCGGCACGCAGCTTCGGAACGGGTCGACGTACAGCGCCACGGGCTTCGAGCCCATCTGCCGAGGCGGCCCGTGGTGGATCCCTGACGGTCGGGTCCAGCCGGGTGACACTGAGCCCCGCGAATGGCGGGCTTGGCGCATACCGGCGGGCCAGACAGCGTACATGTGGTACAACATGCTCCAGTTCTACCCGTTGGACGATCCGGGGCAGTACCACATCGTGCTGAAGTACGACTCGAAGCCGGACATGCTGTTCGAGCCTGGGCAGAAGAAGGACAACCCGCCGAAGGACGTGCTCTGCTGGTCGGCGGAGATCGACGCAGGCTGGGTCACCGTGAGAGAGCCCGGCCCAAAGGACGCCGCTGCGGCGGCGAAGCTCCGCGAGATGCCCGACGTCCAGGGGGTAGTGTTCGGGACCAACTTCGCCCGGAGCGATCAGGACCTGCGCGTGCTGGGACCCGGCCAAGCCGACTGGCTTAACACGACCACATATGAGCCGTACCTGCGTTTCGCTCAGGCGTTCTACAACTCCGAAGCCCCTGATGCTCGCGACGGCGGTGGGCTGCCGTTGGGTGAGCTACTGCGGACCGTCGCCCCCAGGCGAGCCGCGCGGGCTGAGGTCTACACCCCGCCCTACGACTACCTCAAGGCGCTCCAGGCAGAACCCGAGAAGAACGCTGCCAAGGTGGCCGAGATCCGAGCCGACATGCGAGAGGGCTACACCCGTGCGCTCGAGGCCCAAGGGGCCGCGGTACAGGCAGCGTCAGAGGTAGGCGACTACAGCCTCCTGGGGTACGACCAGCGCATGCGGGACGCAATCGAACACTCGGCCAGGGTCAACGTCACCGACTGGCCCGACTGAGGGGTGAACCATGATGCGCGCGCTCGGGATCGCTTTGGTGGTTGCACTTGGGATCCTCGCCGGGTGCCGCGGCGGCCCGAGCGCGCATCCGCCGGCTGCCGACCAACCAGTGGCTCGGGCCTCCGTGCCCGAGAGCGATGCCAGCGCCTTGCCCCCCACCCCGGCCCTCCCCTCGAGGGCGGGGGGAGGGAGTGAGAGCCTTGCCGTCGAGACGACGGCGTTCCCGGCGCTCTCGGCGACGATCTGGAAGCGCGAGACGATAGGCCAGGAGCCTATCCTGCTGAAGCTTGAGGTAACGAACTCTCGCGATGAGGAGGTGAAGATCGTTGCGCCGTACATGAACGGCTACGGGCGGGCCAACTACCCGTTGACCTTGGCCGTGACTGACGCTTCGGGGGCTGCCGTGCCCAACGGGTGGGAATACAGCACAACCGGGTCAGAGCCTATCCACCGGGGCAGCCCATGGTGGATCCCTGACGGTCGGGTCCAGCCGGGCGACACTGAGCCCCGCGAATGGCGAGCATGGCGCATACCGCCCGGCGAGACAGCCTACATGTGGTACAACGTGCTGCAGTTCTACCCGATCGACGACCCTGGCGAGTACCACATCGTGCTCAAGTACGACTCGAAGCCTGAGATGCTCTTCCAGCCTGGGCAGAAGAAGGACAACCCGCCGAAGGACGTGCTGTGCTGGTGGGGTCAGGTCGATGCCGGGTGGGTGACGGTCAGGGAGCCTGGCCCCAGGGACGCGGAAGCGTGCGCAAAGCTCCGCGAGAACCCGGATGTTCAAGGGTGCGTCTTCTCGACGAACTTCGCCTGGGGTCATGGCGATGGCCACCTGCTCGACAGGGAGGGCGACAAGTGGAAGTGGCTCAACGGAACAACGTACGAGCCGTACGTCCGCTTCGCCCGGGCGTTCTACAAAGGTGGCTCCCCATCACCACGGGACGCAGCCGGGCTCCCACTGGCCGAGCTGCTGCGCACTGTCGCGCCGCGCATGGGCGCCAGCCGCCGGGCCTATGGCGGGCCGTACGAGCACCTCAAGCAGCTCCGGGCAGACCCCATCGCGAACGCGGAGAAGATCAGGGACATGGAAGGTCGCCTGCGCCAGAGGGCTGAGAGTGCCTTGGAGGCCCAAGAACAGTACATCGAAGAGGCAAGGGCCGTCGGCGACTATAGCCTCTTGGGCCGTGCGGAGAAGCCGATGGAAGTGATCCGCAACTGCATCAAGGTCGACTTCCCCGACTGGCCCAACTGAGGAGTCAGTCATGACACGCGCGCTCGGGACTGCTGTGGCAGTTGCACTCGGCATCCTCGTCGGGTGCCGCGGCGGCCCGGGCGCGCGTGATGCCGAGCGATCAGTGGCTCGGGCCTTCGTGCCCGAGAGCGATGCCAGCGGCGTACCCCCCACCCCGGCCCTCCCCCCGAGGGCGGGTGGAGGGAGTGAGAGCCTTGCCGTCGAGACGACGGCGCTCCCGGCGCTCTCGGCAACGATCTGGAAGCGCGAGACAGTAAGCGAGGAACCGATCCTGCTCAAGCTACAGGTCACAAATCCACTGGGCGAGGAGGTCAAGATCGTCGCTCCCTATTTCGACTCCTTTGGCCGCGCGAACTACCCACTGGCGCTGGTCGTGACGGACGTTGGGGGTGCCCGCGTTCGGGACGGCTGGGAGTATGGGGAGACCGGCTATGAGGTCATCCTCCGTGGGGCGCCCTGGTGGACGCCGGGCCAGGACCGCCTGCAACCGGGAGATACCGAGTTCCGTACTTGGCGGGCGTGGCGCATCCCAGCCGGGGCGACTGCGTACATGTGGTACAACATGCTGCAGTTCTACCCGCTGGACGACCCGGGACAGTATCACATCGTCTTGAAGTACGACTCGAAGCCGGAGATGCTGTTCGAGCCCGGCCAGAAGAAGGACGACCCGCCTAAGGATGTTCTCTCCTGGTCGGCCGAGATCGATGCCGGGTGGGTAACGGTGACAGAGCCCGGACCGAAGGACGCGGCTGCATGTGCGAAGCTTCGGGACATGCCTGACGTCCAGGGCGTCGTGTTCGGTACGAACTTCGCCGAGAGTCACAAGGACCTGCGGCTCCTCGGCGCCGGTGGTGCCGACTGGCTCATAGGCACGTCGTACGAACCTTATGTCCGGTTTGCGCGCGCGTTCTACAGGTCGGAATCCCCGTCGACACGTGACGCAGGCGGGCTGCCATTGGGGGAGCTGTTGCGGACTGTGGGGCCGCGGCGCCTTGCCGAGAAGAGCACGTACAACCCACCTGACGTGTACCGCCGTCCGCTCGATGAGGTGGCCGGCAAGAGCGCTGCCGAAATGGACCGCGTACGTGCAGAGCTGCGCATGGCCGCCCGGCGCTCAGTCGAGGCGTACGATGCCGCAGTCCGCGTGGCCCGGGAGGTAGGTGACTACAGCATCCTCGGCTACATCGAGAAACCGGCTGCGGTGAATCTCTATGCCGTGAAGCTTCATTTCCCCGACTGGCCCAACTGAGGGAGACCGGATGCCACGGAAGTGCCCCGGGGTCGTGAACGCCACGGCCCCGGGGGCGCACCTTGGCGGCCCACATAGGCGAGGACAGGCGCGCACTCAGCATCGCTATCTAATGCTGTCGCGTATACGCGAGAGCTCGCTGGGCACGACGTCGCCGATGAGAGTGTAGCGGAACCCGCCGTCCGTCCAGGTGACGTTGCTGGCCTGGGATTCCTGCCAGCCTGACGAGGGCAGCATCACGCCCGTGTGCTGCTTGAACAGCGAGATGACGGACAGGCCGTCGAACCACTGCATGTGCCCGACCAGCGTGAAGTCCCGCTTCAGCACGAACGCGCCGGCGAACCCGTATCCCGTGGGGATATAGCCGGGCTCTCGGAACTGGAAGTCCAGGCTGGCGTTCGCCTCCGCCGCGCTGATCGGCCCGGTGCGCTTCACCGGGTCCTCGTCCACCGGATCGCCCTCCGGAGGCTTGAACCACGAAGCGACCATCGCCTCATCGAAGGTGATCGAGTCATAGCGCGAGGAGCTGACCAGGTCGCCGATGCCGTTGACGTTCTCGGTGCGTAGCGGCAGGTGGGTCGCCGCGTCGACGTACATGCGGCGCGACGGGTTGCCGGACGTCTTCGGCAGAATGTCGTAGACCGAGCACCGCCTGTCGGCAACGGTGGCATTGTCCTTGCGCTCGACGGTGTAGTTCTCGAACAGCATGTCCAGGGCGCTCGTGGAGCCGAGCAGCATGCCTGGCGGGGCCGCCTGGTGGAGCCATCGCCCCGTGGCCGGGTCGTACTGCCAGAAGTCGTCGCCGTTCTCGATGATGATGGTGCCCGCCAATGGACCGGGCTGCAGGTAGCTTGCGTATGAGCGATTGTGGGGGCCGTCGAGGTACACGTCCTTGGTCTGCTCGGTCGCCTGTCCGCGGGAGTAGCTTGTTACGACCTCGACGCCGTGGAAGGTCACACTGTGGTCGGCGGCGAGCGCCTCAGTGATCGCGGTCGCCGTCTCAGGCGCGACGGCGATCGCAGAGGTGGGGCTCGGTGGCACGCGCATGTAGGCGCAGACTCCGTGGGCCGCCGGCAGGAGAAGGGCCGCGGCGACGAGCCTCATCCCGTGACAACGCCGGCGAGCGCCGGCTATGACACGCATCACTGTCGCACCGCTTCGCGATTGCCCTCCGCCAGTGTCCGCGACCAGGCCGCCCGGTCCGCCTTGGCGTACGACGCCGCGACGCGCGCGTGCTCCCGCGAGCAGAGATCCCCGCTCTTCGGGTCGGAGAGGGCCGCCATCGTCTCCCGCGCCGTGAGCACCGGACGCGGGGGCCGCTGCGCGGCGAGTGGCGTGGACGACGGGCGCAGCACCAGGCCGACAGCGAGGACCACGGTGGCGATCGCCGCTCCTGCGCCGCTCCAGTATAGCCAGGGCGCGATCCCGTGGTCGGCTGTCCGGCTCCTCAGACGCGCTACGACCTCATCGGAGACCGAACCAGTCAACACAGGCTGTTGGACGCCGCCAAGGAGCTGCTTGACGCGCTTGTGGGCCGACACCATGGCACGGCACACGGGACACGCTGCCAGGTGCGCCTCCAACCGTGAGGGCCGCGCTCCGTCGATCCGCCCATCGACAAGATCGGGCAGGTCGGCTCGGTAGCCTCTGCATGACCTACTGCGCATCACTATCACAGCCCTCAACGTACGGTGCAAGAAGCTCCCGCAGCCGTTCCCTGGCGCGGAAGATCCTCGACTTCACTGTTCCTTCGGAGACTCTCAGGGTCTCCGAGATCTCCTCTATGGACAGGCCCTGGTACTCCCTCAGCACCGTTACCGCCCGCAACTTCGGAGACAGCTTCTCGACCGCTTCCGCTATCTTCGCGGCCAGCTCGCGCTGCTCGACCACCCCCTCCGGCGTCGCGGCCCGGTCGGGGATGTCTCGCTCGACCTCGCCGTCGTCAGTGCCGATCGGTTCATCGAGCGACTCGAAGCGGACGTTCCTTTTGCGCCTAAGGTAGTCGATGCTGCGGTTGATCGCGATCCGACAGACCCAACTCGAAAACCTACTCGAGCCCTTGAACCGGTCCAGCGACCGGTAGGCCTTGTAGAACACCTCTCGCGTTAGGTCACGGGCCTCTTCCTCATCCTTCACGTACTGGCACACTATTCCGTACACGCGACCCTCGTGTTCCCGGATCAACTCCGCGAACGCGTCGAGGTCGCCGTCTCGTGAGCGGGAGAGCAGGCTCTCATCGGTGACACCTGTGCCGGAGCGTAGGCGTCTGCCTCTACCCTCTGGCACTAGGACGAAAAGGAGCAAACGGAGTTCCCCCGTCGCGTGTTGAAGATGACGGCTGGATTGTACTGTGCGCCTGGCGAGGGGGTAAAGCGGGGGAAACCGCGGGGTGACAGAGAGGACAGCCACACATGCTCGCCTGCGTTCTCCACGAAGTCGGCGACCTACGGTGCGAGGAGCGGCCGAGGCCGGATCCGCGGCCAGGCGAGGCTCTCGTACGGGTCACGGCGAGCGGCGTCTGCGGCTCCGATCTGCCCCGGGTGTTCGCCAGAGGCACATACAGCTTCCCGCTGGTTCCCGGCCACGAGATCGCGGGCGTCGATGAATCGACGGGCGAGGCGGTGGCGGTGAACCCGTTCATCGCGCCTGCCGACGACCTGTACACCCGCGCCGGCCTGCCGAACCTGTCGGAGGGCTACCGCTACCTGGGCTCGCGGTGCGATGGCGGATGGGCGGAGTACGTCGCGGTGCCGAGGAGCAACCTGGTACCGCTGCCGCCCGGGCTCGACCCCGAGGCCGCCGCGTTCGCCGAGCCATGCTCGGTCGCGGTCCACGCCCTGCGCAGGGGAGGGCCGCGCTCCGGAGACCGCGTCTGCGTCATCGGGACCGGGCCGCTCGGCCTCATCCTGTGTCAGCTCGCACGGTCGGGCGGCGCGAGCTCGGTGCTGATGGTGGGCCGCAACCCCCGCAAGCTGGCGATCGCACGGTCGCTCGGCGCCACGACCGTGAGTTCGGTGGACAGCGACCCCGTTGCCGCTGTGCGTGATCTCACAGGCGGACTGGGCGCGGACGTTGTTATCGAGGCGGTCGGCACCGGCGAGTCAATCTCCGTCGCGTTCGCGTCCGCCCGCAAGCGGGGCACGGTGGTACTCCTCGGCAATCCCGGGGGGCCGGTCTCGCTCTCGCGAGACGGCTACTGGGAGATCCTCCGACGCGAGCTGCACCTCGTCGGCACCTGGAACTCAACACAGGGGGCATTCCCGAAGGACGAGTGGGTCGTGGCCCTCGAAGCCTTGGCCGGCGGGCAGGTCGCTGTCGGAGGCATTATCTCGCACCGGACCGACCTGAAAAGCCTGCCCGGTCTGCTGAGCCGCCTGTGGCGTGGCGAGGAGGAGCACCTCAAGGTCCTCGTGCGCCCGTAGCGCGAAGGCGCCCCGGAGGCGGGTGTTGAATGGACCCTTGAGAGGGGTGATCGCCGTGCGCGCGCTCGTCTGCGACAAGCCCGGAACGCTGACCCTACGGGAGGTCGACCAGCCCTTGCCCGGCCCCGGCCAAGCGCGCATCCGCGTCTCCGCGACCGGAGTGTGTGGCAGCGACGTCAAGGGCTACCACGGCACCCACCCGGAGATACCGGTCTACCCGATCATTCTGGGCCATGAGTTCGCCGGCACGGTGGATGCCGTCGGGACTGAGGTGGAGGGGCTGCAGCCAGGCACACGGGTTGCTGTGGAGCCGCTGTTCGTGTGCGGGAAGTGCCGCCGCTGCCTGCAGGGCGATTACCACGTCTGCATTCGCCGCGAACTGAACGGCCACCACCACCCAGGCAGCTTCGCCGAGTGGACCGTCTCCCCGGCCCGGTTCTGCTACCCCATCCCCGATGACCTCGACTTCGAGACCGCCGCTCTCGCGGAACCCACGGCCGTGGGCGTCCACGTCGCGAACCGCGCCCGTCCTCGGCTGGGCGACGTGGCGGTCGTCCTGGGGGTGGGGCCTATCGGAATGCTGGTGCTGCAGACGCTCAAGCTGTCTGGCTGCCGCGTCATCGCCACTGATGTCGTGCAGTCGAAGGTCAGGATCGCGTCCGATCTGGGCGCTGAGCTGGCACTTAATGCCGCCGAGTGCGACATTGCCGAGGCCGTCCGCGACCTCACCGACGGAGACGGCGCGGACGTGGTCGTCGAGACGGCAGGCACGCGCCAGACGCTGGCGCAGACCGTCCACCTCGTGCGTACGGGCGGAACGGTGGTGATCGTCGGGTTCACGGGGGCCCCGGACGATCCGTTCGGCGTTAGCGACGTGATGGGCAAGGAGCTGAACGTGATCGGCTCGGTCATCTACGCGCACCGGGACTTCCCTGACGCGATCAGGCTGCTCGCCTCGGGTGCCGTCAAGGGAGCGCCGCTGATCACCCATCGCTCGGACCTGGACGGCCTGGCGGACCTGGTCGTGGCGGCCGAGGACAAGTCCACCGGAATGCTCAAGCCCATGTGTGTGATCGCATGACCCGATCGGACGACGCGGCTGACAGGCGGCCGCTCCTCCGGGCGCTTGCCTGCTCGGTCGCGGCCCTTGTGGGCGTGCTGGGCCTGGTCCTACCCACGGTCGCGCCCAGCGTGACATTCGGCGACTCCGGCGAGCTGCTGTCCGCGGCAACGACGCTCGGAGTGCCCCACGCGCCGGGCTACCCGCTCTGGACGATACTCGCGCACCTCGTCATCAAGATGCTGCCGACCGGCAACCCGGCGCTCGCGGTCAACCTGTTCTCGGCCTTGTGCCTGGCCGTGGCCGCGGTGCTGGCGTATCTCGCATTCCGGGAGCTCTGCGGCGACGACGCGGTCGCGCTCGCCTGCTCGTGGGCGCTGTGCCTGTCCCCGGTGGTCTGGGACGTAGGCACGACCGCCGAGGTCTACGCCTTCGACCTGATGCTCCTCGCCGCAGGCCTCGAGATCGTCCTGTGGCTGCAGCGCCGCATGTCAGCCGGCGCGAACCTGGCCGCGTGGCAGGGCCTCGTGCTGGGCCTGGTGCTGGGAGCCGGCCTCGCACACCGTCCCTCTCACCTGTTGATGCAGCTCGGCTACGTCGCGCTGCTCATCAGCGTGCCGAGTCGCCGGTGGCTGCGGGCGCCCTCGATGGCGGCGCTGATCGTTGGACTCGCGCTGTCGCTGTCCGTGCTGCTCTACCTGCCCGTTCGGTCGGGGATGTTCCCCCGGCTGCCGTGGGGGCTTGGGGAGCCTGCGAAGTACCGCTGGACCTTCATACCCGACTGGAAGTCTCTGTTCGACCACGTAACAGCGAAGGTCTACTCGCACTATGTGTGGGGCGCTCTGCCGCGGCTCTGGCCGCTCATGATCTCCAGCGACGTCGGCAAGTGGAGCCATGAGCTGTCCGCCCCGGTGTGGCTCGCCTCGGCTGTGGGGCTGGTCGCCGGCTGGCGGCGGATCGGGATCAGGCTGGCCGCGGTGACCGGCATCGTGTGCGCCAGCCTGCTGCTCTTCTGGAACTACCTCACCTGCGACCAGGAGGTCTTCTTCATACCGCTCTACCTCGGCGTGTGCGGCCTCGCGGCCGTGGGCCTGTGCGCGCTCGGCGACCGCTGGGGCAAGCGCGGCGCGCTTGCGATGGCGGGTGTGCTACTGCTCGCAACTGCCTGGAAGGTGCCGCGGACCTTCCGCGAGGTCGACCGAAGCCAGGAGACCTTCGCCGATGAATACGCAACTCGGGTGCTCAGCCTGGTCGATGACAACGCGGACGTCATCTTCGAGGACAAGCACGTCGTCGGCGACCATCGAGTCTTCCCGATCTACTACCACCAGCAAGCCTATGGCAGGGCGCCGCGCCTTCGGACGTGGCTGAGCCCGACGAAGGAGGACGGCACCTGGGTCGTGTGCCTGCAGTGGCTTGGCGCTCCGAGCGGACAGGCCGCGCGGGGCGCCGAGATTCCTCTGGACGATCGCTTTGGAGTGATGGCGGGGCTCGCGGTTCGCAAGGGCCGCGTGTTCTCCGGCGGCAGCGACTGGGCGGTGCGCGGCGGGGCCTACGTGCAGTCGGCTGGCTGGGTCAGCCTTGTCCGGAGCGATCCGAACCCGACCCCGGGTGACCCCGCGGTAATCGAAGATTGCCTCGACTGGCTGCGCCGCTGCGACCATCTCAGGCCCGAGGACGCCGCGTTTGTGGACATGTCGACCGTTCCCGTGCTCGATGTCGTAGACGAGCTCTTGTCCTACCGGAGAGTGGAGCAGGCGGACGCGCTCCTCAGCCGCGTGCTGCGACTCGTGCCCGATGACTGGCCGCGAAGCCGCCCGCGCGTGCTACTCGAGATGCTCGACCTGGAGGCTGCGAAGGGGAACGCCCTGCAGGCCGCGGTTCGGTACGAGCCTTGTGCCCGGCAGCAACGCGACCTGTGGACCCGCCTGCTGGCCGAGCGCAAGCTGGGACGGCTGTTCCATCTGGGTGGGGACTACCGCTCAGCGACGCGCCACCTCGAGCTCGCCCTGGCGTGCCGCGGCAGCGAGGGCATGACGGACGAGCGACGAATGCTGGTGGACTGCTACCGCGAGCTGGGCCGGGGGCCCGGCAGTGGAGGATGATGATGGCATACATCGCAGTTGCCCTGGTCGCGGGCGTGCTTCTGCTGACGGCCTCGGCCCAGGCCGAGCGGACGCTCGCCTGGTGGCACCTAGACGACGGCCAGGGCACAGTAGCCGCTTGTGTGGGGGACGCGCCCGCCGACGCGACGGTCAGCGGCGAGTGGATCGAAGGCGTGCAAGGCGAAGCGCTGCGCTTTGGCAGTGGCGACCGACTGCGGGCCGGGCCGGTGACGGAGTGGGCGGCGGACGACAGCAAGAGCTTCGCTGTGGATCTTCACATACGCACGACCCAGCAGGGCTTCGCCTGCGTCTTGGTGGCCAAGGACGGGGTCGGAGGGGTCACCGAGTACAGCCTCATCCTAGGCCGGACGCCCGGCACGATCTCCTTTGAGGTCTGGTCGTGGCAGCAGGTCAAGCTCATCTCGAGGACCCAGGTGAACGACGGAAACTGGCATCACGTGCTCGGCGCGTACTCCGCCGAGACGAACCTCGCGTGGCTGGTCGTGGACGGCAAGCTCGAGGCCGTCGCGCGCGCCGGGAGGGGCGGCGCCGCCACGGCGCTGCTGTCGATCGGCAACAACGTGGACGCCGACCAGCCCTTCATCGGCGACATCGACGAGGTGCGCCTCCTCGCCGGAGTGCCGGCCGACGCGCACGCGATGGTAGAGGGAGTGGAACGCATGACGGTGTTCGATCCCGCTGATCTGACCCAGGGCTACGCGCGCTACGTCGATCGCATCGCGGAGCCGCGTCCGTGGCGGCCCACCTCGCTCAACGAGTGGACCGCCAGGCGCGAGGAGATCCGCAGGCGCGTGCTCGACGACTTGGGTCTCTGGCCGCTGCCCGACCGTCCGCCCCTCAGCGTCCGTCACGGCGGCAAGCTGGAACGGGACGGGTACACGCTCGAGCGCATCTACTGGGAGACGTGGCCTGGGTTCTGGGCCGCGGGCTACCTCTACATGCCCACCGGCGCAACCTTCCCCGCTCCGGCCGTCCTCAACCCGCACGGGCACTGGGAGAACGGCAACCGCAACGACATCGTGCAGACGCGCTGCATCGCCCTCGCACAGAAGGGGTACATCTGCCTGGCGCCCGACAGCGCGCACATCCTGATACCCAACGACGCCGACCTCTACGACTGGTCGACGGGGGTCGTGCCTCAGACGGTCATGACGTGGGACAACATCCGCGCGCTGGACCTTCTTGAGTCGATGCCCGAGGTCGACAAGGGCAACATCGCAAGCACCGGCTGCTCAGGTGGCGCGCAGCAGACCTTCTACCTGACGGCCGTCGAGGACCGTCTGAAGGTCGCCATCCCGGTCTGCATGATCTCCAAGTTCCGCACGATCATCGCCTCGAACGTCGCTCACTGCGCCTGCAACCACGTGCCCTACATCGCGGCCGACACCGACACGCCGGAAATGGCCGCGCGCCAGGCGCCCAACGCCTCCTTCATCATCACGGTGACCGGCGACTGGACGAAGGACTTCCCAACCGACGACTACCCCGACCTTCTCGCGACTTACGAGCTCTACGGTGCGGAGGAGAAGCTCGGCGCCTCGCACCACGACTGCGGGCACGACTACAACAAGGACATGCGCCAGGAAGCCTACTGGTTCCTCAGCAAGTGGCTGAAGGGCATCGACGACCCGGCACAGGCGGCCGAGCCCGACGTCGTCACTGAATCGCTCGAGACACTCGCGGCCCTGGACGCTTCGCCGGTCGAGCATCAGACCGTTGCCCCGATCGTGGCCGAGTTCCGCGTCCGTCGCGGGTTCCGGTTCGACCCGGGCGCCACTGCGGAGTCGGCGCGCCAGGCTCAGGAGCACGTGCGCGAGGGCATCTTAGCCCTCATGCGAGAGGGTCCCGACTCGGCGACGCAGCCGGGCGCTCTCACTGAAGGCACCGACGAGATCGAGGGCCTGACCGTCGAGCGCCTGAAGATCGCCTCCGAGCCGGACGTGCGCGTTCCCGCGGTGCTCATCAACATGCCCGGCGCGGCACCCGGCGACGCGGTCATCATCGTGAGCCCGGGCGGCGCGCAGGCAGCCTGGGCCGAACACGGCGACGAGATCAGGCGGCTCGCAGCGGACAGCGCGCGCGTCCTGCTCATGGACCCGCGTTTCATGGGCGAGTGGGCCGGGGCCGTCAACACCCCGACGGCCGACCTGAACGGGATCTTCCTTGGCCGGCCGGTCGGCGCCTTGGGAGCGCACGACGTGCTGCAGGCCGCGGCCTATCTGCGCACCCGGCCCGACGTGACCCGAGTGTGCGCCATCGGCTACGGCGACGCGGCAGTCCTCGCGCTTGTCGCAGGGGCGTTGGATGAGGGGATCGCCGAGGTCGAGGCGCGCGAGGTCGGCGACACGTTCCTGGCCGGACGCGAGCTTCCGAGGTTCCCGCAGATCCTCGATGTCGCCGACCTGCCTCAGCTCGCGGCCTGCATCGCCCCACGCCCGCTGGCGATCTCCGGTGCCTCGGACCCGAGTGCGTTCGGCGCGACCCGGCGTACGTACGAGCTCTTGGGGCAGGTCGCGGCGCTGCGTTTGTAACGCACGCATCTGAGAGGACGCATCATGAGCGAGTGGACTTCGCGGCGGACAGGCATCACCGACGGCCACGTTCACATGGGGTCGATGGACCAGGAAGAGGCCTTGCTCGCGATCGCGCAGGCAACCTGCATCGAGCGGATGGCGCTCGTGTCGATCCAGAACGCGGCCACGGGCGAAGGTCTGCCGCAGTCGCTCTACATGAAGCACCGCCACCCCGGCCGGTTCTTCGTGTTCGCCGGTCTCAACCACGCCGAGCGGCTCACGGACGGGAAGGTGCGCATCGCGAGCCTCGCCGACCAGGCGAGCGCCTTCGCCGCGATGGGCTGTGACGGCATCAAGATGATCGAGGGCAAGCCTACCGCGCGGCAGCAGATGGACGTGCCTGTCACGGACCCGTACTTCGCGGAGTACTGGGCGCGCGTGGAGGAGCTGGGCACGCCGATCGTCTGGCATGTGAACGATCCCGAGGAGTTCTGGGACGCCGACCTCATGCCCCAGTGGGCGCGCAAGCAGGGGTGGGGCTACGGGCCGGGCGATGTACAGAAGGAGGCGCTTTACACCGAGGTGGACGAGGTGCTGGCTCGCCACCCGCGCCTACGTATCGCCTTCGCGCACTTCTACTTCCTGTCCGCCGACCTGCCGCGTGCCGCGCGGTGCCTCGACGAGCACCCGACGGTGTGCTTCGACCTCGCGCCAGGCGTGGAGATGCTCTACAACATCAGCCGCGATCCGGAGGCGGGGCGCGAGTTCTTCACGCGCTACTCGGATCGGATCCTGTTCGGCACCGACCTCATGAGCGGCCTAAGCATCCCCCAAGCAGAGGTCAGAGCGGGGATCGTGTTCCGGTGGCTCGAGTCTGAGGACGAGTTCCGCATGCCGCCGGAGGCGGACTTCCTGCTCGGCCCGCCGGAGGACGGCCTTGCCCGGGGCATGTCGCTGCCCGATGACGTGCTGTCTCGCATCTACGGCGGGAACCTAGCCAGGCTGGCCGGCGCTGAGCCCCGGCCTCTGGACACCGACCTAGCGGCAGAGGAGTGCGAGCGCCTGGCGGCCATCGCGGAGGCGATGTCGGGCACCCCCGCCGCCGAGACCTCGGCCGCGCGCGTGGCGGCGATGTTGTAGGGGCGACCGGTCCCTCGTTACGCCCTGCGGGCTACTCGGGATGAGCGGGTAAGGGAGGCGCACCTGATAATGCACCCCAAGATCGTGTTCATCGGCGCGGGGAGTCGGTCGTTCGCACCGGGCGTTCTGCGCGACCTGTACAGGTCGCACGACCTCGCCGGGTTGCGGCTGGCGCTCGTCGACACCGACGTCAACGCGCTCGCGCGGATGAAGCCGCTCATAGACCGGCTGCAGGCCGAGTCCGGGCGAACGTACGAGGTCTCGTTCGATACCGACCGCCGGCGCGCGCTCGAGGGCGCAGACTATGTCATCGTCTCGATAGCGGTGGAACGCCTGCCCCTCTGGCGCCAGGACTTCATCGAGCCGCTGAGGCATGGCTTCAAACACTGCTACGGCGAGAACGGCGGGCCCGGCGCCCTGTTCCACACGCTTCGCAACCTGCCCATCGTGATGGGCATCGCGCGCGACATGGAAGACCTCTCCCCCACCGCGTGGATGATCACGTTCACGAACCCGGAGAACCGGGTCTGCCTGTGCCTGCACCGGCACAGTCGAATCCGTACGATCGGCCTCTGCCACGGCATCAACGGCACACTCGACCTGATCGCGGGGCGGCTGGGGATAGACCGCAGCCGCCTCGACGCTCAGGCGGCCGGGGTGAACCACCTCACGTGGCTGTTGCGCCTGTGGGACAAGGAGACGGGCGAGGATCTGATGCTGCGCTGGCGCGCGGACGTTGATGCGAACGGTCCGCCGCCGGGGTACGAGATGTGCTGCAAGCTGTGGGACGTGTTCGACTGCTTCCCGACTACTGGGGACAGCCACGTCGGCGAGTTCCTGTCATTCGGCGCGGAGTACTACACACGCGGCTTCGAGTTCGCCGACTTTGCCGGATGGGCCGAGCAGGCCGGGCGGGAGCTCGACGCCCTCGGAAGTGGCGTTCCACCCATCACCGAGTGGCTCTCGCACGGCAGCGCCGAGATCGCGGTGCGAGCTATGGAACACCTGCACTTCCGGAAGACGGGGAAGCTCATGTCCGTCATCGTGCCCAACGCCGGCGCCGTGCCGAACCTGCCGGAGGACGCGGTGGTCGAGACGGGCGGGCTCTTTGACTGCGGCGAAGTGGCCGCCGAGCCGACGCCGCCCATTCCGCCCGTGGCTGCCGCCGTGACTCGCAGGGAGCTCGAGATCCAGGAGCTGGCCGTCGAGGCCTGGGCTAGGCGCAGCCGCAAGGCGGCTCTGCAGGCGCTCCTACTCGACCCATGCGTGGACAGCATCACGCGAGCGGAGCTCTTGCTCGACCGGATGGTTGAGTTGCAGGGCGCGTATCTGCCGGAACTGAGATGACACAGACAATGGGCTTCAGCCCATTGGGCCGGGGCCAAGCCCGCAATGGGCTGAAGCCCATTGTCCCGGTACAGACTCCGCTAGCGGGCCAGCAGCTCCTTCGCCCCGGCGACGATGTCGGCGACCTCCATGTGGTACTTCGCGAGCAGCTCCTTGTCGGTGCCTGACTCGCCGAAGGAGTTCCGCATGCCGATGAACCTCATCGGCACCGGCTGGTTCTCGACGAGTACCTCGGCCACGGCGCTGCCGAACCCGCCGTGGATCTGGTGCTCCTCCGCGGTGAGCACGCGACCGCAGTCTCGCGCCGCGGCGACGAGGATGTCCTTGTCGATCGGGTCGATGGTGTGGATGCCGATCACGCGCGCGTCGATGCCATCCGCCTCTAGCTGCTCGGCCGCGGCGACGCACTTCTGAACCATGATGCCGGTGCCGATGAGGGCGATGTCCTTGCCGTCGCGCCAGAGGATGCCCTTGCCGAACGCGAAGGGCGTGTCGTCGCTGGTGATGATGGGTTGCTTCGCCCGGCCCAGCCGGATCGTCACTGGGCCCTCGACCTCGGCCGCGGCGCGCACGCAGCGAGCTGCCTCGACGACGTCGCACGGGTTCATGACCTTCATGTTTGGGATCGCGCGCATGTACGCGATCTCCTCCATCGCTTGGTGGCTCGCGCCGTCCTCCCCGACGGAGATGCCCCCGTGCGTCACGACGATCTTCACGTTCAGGTTCGCGTAGCTGACGGTCACGCGGATCTGATCGACCGCCCGGTTCGTGACGAAGCACGCGAAGCTGGAGCAAAACGCGATCTTGCCGCACATCGCTAGGCCGGCGGCCATCCCGACCATGTTCTGTTCCGCGATGCCGCACTCAAAGAACCGGTCGGGGTACTTGGCAGCGAACTTGCCGCTGGTGGTCGACTTCGAGAGGTCGGCGTCGAGGGCGACTACGTCATAGCCCTCGTCTACGAGTTCGACGAGAGTGGGGCCGTAGGCGGCCCGAGTCGCTTCAGCCTTCACCGGGGCCGCCATCAGAGCACCGCCTCCTCGATCTCCTTCAGCGCTTGGGCCGCTTGCTCGTCGTTCGGCGCCTGCCCGTGCCACTCGCAGACGTTCTCCATGAAGGAGACGCCCTTGCCCTTCACGGTGTGGGCCAGGACGATGGTCGGCTTGCCCTTTGTAGCAAGCGCCTCATCGAGCGCGGCGCCGATGTCCGCGTAGTCGTGGCCGTCGATGTCGATGACGTGCCAGCGGAACGCGCGCCACTTCTCGGCGATCGGCTGGACCTCCATGATGTCATGCACGAACCCGTCGATCTGGAGGTCGTTGTAGTCGAGAATCGCGGTCAGGTTGTCGACCTGGTAGTGCGCGGCCGCCATCGCGGCCTCCCAGATCTGCCCCTCCTGGATCTCACCATCGCCGAGGAAGGCATACGCACGCGCCTGAGAGCCCGACATCCTCATTCCGAGCGCGAAGCCGACCGCCACTGACAGGCCCTGTCCGAGGCTCCCGCCGTTTGTCTCGACGCCGGGGGTCTTGATCCGCGCGGGATGGCCCTGCAGGGGGCTCCCGAGCTTGCGGAACGTGGGCAGCAGGTCGGGGCTGAAGTAGCCGCTCCGCGCGAGGACCGCGTAGACAACCGGCGAGCAGTGGCCCTTTGACCAGAACACCCGGTCGCGGTCCGCCCAGTCGGGGTCCTGTGGTTTGTGCCGGAGGTACTTGAAGTAGAGCACGGTGGCCAGATCGGTGGACGAGAGACTTCCGCCCGGGTGACCTGAGCCGGCGGCGTGGGTCTGGACGATGATGTCCTTGCGAACCTGCCGCGCGATCTCCTTGAGCTTGACGATCTCATCGGACGACAGAGGCATGAGACACCTGCCGAGAGTGCGTGGGAAAAGCGCGCCGAAGGCGCGCAAGGGCGATTATAGCGTGCCCCGCAGGGGGGAACAACGGCAGGCGGCGGCTCAGACAGGGTCAACTCACTCTCCGGGCGCTGGCCAGTGCCAGCCCGACCTCACCGCCGGTCCTTCGACCCTTCGTCAGACTCGGGCTCAGGGCCGTTCCCCCTCTCCGCTGGCGGAGAGGGGGTGGTCTCTGGCGCAGCCAGGGAGCGGGGGTGAGGCTATCGGGGCCCCTTGTGGCGACCATGAAATGACCGAGCGCCGCTCAGATCCACGAGCTGTACGCCCGCACCGTCTTCCACGTCCCGTAGAGCGACCACAGGCTGCCCGACCCGTAGTCACCGAGGACCAGGCCGTACGCGAGGCTCGTGAGCTGCCGGACGCCCCGGGAGCCGCCGTAGCGCGTCACCGCCGCCTTGATGCACCACGCGACGAAGATGGAGAACCAGATCTTGTTCATGGAGTGTCCGTTGCTCACCGCGTACCCCACCGGGTGAAGCGGCCACCACGAGACATACGTATGCGCGGACATGCCGGTGATCGTCCCGAAGAACCCCACGAGTGTGGCGAAGATCATGCCGGGGCTCGCCCTCGTCGGGGTCTCGAGGACGGCCGCCAGCTCGCCATAGGGCACCGAGGCGATCCACTGCGAGTGCGTTATCGCCGCCCACTTCGCATTGGCCCCGTCGCGGTAGAAGGTGTGCAGGATAGTGAAGACCGAGACCGCTGCGCCCAGAAGGACCGCTGCGACCATCAGCGGCACCACCGCGGCCTGTGACGCCCCCGAGCGCTCGCACATCTTGAACCCCTCGGCGATGTGCGGCATCGGGTGTCCTCGGTAAGCGCGGTTGAACCAGTAGTACACGGTCGCGGTGGCGAGGTTCGGCTTCCCGATCGTCTCGCTGCCCAGCCACCGGAACAGACACTGCCCGGGACCGACGAGATGAAGCTCGTGCGTGGGGATGCCCATCTCCGACCTAACCCGCGTGAAGGATAGGCACAGGCACGCGTAGAGCACGAAGAACGCCGTCGCGTAGGCCGGGGTCATACCGTTCGCTGTCGAGAAGGCGACCAGGAACGCCACAGAGCCGATGAGCAGCAGCAGGCTCATCCGCGGCGACAGCGGGCGCGACCCGCGAGGACCCCCGCGCACAGCCTCGCGCACCGTCCGGGCGAGGTGGTGGCGGCTCATGTACACCGAGAAGGCCACCAGCCCCAGAAACGCTCCGAGCGACTGCTCGCGCGTATACGGGAAGCCCTCCATCGTCCATGAGCCAGCCCGGTTCACGAGCACGTGCAGCGCCTTGAACCCGAGGTAGAACACCCAGCAGGAGCAGGAGAGCCGCGTCGGCAGCAGCAGCCCCAGCCCGATGCCGAACGGGAAGAAGGACAGGAACAACGCGTCGACAGCGTTCCATGGCGGCTCGGCAAGCTGGGCGCCGATGTTGTAGCCCGGGTTGGAGAACGGCTTGAGCGGCATCTGCGGCCACTGCGGCCTGAGCTGATGTAGGCCGTTGAGGAGGTTGACCGCCGCCACCGCGAGCGCGGTGATGACGACCAGACGGCTCTGGGCCAGCCGTCGCGGGTGAAGGCACATCTCCGTGGGGAGCAGGCTGATGGGGTAGGTGAGCCGCTCGCTCTCGATCCACCTCGGCGAGAACAGCGCGGTCACCCCCACCCAGAGCCCGCACAGCCCGAGACAGAACGCGCCCCAGCGCCCCAGCGGCGGCAGCCACGCGCTCAGCACCGCCGGCTCGAAGAGCGATCCCCCGCCCAACCACAGGCCGGACGCGACGGTGCGATCGCCGATGACCAGCCCCTTGGGCAGCAGGGGGATGATCAGGTTCTCCCAGCCGTTGTCCGCGGTAGCGAAGTGAGCCGGGTAAGCCATGATCGCGGGTAGGCAGCAGATCATGTCGAGCCCGGCCATCGCCGTCCCCAGCGTCGTGAGTATGTAGACGACGACCATCTCGGCGGCCGTGAGCGCGAGCCTCGGGGACAGGCGGCGTGCCGCGGCGTTGAGCGCGGTGGCCAGTAGCAGCGTGAAGACGACGTTCCCGAACAGCGACAGTTCGGTGAAGGCTTCGGTCGTGCGCACGACCTCCACGGTCGCCACCCAGGCGGCGTTCGGCACGACCAGCAAGAAGCCCAGAGCGACCGACCGGAACGTGACGCCGCTTCTGAGAGGTAGGGCCGGCGCTCGCGCGAGGTCGGGCGCGCTGGTCGCTGCCGCGCTCACAGGACCTCCTCGTAGACGGCCTCGGTCTGACCGGCGAGCAGGTCCCAGCCGTAGAGGGTCTTCACATCCTCGAGCCCCTGCCGAACGCATCGCGCCGCGTCCTCCGGGGCGTACAGGACGTGGAGGATCTGCGTTCCAAGCGAATCGGGGCTGTCGGGGTAGCACTTGTAGCCATTCTCACCGTGCCGGATGATGCTCGACAGCCCGCCGACATCCGAGACGACGACCGGTGTGCCCGCCGCGAGCGCCTCGAGTGCGACGATCCCGAACGGCTCGGACAGGCTCGGCACGGCCGCGACATCGGCGACCTTGTATAGCTGTGGAAGCTCATCGTCCGCCACGAACCCGAGGAAGTGAAACCGGTCGGCGATCCCGAGATCCCACACCCGTCGCTTGTGGGCCGACGAGTCGCCCCCGCCCGCTATCACGAATCTGGTCTTCGGGTGGTAGTGCACCACCTTGGCGGCCGCCTCGATGAGTATCTGCACCCCCTTCTCGCGCACCAGGCGACCTACGAAGAACACGATCTTCTCATCATCGTGCGCGAACCGGCGCCTCACCTCGATCGATGGCTCGGTCTCGTACCGCTGCCAGTCGACCCCGTTGTTGACGACCCTGATCTTGTCCCTGGGCGTCGAGAACACGGCCTGGAGGTGCTCGCTCATGTAGGTCGAGCAGCAGACCACCCGGCTCGATTGATAGGTGAGCCACCACTCGATCTGGCTGATGTACTGCTGTTGCTGGGTGTGCAGGCTGTTGTTGCGGCCGATCTCGGTGGCGTGGATGGTTGAGACGAGCGGCCGACCTGTCGCGCGTCTGACGGTCTCTCCCGCGTAGGCGGCGAGCCAGTCATGGGCGTGCACCACGTCGTAGGGCGTGGTCGGGTGCAGCGCCAGGGCCTCGGCCGCCAGGGCGAAGTTGAGGTGCATGATGTCGTACTGGAAATCCGATCCCCACACTCCGCCGAGCGCCGTACGCACGACCCGGAGGTTAGGCGTGAGTTCCTCGAACGCCGGTGCTTCTCCGAATGCAGCGGTGACGACCGTCACGCGGACGTCGCGCCGCGCGAGCGCCAGCGACAGCTCGCTCAGGTGGCGTGCAAGTCCGCCCACGAGCCGGGGCGGGTACTCCCATGAAAGCATCAGAACGTGCATCTCGGCCTCCCGTCGCGTCGCGGCGGTACGTTTCCGTGCCCCCGCTTGGCTCACCTCGCGGAAAGGGCGCCGACGCCCGGCCGCCGAAGGTTCACGTGCTTCATCACGTGCCTTGGAGCCGTCGAATGCAGCAGGACGCGCCCGCAATCGAGATCAAGCAGTTGCGCAAGGTCTTCCATCCAAAGGGCTCCGACCCTGTCACGGCGCTGGACGGCGTCACCCTGACCGTTCAGCGGGGGGAGATCTTCGGCTTCCTCGGCCGCAACGGCGCCGGCAAGACCACTGCGGTCAAGGTCCTCACGAACATGATCGCCGACTACGAGGGCGAATGCCGGATCCAGGGCATGCCGACAGACAGGCTCGAAGTGCGCCGCGCGGTCGGGCTCCTGCCGGAGGTCACGGACTTCCACGCGTGGCTGACCGCCGAAGAGGTGCTGTGGTTCCACGGCCGGCTGCACGGGCTCTCGAAGCTCGTCCTGTCAGAACGTGTCCCGGCGCTCCTCGCGCGTCTGGGGATCGAACGCGAGGCCTGGACGCGGCGCGTTGGGCCGTTCTCCAGCGGGATGCTTCAGCGGCTGGGGATCGCGGTCGCGCTGGTGGGCGACCCGGAGATCGTGTTCCTCGATGAGCCCACAGCCAACCTCGACCCACTCGGCCGCAGGGACGTGCGCAACCTGCTGCTCGAGCTCGAGCGTGAGGGCAGGACGGTGTTTCTGAACTCTCACATCCTGTCCGATGTCGAGATGACGTGCCACCGAGTGGCGATCCTCGAACAGGGCAGGATCATCGCCTCCGGCGATGTTACGGAGCTCGCCCAGGTTCGCCCCTACGCGCACATCCGCGCCACCAGCGTGCCGAACGCCCTGCTGGACGAGCTGAGGACGCTGTCCGACGACGTGGCCGTGCTGGATGGGACGATTGTCGTGCGCATCCGCACCGAGGACGATCTGGACCCGATCCCGTCGATGGTTGAAAGGCACGGTGCGCGGCTGCGGTACCTGGCGGTTGCTCGCGAGAGCCTGGAGGACGTGTTCATGCGGATGGTCGGCCCATCCGGCGCGCAAAGCGGCGGTGGTCCGCAGTGAACGCCGCCCTCGTGATTGCCGGTAGCTGCCTCAAGTGCGGGTTGCGCAGCAAGGGCCTGTGGGCCGTCATCGTTGCGACGCTGGTGCCGATGCTCATACTGAACATCGGCCTGATGCTGATACCCGATCAGATGTGGGAACTCGCCGTCCAGGTCGCGGCCGGCTTCCACGGCGAGGACGTGCAGTCCGCGACCGAGTGGGTCAAGGAGACCACCGAGCAAGCAGACCAGAAGCGTGAGCTCGTCCTCAATACCTCCGTCTCAGGCAGCATCCGGCTGATCGGCGCGGTGGCGTCGCTGATCGCCATCTTCTTCACCACGCTCACGAACGAGTCCGGGCGGAAGTCGCTCGCGCACGTGCTGTCTCACCCGATCCGCCGCTCTTCGGTAGTGCTCGGGTCCTTCCTGGGCACACTCGTGGTGGTCGTACCGTGTGTGTTCGTCATGACCGTGTTCGCGTTCGTGCTTCTGCTGATCGAGTCGGGCAAGGCCGACTGGCCTTTCTTCCTGTCGGGGCTCTACCTGCTGGCCGGCGTGACGGTCACCACGGCCTACGCGGTGGCCTTCACGACAGCGCTTCACCCGATCATCGGGGTGTTCGCGTCTGTCGGGTACACATGGATCGCCGCGAAGACCTACTCTGTGCACCTCATCCTCCAGCAGGTGACCGGGGTGGCGGAGCACCTCGGGCGCGCCTGGCTCTACCTCATCCCGCGCCTGGGGGACTTCAGCACCGTCGCGATAGACAAGGCTATGGCCTGGAGTATGGATGAGGCGACCGCCCCACCAATCACGGGCAACATGACCGTCGGCTTCCTCCTCGCCGCGCTACACGTCGTGTTCGCCCTCACGCTGGCGACCGTGTCCCTCAGGCGGAAGCAGGTGTGACGGTGGTGGGCGCCCTGCTCGCGTGCGCCCTCGTGGGTGCCGGCCCTACGTGCGAGCTTCGTGGAGACCTATTGGGGGACGCGCTGGAGATCGGCACTCCCGGCGGGCCGGGGCTTGTGCGCATCGAGCCGCTCTTCGGCCTCACCTTCACCGACATGACCATGATCGGGCCACCCGACATGACGCGCCGCCCCATCGAGGGCGCCGCCCTGTCGATGGAATGGGACCACCCGCGCGCTACCGTGGTCCTCACCGTTGAGCCCCAGGACGATCGCGTGCTGTTCCGCGCCGCC
>Ga0315280_10003809_pt1 | contig 22788 bp, 19 predicted proteins | sample YL17G06_40_MG_FD_203697 | JGI IMG/M metagenome (GOLD analysis project Ga0315280, IMG submission 203697) | Sediment microbial communities from Yellowstone Lake, YNP, Wyoming, USA - YL17G06_40 | ecosystem: Environmental > Aquatic > Freshwater > Lake > Sediment | place: USA: Wyoming | collected... | reverse complement strand
GAAGGGTAGATTTCCATTTTTCTCCCCGCTTTCTCATCGCGGAAACAGGGTTTTAGGGGATGGCAAACAAGTTCCCGGCCGATTTTGCCGGCACAGGCCGCCCTTCCGCCCAGACCCAGAATCAGCATTTTTTTAAAAAATTGACCAACTAATCTGGAGATGATCCGAAAATAGAAACTGCTTGACAAGGTGATCCCAAATTGAAAAAATGTCTCTGGCATTCCGGCCTCGTTTCCCGTTTGGTGCGAAGGGGGATAAAATTCTATCCCAAAGGTAGGATTAAATAAGGGCCTGGCAAAATTTCTTTAAAAGGAGGGTTTAAAAATGAAGAAGAGTTGGAAGATATTCTTGGCCATGGCGGCGCTGACCGTGCTGGTTCTGCCTCTTGGAGGAGGACCAAAGGTTGAGGCGCAGACGTATGAATTCAAGATTTCGGTGGATACGGTGCCGAACCACCCCCGGAACATGGGGCTGGAGATATTCGTGGAGCAATTGCCAAAAAAGTCGGGGGGTAAGCTGGTCCCCAAACTTTATCACAGCGCCCAACTTTACAAGGATGCCCATGTAGCCAAGGCCGTGAGAACAGGGACCGTGGAGATGGCTGTTCCAGGAAACTGGGTGCTTGAGGGAATCGACACCAGCACGAGCATAACCATGCTACCCATGTTTTTCGGTCAGCCTGCCAAAATAACGGAGGACCTTGTAGATGGAGAGCTCGGGAGAGCGGTTAATTTATCATTAGAAAAGAAGCTAAACGTCAAAGCAATAGGACGTTGGTTTGAGCTCGGTTACGATGCATGTTGGACCAGGACCCGAAAGATCACCAAGTTGGAGGACTTCAAGGGGCTGAAGATGCGCCATTCTGGCGGATCCATCCCCGCAGCGCGCCTCAAAGCTTTAGGGTCCAGTGCCGTATTTATTGCCTGGCCGGATGTCCCCATGGCCTTAGCTCAGGGAGCGGTTGATGGAATAGCTTCAACTTGCAAGAGCGTTGAGGGCGCCAAGCTCTATGAAGCCGGTATCAAATACGGGATCTTCACCCGGAACTTCCTTGGCTACTATATTCCCGTTGTGAGTTTAAAGTTCTGGAACAGCCTTCCACCCGACTTGCAGAAGACCTTCTTAGAGGTCTGGAATGAATTGGTGCCCAAACAGCGGGAGATCTCCAGGCGCGAGCAAAAGGAAGCCAAAGAGCTCATGCAAAGCAAGGGGGTGGAAATTTACGAACCCAGCGATGATGAATTGGCCAAATGGCGCAGGCATATTATGCCCATCCAAGATGAGCTGATTAAGGAACTGAAACACGACCCAGAACTGATCAAAATCGCCAAGAAAGCCCTGGGCATGTAGTTGGCTTTAAGTATAAGTGTGAGTGTCAGTGTGAGTGAAAAACCTAAGATATTTTCGAAACTCACCCTCACACTGACACTAAATAGGAAATGGAGGGCCCGGAGTGAATAAATTGTTAAAAGGATGGAACTGGGTAGAAAAGTTTGTCATCGGGCTTCTGGCCTTTTTTGCTACAGCGTTGGCCTTTTATGGCGTCCTTATGCGTTATATATTTAAAATTCCCCTTGATTGGGGCGAAGAGGTGATCGTTTACATGATCATCTGGGCCGTCTTCATCTCGGCGAGTTTGTTAGCCGAGGAGAAAGGCCACGTGGCAGCCACCCTTCTTGTGGAACGGTTTTCCTTAAAAACGCGACGCACCCTGGCCATCTTCAATGGGTTTCTGGCCATCGGTTTTTGTGTATTGATCGCCATATTTGGGTATAAGATCGTCGGCCAAGCCTTTCTTAAAGATGAACGATCCCTCACCGCCCTGCGGTTCCCTGTTTGGATTCCCTACCTTTCCGTGGCCCTTGGATGTTCGCTGGTTGCCATGAAGTATGTGATAAGAGTCTACAGGCTGCTTTTCCTTTTTGACCCTTCAGAGGTTCTGGAAACTCATGAATTGAGCCGAGAGGAAAAACCCTCATGATCTTTCTCCTTTTCCTTCTTTTTTTAGGTTTGCTCTGCCTGGGACTTCCCATTGCCTTCACTCTGGGTATCACGGCCCTGGTCATGATCGCTTTCTACTCTCCTGCCCCCATCATGATGGTTCCTGAGGTCATGTACAACTCTCTGGACACCTTTACCTTGATGGCCATCCCCTTTTTCGTCATTGCCGCCCAGTTCATGGTTCGAGGGGGGACTTCCAAATACCTCATCAACGCCGCCAATTGCTACGTGAGGCATTGGTGGGGGGGGCTGGCCATGGTCACCGTGGTCTCCTGCATGATTTTTGGGGCCATTTGCGGCTCCAGCGTGGCTACTGCCATGGCCATCGGGGTAATCGTCATCCCGTCAATGCTCCAGCACGGCTACCCCCGCCCTTTCGCCCTCGGAGTCATAGGGGCCGCAGGAACGATTGCCATCATGATCCCTCCCAGCATTGCCATGATCATTTATGGGATCATGGCCGATGAATCCATCCCCCGGCTGTTTATGGCCGGGTTTTTGCCAGGGATCATGCAGGGAACTTTTTATATGATCTGGATCCGCTATGATGCCAAGCGCAAAAAAATCGGAGGAGCCCCAAAGGCCAACTGGAGAGAAACCCTTCGGGCTACCGGGAAAGCTGCTCCTGCCCTTTCGTTACCTTTCATCATCCTGGGAGGAATTTATTCTGGGTTCGTTACAGTCACCGAAGCCGCGGCCCTGGGCGCTGTGGTGGCGATCATTATTAGTCTTTTTATTTACCGGGAGGTGAAGCCACGGGAAGTCATTTCCATTGCCGGAGATGCCATGAAAGCGGCGGGAATGATCATGTTCATCATCGCCACGGCCATCACCCTTGGCAACTGGCTTACTGAGGCCGGACTGCCGGCGCGACTGGTGGAAATAGCCAGGGATATGAAATTGACCGCTTTTTGGTTCCTTCTGGCTGTCAACATTGGCCTCATCCTCCTTGGCTGCCTTCTGGAAGTCGTCTCCATCATGCTGATCACCCTGCCGATCATTCTTCCGGTTATCAGGGCCTTGGGGATTGATTTGATCCATTTTGGCATCGTGATGACGTTGAACATGGAAGTCGCTCTGATTACCCCCCCTGTGGGATTAAACCTCTATGTCATCTCTGGCGTGGCTAAGGCACCCTTGGCGGAAACCATCCGGGGAGTCTTCCCCTATATCATTATCACCATTATCCAATTGGGGTTGATCACCTATTGGCCCGCGTACACCCTGTTCCTGCCGAACCTGGTCATGCCCCGATAAAACAAGCACGAAATCTGAAGCACTAAATCCTAAACAAATAAAAATTCTTGAAAAAAGGAGAACAAACAAAGAAAATTTAAAAACCAGAAATTTTAAAAGAAGAAATCTGCAAAGCTAAATCTTTTGAACCTCCAGGTTTGATGATCTCGTAAAAAGTCGTCATTCCCGCGTAGGCGGGAATCCAGAATCCACGAAACTCGTTGAAAAGACTGGATTCCCGTTTTCACGGGAATGGCAGAAAAGTGAATTTACGGACTTTTTACGATCTCATCAAGTTTAGAATTTTGACATTGGGATTTTGCATTTGTTTCGTCCCGCGAATCGCGGGATTAGATATTCCGATTTAGAATTTTTAATGACTCTCTCAAATTCCATCATTCTCAAACGGATACCAAAAATTTCGAGGTGATTATCATGCAGGTTTCAACGATGATCGATTCCAGGATATTCCGTGACTGGTTTGGAAGCCAGGAGATGCGGCAAGTCTTCACCGATGAGCACCGTCTCCAGCGCTGGCTGGACGTCGAGGCCGCTCTGGCCAGGTTCCAAGGGAAGCTCGGCATCATTCCTGATAAAGCCGCCAAAGAGATTTCCGCCAAAGCTCAGGCTGCCAATCTCAACCTCCAAGAGTTCAAAGAGGCCGCTGACCGCACGGTTCACCCGATCATGCCTCTGATCTGGGGTTTGCAGAAGGTTTGCCAGAAAACCTCCGGCGAATACATTCACTGGGGGGCCACCACCCAAGACATTATGGACACGGGTATGATGTTGCAGATCAAGGAGGCATCGGCGATTATTTTTCGGGATTTGGCGGTTATCGAGGAAATCCTCTTAGCGCTGGCGGAAAAGCACCGGGCCACGCCGATGGCCGGCCGCACCCACGGCCAGCATGCCCTGCCTTTAACCTTTGGGTTCAAGGTGGCTGTCTGGCTGGCTGAAGTGCGCCGCCATCTTAAGCGGTGGGAACAAAGTCGGGAAAGAATCCTTGTCGGAAACCTGAGCGGTGCCGTGGGCACCCACGCCGCCATGGGGGCTTTGGGAATCAGGGTGCAAAAATTGGTCATGGAAGAGTTAGGACTGGGCGAGCCCGAAATTACCTGGCACCCATCTCGCGACCGCATCGCCGAGTTCATCTTCCTGCTGGCCGCCATCAGTGCCACTCTGGGAAAGATCGCCAAAGAGGTTATCAACCTGCAGAAGACAGAGGTCGCCGAGTTGGCCGAGCCTTTCTCTCTCGGGAAGGTCGGCAGCAGCACCATGCCTCAGAAGCGGAACCCGCACATCTGCGAGGCCATCGTTGCCCTATCCAAGATCATCCGTTACCATGCTGCCCTGGCTCTGGAAGCAATGGTCCAGGAGCATGAGAGAGACATGGGCGCCTGGATGGTGGAATGGGAGATGGTCCCTCAGGTCTGCATCCTAACCTCTGGTGTTCTCAAACACTCCAAGGCCATCCTTAAGGACCTCTTCGTGGATGAAAAGAAGATGCACTCCAACCTCGACCTGATGAAAGGCCTCATCCTTGCGGAACCGGTGATGTTCGCCTTGGCCAAAAAAGTTGGGCATCAAGCGGCCCACAAGATCATCTATGAGATCTGCATGAAAGCTTATGATAGCGGAGAGACCTTCAAGGAAGCCCTCCTGGCCGATGCCCGGATAACTACTCACCTGAGCCTGGAGAGGATCGACGACCTCCTGAACCCGGAAAAATACACGGGTTTGTCCTCTGAGTTGGTTGATCGCCTCACAGGAAAAAGGAGGAAGCCTGACCGAGGGAAAGGCTCTTGACAACTCGGCTTAAGAAAATAAAATATAGCGGAACGCGGAGGAAAGGAAATTTTTTCACCGGGGAGGTCAAAAGTCATGAATAAAGACCTAAAGAAAGTAGAAGAAGAAAAGAAGCGCTGGGAGGAAAAAACCCTTACCCCGGCCCTGGAGAGGTTTAAACTCAAAGAATCGCCGACGCGCTTTTATTCTCCCCTGGATTTCGATGATGGATTCAATTTCCTGGACAAAGTGGGCTTCCCCGGTCAATACCCCTTTACCGCCGGGACATATCCGACCTTTCCCTACCGTACGGGAGAACGAGGTTCAGGAGGAATCGCCCAAGCGGCGGGGTTGGTTCGGGCTGGCCGGTACTCTGGATATGGTGCCCCTGAAGATACCAGGGATTATTACCTGCACATGAGGAGACTCGGTGCCCGGACGGGGCCCAACATTGCCTTCGACCTTCCCACCCAATGCGGCTATGATTCAGATAACCCCCTGGCCAGTGGAGAAGTCGGCCGGGTGGGAGTGGCGGTGGATACCCTTCGGGACATGGAGGTCATCTTTGAGGCTTTCTCTGGGGAGAATGACATCAACCGGACGGCATCGAATTTCACGATCAATGCGCCTGCGAACATTGTCATGGCCATGTACTTGGCATTAGCAGACAAACGGAGGATCGCCTGGGAGAAGCTCCGGGCCACGCCACAAAACGACATCCTGAAGGAGTACGTGGCCCGGGGTACATATATCTTTCCCCCCCGTCCGGCTATGAGAATGTTTCGAGATAGCCTGGTCTTTTTTACCAAACATCTCCCCAACGTGAATATCACCAGCATTGGGGGGTATCACATCCGTGAAGCCGGGGCCACACGGGAGCAAGATTTGGCCTTCAGCATGGCCATCGGGGCGGCTTATTTGCAGGAAGGAGTAAATGCCGGCCTTCCGGTAGATGCCTTTGCCCCGCGCTTTACTTTCAATGCTTTTGGTGGGAGCATGGAATTTTTTAAGGAGATCGCCTTTCACCGGGCGGCCCGGAGGATGTGGGCCAGGCTCCTCAAAGAAAAATTCGGGGCAAAGAATCAAAGGTCCATGACTCTGCGCGTTCCTCTCACGGTCTATCCAGGAAATTTCAACTGCACGGTGCAAAGGCCTCTGAACAATCTGGTCCGGTCTGTCGTCGGGGGCATTGCCGCCGGACTGGCGGGGGGAGCGCCCAATTGCTATCCCCCCTATGATGAGCCTATGGGATTGGGCTGGAGCCTGGAGGCCATCCAGCTCAGTGAAGATGCCGCCCGCATTTTGCAGCACGAAGCCCGGCTGGTGGATGTCCTTGACCCTTTGGCCGGCTCGTATTACGTAGAATCGCTCACCGACCAGATCGAAAACGCCGCCTGGGCCGAATTTGAAAAGATCCAGTCGATGGGCGGGGCGGTGGCCGCCATCGAAAGCGGGTACATGCAGCGGGAGGTAGCCCGAAACGCCTACGAGCGGCAGAAAAGGCTCGAAGAGGGGAAGGACTTGATCGTCGGCGTCAATTGTTTCACGGGAGAGAGCGAACTTGAGGTCACCACTACCCGGTTGGTTCCTCACCCTTATGATCCCAATCGCCGGGAAGAGGCGGAACGCCAACAGATCGAAAATCTTAAAGAAGTGAAAAAGCGACGGAACAATGGAGAAGTAAGCCGTCTGCTCAAAGAGCTCAAGGCCGCTGCTCAGAAAGAGGAGGTAAATTTAATCCCTCATTTTATCGAGTGCGCCAAGGCCTATGTCACTCTGCAAGAGATGAGCGACATCTTACGGGAAGTCTTCGGGGAGTATCGCCCGGCAGCGATATGATAGGCCGGGGCTCGGATAATCGGCGGAAGGCCTTAATTCTTTTTAACCAGTTCGACGATCTTCTGGGCAGCCTGGCGCATGCTCCCGGCGTTGATGATATTCAGGCCGGAATCGGCCAGAATCTTCCGGCCGATTTCCACGTTGGTTCCTTCCAGGCGAATCACCAGGGGAATGTCGATGAGCAAATCCCGGCTGGCCTCGACAATCCCCTGGGCATAGCTGTCGCAGCGGGTGATCCCGCCGAACATGTTAATGAGAATCCCCCTGACTTTGGGGTCCGCATAGATAATTTTGAAGGCGTTCCGGATCGCCTCCTTACCGGCTCCCCCTCCGGCGTCTAAAAAGTTTGCCGGCTCTCCCCCATAGTAGCGCAGGATGTCCAGGGTAGCCATGCCCAGGCCGGCTCCGTTGACGATGCAGCCAATGTTCCCGTTGAGGTTGATAAACTTCAGACCTAACTTCGAGGCTTCTAAGTCCTGGGGGTCCTCCTGCTCGACGTCCCGTAAGGCCAGGATGCCAGGCTGGCGGTACAGGCTGTTGTCGTCGATGTTCATCTTGGCATCCAGGGCGATGAGATCCCCTTGAGAGGTCAACCCCAGAGGATTGATCTCGGCCAGCGAACAATCATTCTCAATGAAAGCCCGGTAGAGGGCGGAGGCGATCGCCGAGGCTTTTCCGATATGAGCGCCCTCCAGGCCCATAGCCATGGCTAACTTCCGCCCTTGAAAAGGCTGAAACCCGCTTGCCGGTTCCACGATCTCCCGGTGAATTTTCTCTGGCGATCGAGCCCCTACCTCCTCGATTTCTCCTCCTCCCTCGGAGCAGCCGATCACCGCCACCCTTCCCCGCGGGCCATCAATCGTGGCCCCCAGATAGAGTTCCCGAGCAATTGAAAAACTTTCTTCCACCAGCACCCGGCTGACGTACTTGCCCTGCGCCCCTGTTTGCGGGGTGATGAGCTTTGTCCCGATCATCTCCCGGGCCACCTGCCTGACTTCCGAATGGTCTTTCGCCCGCCGAATCCCACCCCCTTTTCCCCGGCCGCCGGCATGCACCTGAGCCTTGACCACAAAAGGGCCAAGGCCGATCTCTTGCGCAGCCCCTTCGGCTTCGAGGTGAGTGGAAGCAACTTTACCCCTGGGGACCCTCACCCCGTAACGCCCAAGGATCTCCTTCGCCTGGTACTCGTGAATGTTCATGGGACTGCTTGCACTTTTTCCCCCTCCCCCTTCCCGTTCGGCAGAGCTCACGACGAAGCCCTCTCCCCCACGGGGGAGAGGGATGGGATGGGGGGGACCACTGGCAACTGACCCCTATCCTTCCATCAATATTTCTCGCTGATGGCTTTCTTCTTCAGCTCGCCGATCGCCCAGGTCGGGTTCAAGGATTTGGGACAGATTGTGCAATTGAAGATCGTATGGCAGCGCCAGAGGCCATACCGGCTGTTCAGAATCGGCAGCCGCTCCTCCAGCCCTTCGTCCCGGGAATCGAAAATGAACCGGTAGGCCTTGAGCAGAGCCGCTGGCCCCAAAAAGTTCTCGTTCGCCCAGTAGGAGGGGCAGGCCGACGTGCAGGCACCGCATAGGATACACTCGTAAGAGCCGTCGATTTTCTTCCGGTCTTCAATGCTCTGGTAGCGCTCCTTATCTGTGGGAGGAGTGCCGGCGATGAAGTAGGGCTTTACCGCTTCGTATTTCTCGAAGAAATCCTCCATATCCACGGCCAGGTCCTTGATCACCGGAAAATGCCTCAGGGGTTCGACTTCGATCGTCCCTTGGCCGAGGGATTTGACCTGTGTCTCGCAGGCCAGGCGATTCAGCCCATTGATGGTCATGGCGCAGGACCCACAGATTCCATGGCGGCAGGATCGGCGGAAGGTCAGGGTGCCGTCCTGCTTCCACTTGACCTCGTTCAAAACGTCCAAGATGGTCATCCCTTCGAGGATGTCTACCTGATAAGACTGATAGCCCGGCCCCTTGTCCTCATCGGGGTTAAAGCGAAAAATCTTAAAGGTTTGCATCATCTTTTTTGCTCCTTGATCGAATCAAAATTTTCTCTCCTCCGGCTGGAACCGGGTGATGACTACAGGTTTATAATCTAACCGAATCCCGGCCTCTGTCTTCCAGGCCAAGGTATGCTTTAGCCAGTTGGCGTCATTGCGTTTGGGGAAATCCGTACGGTAGTGTGCTCCCCGGCTCTCGGTCCGGGCCAGTCCTCCAACAACAATGGACTCGACGAAGTCGAGCATGTTGCCGAGTTCGGCGGCGTCGAGAAGCTCGGTGTTGAACCGCTGACCTTTGTAAGCTACCTGGATCCCTTTATACCGCTCCTGCAAAGATTTGATGATCTCCAGCTGCTTCTGCAAAAGTTTCTCCTCCCGGAAGATCCCACAGTTGACCATCATGGTCTGCTGCAATTCGTCCCGGATGGCTGCCGGGCTTTCCTTTCCCTTGGCTACCAGTAACCCTTCTACCTTGGCTTTCGCTCTTTCCAGGGCATCCTTCGGCAGGGAAGCTTTCTCCGCTCCCGCGTTGATGAATTTGGCCATGGCCCGGCCGGTTCTTCTTCCGAAGACCGCGCACTCCATGGTGGAATTGCAACCTAAGCGGTTGGCCCCGTGGACCGAGACGCAAGCACATTCCCCGGCGCCATAGAATCCCACCACCGGGGTATTCTTGGCATCCATGATCACCTGCCCATTCACGTCCGTGGGGATCCCGCCCATGGCGTAATGGGAGGTGGGCAGGATGGGAACGAGGTCAGTGATGGCATCAATTCCGGAAAACTTCAGGATGAGCTCATGGATCTGCGGGAGCTTCTCCATGATGGCCTGCTTGCCCAGGTGCCGCATGTCTAAGTGGACATAACCCTTGCCGTTGATTCCCCGTCCCTCATTAATCTCTCGTTGAATGGATCGGGAGACTACATCCCGGGGAGCCAGTTCCATCTTGGCGGGAGCGTATTTCTCCATGAAGCGCTTGCCCTCATTGTTGACCAAGTAGCCGCCCTCGCCCCGTGCCCCTTCCGTGACCAGAACTCCTGAAGGATAAAGCCCGGTGGGATGGAATTGGACGAACTCCATATCTTCCAGCGGCAGGCCGGCTTGCAGGACCAGGGCCATCCCGTCGCCGGTATTGGAGAGGGCATTCGTGTTCACCTTCCAGGCCCGGGCATACCCGCCGGTGGCAAACATCACGGCCTTGCCGTGAAATACATGCACTCCCCCCCTCTTCATGTCCCAGGCCACCACACCGCTGCAGACATTATTCTCCACCAGGAGGTTGAGCACAAAAAACTCCGAGTAGAAGCGCACGTCGTTCTTTACACACTGTTCATAGAGCGTGTGCAGCATGGCGTGCCCCGTGCGGTCGGCAGCATAGCAGGCCCGGCGAATCGGTCCTTTGCCAAACCCGCTGTAATGGCCCCCAAAGGGCCGCTGGGCAATCTTGCCCTCCTCCGTCCGGCTGAAGGGCACGCCCATATGCTCAAGCTCATAAGCCACCTCCACGGCTTCGCGCACTAGGACCTCCTGAGCATCCTGATCGCCCAGGTAATCGCTGCCCCGGACCGTGTCGTAAAGGTGCCATTCCCAACTGTCCTCTTCCATATTTCCCAAGGGAGCGGCGGTTCCGCCCTGAGCAGAGATGGAGTGAGAGCGAGTCGGAAAAACTTTGGAAAGAACCGCCGTATCCGCCGACCGGCTCGACTCCAGGGCTGCGTAGAGGCCGGCAATGCCCGCTCCGACGATCACCACATCATGTTCATGAACCATTTCGATCCTCCAATTTTCCACTCACCGCAGAGACCGCAGAGATTAGATAAATATCAAAAATCAAAATGCAAAGCGAAGATTTGGCAACAAAAAATTTTTTGCTTTTTGGTTATTTAATTTTGGACTTTTCTATTCTCGGCGTTCTCAGCGTGCTCTGCGGTGAATCCAAAGCTTTTTCAGGCGCCGAAAGGCACTAAAATAACAAACCCCAGGATGAAGAACACCAACCCCACCACCCAAGTCAGTCCGAGCAGGGACACCCGCAGCCAGTGGGTTCTCACGTAATCCTCGACCATCAGCCAAAAGCCATTAAGGATGTGGTAGAGAAGGAGGATGACGAAAGCCATGTGGAAAACCTTCCAGGATGGGCTTCCCAGGTCCACTGCCGGGGCCCCGAAATGAACCGCCCCCAGATGGATGACCAGAATGATCGCTATGAGAATCCCCGAGATTCTCTGAAACAACCAATTGAACCCCCCTCCGTTGTTCGATGTTCGGTAACCCATTTTCTCTCTCCTTTCAGAGGGTGGACAGGGAAACCACGTATATCACAATCCCGATGATCATCATCACCCAGAAAAGCTTCTTGTGATACAGGGCTCCAGACCCGAAATCAATGATCAGCTCGCGCACCCCGTTCAGGGCATGGTAAATCAAAAACACCAGGAGGATTACCACCAGCGCCTTGGTGCTCAAAAAGTCCCTTAACCCCTCAAGCCCCTTCTGGTCATACTTCATCCCGAACTGGCCCAGGATATGGAGCAAGAGGTAAATGCCAACGGCCGCTCCGGTAATGCGGTGGATCAACCAAGCTGTTGCCCCTGTTTGCCAACGATAACGCATCGCTTCTCTCCTTTAAAAATTTTTTCACCGCAGAGAACGCAGAGAAAAATCTAAATCCTAAATTCGAAAATCGAAATCCTAAACAAATACAAAATCCAAATTATCTAAACTGATTGCCAAGAGGAAATTTTTTTGTTTATCGATTTTGATCATTTGAAATTGTTTAGAATTTAGGATTTCGAGCTTAGAATTTTTATTTCATCTCCGCGCTCTCTGCGGTGCATGGTTGTAATTCACCGGGCGTACTTCCGCGCCCCCTCTTCATACAGGTCATTCCCTTTGGTGTCGTTGACCACGATCACCGGGAAATCCTTGACTTCCAGGCGGTTGATGGCCTCAGGCCCGAGGTCCTCATAAGCCACTACCTCCGCCTTCTTGATGGCCTTGGCCAAGAGCGCTCCCGCGCCGCCCGTGGCCGCAAAATAAACTGCTTTGTACTTCTTCATGGCCTCAACGACCTCTTTCTTGCGCATGCCCTTGCCAATCATCCCTTTCAACCCCATCTCCATCAACTTCGGCGAGTAGGCATCCATGCGTCCGCTGGTCGTTGGGCCCGCGGAGCCGATGACCTGGCCGGGCTTGGCGGGCGCCGGCCCCACGTAGTAGATCACCTGCCCTTTAATGTCAATGGGAAGAGGTTTCCCTTCCTTAATCAGGTCCAAGAGCCGCTTGTGGGCGGCATCCCTTCCCGTGTAGATGACCCCGTTGAGCAGGACTTTATCCCCGCTCTTCAATTTTTCTACATCCACATCTGAAAGGGGCGTCTTCAGCCGAATCGCTTCACTCATTTTCAGTCCACCTCCTCCCTCATATTACGGCTTCTTTATGCCGCTGGGCATGGCAATTGATGTTCACAGCCAAAGGAAAGCTGGCGATATGGCAGGGGATCATTTCCACATGCACGGCCAGGGCGGTAATTCGCCCTCCCAGCCCCTGAGGCCCAATCCCCAGGTTGTTCACCCGGGTGAGAATTTCTTCTTCCAGGGCGGCCAGTTGGACATCGGGATTCTTCTGCCCCAGCGGGCGCAGCAGGGCCTTCTTGGCGATTAGGGCTGCCTGTTCAAACGTCCCGCCGATGCCCACCCCCACGACCACCGGGGGGCAGGGGTTGGAACCGGCTTGCTTGACCCATTCCACCACCCGATTCTTTATCCCCTCGACGCCTTCTGAGGGGCTGAGCATGGTGACGGTGGACATGTTCTCGCTCCCCCCGCCTTTTGGGGCTACAGTGATCTTCATTTTGTCCCCGGGAACGATCTCTGGGTGGATGATCGCCGGGGTGTTGTCTTTGGTGTTTACCCGGCTGAAACAATGGCAGGCGGATTTTCTTAGGTATCCTTCCTGATAGCCCTGTCTCACTCCATTGTTGATCGCCGCGTTTAAGTCCCCCCCCACGATATGCACTTCCTGGCCCAGTTCCACGAAGACCACGGCCAGGCCCGTATCCTGGCACATGGCTACTTTTTCCTCTCGGGCAATGCGGGCGTTCTCCTTGAGCTGTTGGAACATCTCCTTTCCCACTGGTGATTCTTCCATCTTCTCTCCCCGGTCGAAGGCCGCCAGCACGTCCTCCCCCAGGTAGAGGTTGGCGTCAATGCAGAGCTTCTTCACCACCTCTGTGATCTGCCGGGCATTGATTTCTCTCATCGCATCCTCCTTCAGAATCTAAAGAAAGCACCCGGAGACCCTGAACATCCCCTCAAACCCCTGAGGAAATGAACCGGCCTCGCAGGGTCCCCGGTTGGCAGCTTGCGAATTACTCCTTATATGCAGGAATCAACCCTTTCTCCATAAGGACCCGAGTTTCTTGCCGCGATCGCCGGATGATATCCGATGCTTTCTGGTAGAGCTGCTCCCGGCTTAACGTGATCCGGGCTACCTTCTGCTCAATGGCCTTGAGGGCCACAGCTACCGCCTGTCTCGGGAACACTTCCCACTCATCCATGGTGGGAAGCAGGTAATCTTCCTTGAGCCCTCTGTCCTCGGCGCACTTGGCCAGCTCGTAGGCCGAAGCGATGCACATTTCATCCGTGATCGTCTTGGCCATGACATCCAGGGTGCCCCGGAAAATCGCCGGGAAGCATAAAGAATTGTTCACCTGGTTGGGGAAATCCGACCGGCCAGTAGCGACGACCTTTGCCCCCGCCTCCTTGGCCTCCCAGGGATAGATTTCCGGGATGGGGTTGGCGCAGGCGAAGACGATGGGGTCCTTGGCCATCTTCTTGATCCATTCCTTCTTGATCACATCCGGGCCGGACTTGGCCAGAGCGATGACGGCGTCTGCGCCTTCCATGGCTTCGGCAATTCCCCCCTTTCTCTGTTCGGAATTGGTAATCTGGCAGAAATGCCACTTCTCTTTGAAGTCCTTCTGAAGCTCCGTTCTACCTTTGTGCAGCGTTCCTTTGGAGTCCACCATGATCATCTTCCGGGGATCCGCTCCAGCCGCAATGAGGACCCGGGCCGTGGCGATATTCGCTGCTCCGGAGCCAATCTGAGTAAGGCGGGCCTTATCCAATTTTTTGCCGACGATCTTCAGAGCATTGATCAGCCCGGCTAAGTTCACGGCGGCCGTCCCCTGCTGGTCGTCATGCCAGACCGGGATCTTGGCCTCTTTGCGCAGGGTATCCAGGATATAGAAGCACTTGGGTTGGGACAAATCTTCCAGGTTGATGCCCCCAAAGCAGGGGGAGATCAACTTGACCGTTTTAATGATCTCGTCCGGGTCCTTGGTGTCCAGACAGATGGGCCAGGCATCCACGCCGCCCAGGTACTTGAAGAGAATGGCTTTCCCCTCCATCACCGGAATGGCCGCTTCCGCACCGATGTCCCCCAGCCCCAACACCCTGGTGCCGTCCGAAACCACCGCCACCATGTTTGCCTTGTTGGTATGCTCGAAGACTTTCTCCGGGTGAGCTTCGATGTCCCGACAGGCTGCAGCCACCCCGGGGGTATACCAGATGGCAAAATCATCGAAGGTGCGCACGGCACATTTCACCGCCGAGGCCACCTTGCCCTTGTAAAAGGGGTGCATCTTCAAGGCATCCGCCGACGGCTTCTTCGATTTCTCTAACAATTGCTCTTTAGTCAGCATTTTTCCCTCCTTCGCTTGTCAGCCGCATTTTTACGGCTTTTTTATTTTTTGCTTTCCCGCCAGTCCTCATGAACAACTTGCCTCCGGGAATGGGTCATCCAGATTCCTTCCCTTATCTCTCGCTCAGTTCTAAGAGCACGCCGTTCGTCGATTTCGGATGGATGAAGGCGATCCTCCCGCCCCCGGCGCCCCGCCGGGGTTTCTCGTCGATCAGCCGCACGCCTTTTTCTTTTAGCTCCTTCAAGGCTTCCTCGATATTTTCAACCCGAAAGGCGAGGTGCTGAATGCCCTCCCCCCGACTCTCGATGAACTTGGCAATCGCGCCGTCCGGGGCTGTGGATTCTAAGACCTCGATCTCGCCCTCCCCTACATGGAAGAAAGCAGTCGTGGCTTTCTGCTCCTCCACGGTCTCCTTTCCTCCCATTTTCAAGCCCAGAATCATGCTCCAGAAAGGGGCCACTTGATCGATCGACTTGGCCGCGATCCCGATGTGGTCAATCTTCAAGATCTTCATCTTTTTCCTCCAGAAAGCGTTATGGTTTGTTCACCTTCTCTTTTACATATTTCACGATCGTCTCCGTGGAAGTCCCGGGGCCGAATATCTCCGCGATCCCCAAAGCTTTCAAGGCAGGCACATCTTCTTCGGGAATCACCCCACCCCCCAAAACCAACAAGTCCTTCACCCCCCGCTCCGGCAACAACTCCATCACCCGGGGAAATAAATAATCATGCGCCCCGGATAAGATGCTCATCAGCAGCGCATCCACATCCTCCTGCACCACCGCCGAAACAATCCGCTCTGGCGTCTGCCGCAAACCCGTGTAGATGACCTCCATCCCGGCATCCCGCAGCGCCCGGGCAATCACTTTCGCCCCGCGATCATGCCCGTCCAAACCCGGCTTGGCCACCAACACCCGTATCTTCCGCTCCATATTCCCCCACCTCACTGAACTTATTAAAGCTGTCGCCATCAGCTTTCAGCCAAAAATGAAGAACAGTTTTTCTTTATACAGAGCGACATATATTTTTGCGCATATTTACAATAGCCTCATATAGTCTGTCATTCCGGGCTTGACCCGGAATCCAGTCTGCTTTCTGGATTCCCGCTTTCGCGGGAATGACGATTTACGCGCATTTATTTATGTCGCTATATATAGCTGATGGCTGAATGCTTCCTTCAAACCTTGGTTACAGGCTCATACTCCCCAAACACTTCCCGAAGGACGTCGCAAATCTCCCCCAACGTGCAATCCCCGCGCACACAATCTAAGATCGGAACCATCAAATTGCCATCCCCCTGAGCCATCTTTTTTAATTCCTGGAGTGAGGTCTCCACCCGCTTCTGATCCCGCGAAGCCCGAAGTTCCGAAAGCCGCCTTACCTGCGCCTCCCGAACCCTCGGGTCAACTTTCAACAGCCCCTTGGGCGGGGGTTCTGGCGACTGAAACATATTCATTCCCACGATGACCCGCTTGCCTGACTCAACCTCTTTTTGGTACAGATAGGCACTTTCTTGAATCTCCTGCTGGATGAACCCTTTCTCGATTGCTGCCACGGCCCCGCCCATCTGGTCGATCCTGGCAATATAATCGCTGGCCCGTCTCTCGATCTCGGAGGTCAGGTTTTCAATGTAGTAAGAACCGCCCAAAGGATCCGCTGTGTCCGCGATCCCTGACTCGCAAGCGATCAGTTGTTGAGTGCGCAAGGCAATCTGCACGGATTGCTCAGAGGGCAGGGCTAAAGCTTCATCCATGGAGTTCGTGTGCAGAGATTGGGTTCCCCCGAGGGCCGCGGCCAAAGCCTGCCAGGCCACCCGGATGATGTTGTTGTGGGGCTGCTGGGCGGTCAACGTGCAGCCAGCGGTTTGGGTGTGGAAGCGCAGCATGAAGGAGCGCGGGTTCTTGGCTTGGAAGCGCTCCTTCATGACCTTCGCCCAGAGCCTCCGGGCCGCCCGATACTTGGCCACCTCTTCCAGAAAGTTTAAGTGAGCGTTGAAAAAGAAAGAGAGCCTCGGTCCGAACACATCCACGTCCAGTCCGGCCTTGATGGCCGCCTCTACATAGGCGATGCCATTGGCCAAGGTGAAAGCCACCTCCTGCACGGCCGTGCAGCCCGCTTCCCGCATGTGGTACCCGCTGATGCTGATATTGTTCCAGTTGGGCACTTCCTTCGTGCAATATTCGAAGGTGTTGGTGATGATGCGCATCGAAGGTTTGGGCGGAAAGATATAAGTTCCCCGGGAAGAATATTCTTTGAGGATGTCGTTCTGGATGGTTCCGTTGAGTTTGTCCGGGGTTATACCCTGCTTCTCGGCCACGGCGATGTACATGGCCAGGAGGATGGCGGCCGGAGAGTTGATGGTCATGGAGGTGCTCACTTTGTCCAAGGGAATTTGGTTGAAGAGCACTTCCATGTCTCTCACCGAATCAATGGCCACTCCCACTTTCCCCGCTTCCCCCTGGGCCAGAGGATGATCGGAATCGTAGCCGATCTGCGTCGGCAGGTCGAAGGCGACGGACAGGCCTGTCTGCCCTTGCTGCAAAAGATAGCGGTATCGCTTGTTCGTGTCCTCGGCTGTGCCGAACCCGGCGTACTGCCGCATGGTCCAGAAACGTCCCCGGTACATGGTGGCCTGGACGCCGCGGGTATAGGGATATTCTCCGGGGAAATTCAGGTCCCGTTGATAATCTAATTCAGCGATGTCCTCGGGGGAGAAAACCCTTTTCACCGGGATCCCCGAGGTGGTCTGAAAATCCTTCTCCCGCTCGGGGTTCTTGGCTAAAGTCTTCTCCACTTTATCGTTCCAGCCTTTGGCCTGATTCCGGATTTCCTCTATCTTCTTCGGATCGAACATGGCCCTTTCTCCTTATTTCCCAGGCTAAACCTTCTGAGCCATCCTATAGCGGAATGTTTCCGTGTTTCCGCCAGGGGTTGGTGTCCGTTTTGTTCTGCAGCATTTCCAAAGCAATGATGATTTTGCAGCGGGTCTCTTGGGGATCGATCACCCCGTCGATGTACCCCAACTCTGCGCAGCGGTAAGGATTGGCAAATTTCTCCCGGTAGTCCTTCACCAGATCTTCTTCCAGCTGGGCCGGGTTCTCGGCGCTCTGCAGTTTCTTTCCGAAAATGATGCCCACCGCTCCTTCCGGCCCCATCACCGCGGTCTCGGCTGTGGGATAGGCATAATGGATGTCCCCGCGGAGAAACCTGCTGGACATGACGATAAAAGCTCCCCCGTAAGCCTTGCGGGTGATGAGGTTGACCTTGGGCACGGTGGCTTCGGCATAGGCATAGATCAGCTTAGCGCCATGGCGAATGATCCCCCCGTATTCCTGCGCCGTTCCCGGCAAAAATCCGGGCACATCCACGAAGGTGACCAGGGGGATGTTAAAGCAATCACAGAAGCGAACGAACCGCGCGCCCTTCACCGAGGCATTGATGTCCAAACAGCCGGCCAGCCAGGCCGGCTGGTTGGCCACGATCCCCACGGGTTGCCCGTTGAAGCGGGCGAAGCCCACAATGATGTTCCGGGCGTAATGGCGGTGGACTTCGAGGAAATACCCGTCATCCACCACTGCCTGGATGAGGTGCATCATGTTATAGGGCTTCTTGGGGTTTTCCGGGACCATCTCGCGCAGCTTGGGCACCAGCCGCTTGGGGTCATCCTGGCAGGGCTTGACCGGCGGTTTTTCCCGGTTGTTCTGGGGGAAGAAACTCAAAAGCTCCCGAATCAGCCGCAAAGCTTCCCGGTCATCCTCTGTGGCAAAATGGGCCACTCCACTGGTGGCGTTGTGGGCCATGGGCCCGCCGAGCTTTTCCGGGGTGACGATTTCGTGGGTCGTAGCTTCGATGACCTTCGGACCGGTAATGAACATGTAGCTGACTTTGCTCATGATAATAAAATCCGTGATGGCCGGGGAATAAACCGCACCCCCGGCGCAAGGCCCCAGGATGGCCGTGATCTGCGGAATGACTCCAGAATACATCGTGTTCCTTAAAAAAATATCTCCATAACCCCCCAGGCTGACGACCCCTTCCTGGATGCGCGCCCCGCCAGAGTCATTCAGCCCGATTAAGGGAGCCCCCTGCCGGGCCGCCAGGTCCATGATCTTGACGATCTTCTCCCCGTGAGCTCCCCCCAGGGATCCCCCGAGGACCGTAAAATCCTGGGCAAAGACGTAGGCCAGCCGGCCATTGATGGTCCCGTATCCAGTCACCACGGCATCCCCTGCCAGCCGCTGTTTTTCCATGCCGAATTCGTAGCAACGGTGGGTCTTGAAGCGGTCCAGTTCCTCAAAACTCCCCTCATCCATCAGGAGTTGAACCCGTTCCCGGGCGGTCAGCTTTCCGGCCTTGTGTTGGGCATCGATGCGGGCCTGTCCTCCACCCAGCTCTGCCTCGGCGCTCCGTCTTGCCAGATCATTGAGTTTCTCTTCCAACGACATCCTTACTCTCCTCGCGGCATTTTCATTTAATAATCAATCTTCCCCTTCTGCCTTGGCCAGGTCTTCGAACTTGATGTCCAGGCCGCAAACGCCAGCGATCTGATCCTCCTCATCCCGAATCGGTCCTGAGACGGTCAGGCACAGCCGGCCGGTGATCTTTGAAGTGTAAAGCTCACTGACGTGGACCTGACCGTCCTTTAAAGGATTGATGAACCAGGAGCGGTCGGAGTAGCCTTCGTGCAGACCGACCCTCTCATACTTGGCCTTGTCCACCACCTGGGTGATGTTCTTGGTGATCTTCCGGCCCTCCATATCCGTGACGTAGGCAAACTGGATGAAGGGATGGTCGGAGACAAGCTTCTTCAGCAAAGGCTCAACGAGCTTGGGTTTCATCGACTTCATCTCCCCGGCCTCGATGATCTCTTCGGTCAGATGGGCGGCCATCTCATGGGCCCGGGATTTGATGCGGTCGAAGTCGGAAACGAAGTACTCGGGCAGATGCCGGCGAGCCTGCCTCTCCATCTCGCCGTGGGAGATGTTGGTCACCCGCCCCCCATCGTACTGTTCCATGACCCACTTGTAAATCTTGGCCACCCCGGGGTGGCGCTTGTCCACGCGCTTATCGGCCGTAAGCTTCAGGTGGTTGTTCACCCAATGAGCCACACCAGCCAATCCCGATTTGTCCGTGATGATGACGGACAGCGGCCGCTTGAGAATTTTATTCGTGTCAAAGATGTTATAGATTTCCTCGGATTTGATCATTCCATCAATGTGAATGCCAGCCCCGGTGGCGTTGAAGTCCATTCCCACCAGAGGGTAGTTCAATGGAATATTCACCCCCATCTCCCGTTCCGCGTATTGGGCGATTTCTGTGATTACCGTAGTGTCGATCCCGTTGGATTCGCCCCGCAGGCCGATGTACTCTACGATCAGCCCTTCCAGAGGGGTGTTTCCAGTCCTCTCCCCAAAGCCGAGGATCGCCCCATTGGCTGCGGCGCAGCCGTATAGCCAGGCTGTGGTGGCATTAATCAGGACTTTGTGGAAATCATTGTGCCCATGCCATTCTAAGAGCTCTCCGGGGACGCCGGCATCGTCGATCATCGCCCGCACCAGCTTATCCACAGCTCGGGGCAAGGCCGCACCGGCATAGGTGACCCCATAGCCCATGGTATCGCAGAGGCGGATCTTGACGTCGATCCCGCTCTCTTCCCTGAGCCTCATCAACTCCTGGGCAAAGGGCACGCAGAAGCCGTAAATGTCCGCCCGGGTCACGTCCTCGAAATGGCAGCGGGGAACGACCCCGGCCTCCAGAGCTGCCCGAACAACCTCCAGGTATTCTTCGTAGACTTGCTTGCGCCTTTTGTTGAGCTTGAGAAATATATGGTAATCGGAGACCGAGGTGAGGATGCCCGTCTCCCTCAGGCCCATCTCTTTGACCAGTCTGAGGTCTTTTTTGTTGGCTCGCACCCATCCAGTCACCTCGGGGTAACGGTATCCCTTCTCCAGGCATCTTCTCAAGGCTTCTTTATCCCGGTTGCTGTAAAGGAAAAACTCCGCCTGGCGCACGACGCCGTTGGGCCCGCTCAGCTTGTGCAGGAGGTCGAAAAGGTCTACGATCTGTTGAACGGTGAAGGGGGGCCGGGCTTGCTGACCATCACGGAAGGTAGTGTCGGTGATAAAGATTTCCTTGGCCGGGGAGACGGGGATGATTTTATGGTCAAAATCGATGCGACAGACCTCCTCATAGGGGAAGACATCCCGCTGCAGGTTGGGTTCGTCTACATCCTGCAAGATGTGCCGCCAGAATTTGGTGTGCTCGTGATCTAAGACTCGGCGCTCGCTATTCCATCTGGCCATGAGCTTGCTCTTTTGGGGGAGATTTTTCTCCCTTAATTCTTTCGATGACTTCTCTGATCTGGCTCTGCACCAAAAATTCAATGATTTCTTTCTGGCTGTAGCGAGGCTTCAAAATCCAGCGGCGCAACACGCCGAAGACGCCGCTGAAGACCAAGAAATTGGCCTCCAAGAAGGAACTAAAAGGACCCTCCCCTAATTCGCCAAGAATCTTGCGGAAGTGCTCGACGATCTCGGATTCCTTCCTTAGGATGATCTTGAGGTAATTCTTCTTCACATACCGGGCCTGGGTATAGGAGAGCATCACCTGGTCTTCCAGCTCCATGGCCGCCTCCACAAAGGCCCGGAAGGTGACCTCCAGCCGCAAGAGCGGATCGGCGATCTGGGAAGCTCGCGACCTCACCTTCTCGAAGAAGGTGGTGACATAATTTTCAAAGAAAAGGTAGAGGATGTCATCTTTGGAGTTGACGTAGTCGTAAATGCTCCCCAGCCCGATCTTGGCCTCCTCAGCGATCTCGCGCACCGTGGCCTTGTGGTACCCCTTCTTCTTGAAGACCTTGATGGCCCCCTCGATGATCTGCCTGCGTTTCTCACCGATTAAGTTTTTATCTTTGACCCGGGCCTTGACCTGCATGGGCACCCTCGAAAAAAATTGGGGTGAAGCGAGTAAACCTTTAGCGAACGAATGTTCGTTCATTATAAAAGCCTGAAAATTTCTGTCAAGCAAATTTTCGCAGGTCTCTGGAAAAGGCGGGGTTTCCCCGCTCAAGACTGCCTTTTTCCTTTTTTCAGAGATCACTCTTGATTCGTCTCGGCTTAAGGGCACCTTTTTCCTTTCCCATAAAGGTTTTCCCCAATCCCCAGAAAAGCATCCTATCTAACGACCCAAATTCATTGGCAAATCTAATTTTGTTCTGTTCATTTGGGGAAAGAAACTCTTTGACAAAATTTTAGCCACTGGCTATCATAAGTCCAATTGATAATATTTATGGTTTCTATAAAATATTTTTAAGGACCGCCCATGAATCTCCATCAACTCCGGGTGTTTTATGAAGTAGTAAAAGCGAAAAGTTTCAGCGCGGCCGCCGAAAAAGTTCACCTGACCCAGCCCGCCGTCACCTGGCAGGTGAAGAACCTGGAAGAATATTATGATTTGAAGTTCTTTGACAGAATCGGGAAGAAGATCATGCTCACCCAGGAAGGGACAATTCTTTTCAATTTTGCCGATCAGATCCTCAACCTTTCCCGCCAAGCAGAAGAAGCTCTGGCCGATTTAAAAGGATTATCCCGGGGGAGCTTGAGGATTGACTCGGTTTTTACTTTTGGAGATTATTACTTATCCACTCTGCTGGAGGCTTTTCACAAAAAATATCCCCAGATCGCCATTCAGGTCCATACTGGCAATACCAGTCAAATTATCGAAAACACCTTGCTCCATAAAAACGACATCGCCTTTGTGGCCTATGATCCCAAAAATGATAAGCTGAAGGCACGGGAGGTTATTAGCGACTTGCTCGTGGGCATTATTTCTCCCCACCACAGGTTTGCGCGAAGAAAGTCCATTGCCATAAAGGAACTCAATGGCGAGCCGCTGATCTTGCGCGAGCAAGGATCGTCCCCTCGAAGGATCCTGGATGAAATTTTTAAGAAAAAGGCCGTCTCCCCTGTGATCATCATGGAATCAGCCAGCACTTCGGCCATCAAGAAAATGGTGGAAAGTGGCATCGGCATGGCCATTCTCTCCCGGCAGGTTGTCAAGAAAGAACTCCTGACGAAATCTCTTAAAGAACTGCCCTTTAGCGATGCGGAAATTGCCTACCGTTTTTACTTCATCTACCACAAAGATAAATACTTCTCCCGGGCCCTGAAGGCATTCATGGATGTGGCCGTGGAACTTTCGCGGACACCCTGGCACGATT
>Ga0315280_10003808_pt1 | contig 22789 bp, 28 predicted proteins | sample YL17G06_40_MG_FD_203697 | JGI IMG/M metagenome (GOLD analysis project Ga0315280, IMG submission 203697) | Sediment microbial communities from Yellowstone Lake, YNP, Wyoming, USA - YL17G06_40 | ecosystem: Environmental > Aquatic > Freshwater > Lake > Sediment | place: USA: Wyoming | collected... | reverse complement strand
ACGCTGTCGGTATTGGATTTCCGTGGGGGCACGTCTTCGGATGACCCAATGCCTTTTCGAGTTTCTTGATCACATCATTTGTAATGCCATGCTCAAGCCTGCAGGCTGCATCATGCGCCTTATCCCAATCCACATGCACAAAATCTGTGAGCAGACGCTCTGAAAGCCTGTGTCTCCTAATTACATCTAGGGCTATCTTTCGGCCCTTGTCGGTCAATCTCACGCCTCTGTAAGGCTCATGTCTCAGCATGCCCTCTTTTTCCAGACGCTCCACGGTGTTGGTGACAGTGCCAGGAACAACCTGCAGCGCCTTGACGATGTCACTGGTTCTTGCGACTCCGCTCTTTTCCTGAAGCCTATAAATGCTCTCAAGATACTCCTCAACAACTTCGGTAACTTCGCTCATCGCACATCCCTGCGAGTATACTAAACAGAAATTACGACGACTCGTATATTTAACACTTCTTGCTCAGTAGTCAAATCACCCAAGTTTTCAAGTGAGGCTGAGCAAGCATGATGAAGTTGAAGTTAGGCCGCAGAAGACCTCGGCATGTGAATGAGCATTCCCAAGACTTATGGTGCTATGGCGGCAACTTTCACTTGCTTTACTCCTCTCTTTGTCATGAGAGATTGAGCAAGGCTTCTAATTTCCTGGACGCTCCCTTCAACCGCAATGATTTCCAAGCACTTGTTATCTTCCAAGTGAACGTGCAGAGTCGAAGAAATCGCATTCTTGAATTGATGTTGGGCTTTTGTGATCTCGTCTAGGAGACCTGGCTTGTCTAGATAATATAGCACAAGGACAGCGCCGGTTATTCGCCCCGAATCTTTTTGCATCCACTCAAATTCTGTGATAAAACTTCGCACTGCATCATGAACTGCCTTTGAACGGTTCTCGTATTGCATGCTCTTCCAAGTTTTATCTAATTTCTCTACGAGAGGAGGCGGAAGTGAAACACTGAACCGAGTTACCTTCATTTTCTGAGACATTTAACCACCATATTGTATAGTTACTAGATGCAAAATGCTTTTATGTGCGGTGTTACGATTCTACTAATTCATAACACCAGAGGTCTGGTCTTGACTCATCTTAACAGTCGCATGGTCGCTACTATCGCCATATTCGCGGCCCTTTGGGGCGTTCTGAACTCCATCTTTGCCCCCATTGTATTCCGAGTGTTTGGGTTGCCAATTCTGTGCGACATGATCGGCTTCGCAGTCCTTACCCTTACTGTATGGTGGACTAGAAAGTTTGGGGCAGCAACTGTGGTAGGACTTATCGCAACCGTCGTGAATTTCATATTCAATCCAGCTGGGGTTCACTTTCTGGGTTTTGCGGCAGCCAGCATAGTCTTTGACATAACAGCAAAACTCATCGGATATGATAGATGCTTCAAGAAGCCGTTATTTGTTACAGTTTCAATGCTTCCCGTTTCGGTGCTGTCAGCTGCAGCGGCAGGCCTAATCATAGGAACGTTCTTTATGGACACATCAGCTCTGGCTAAGTGGGGCGGAGTCCTTGGTTGGGCTGGACTGCACGCGGCTGGTGGTGTTATTGGGGGATTCATTGGCATAACTTTAGTTACAGGTCTATCTACCAGAGGTGTGCGAAGAATGGACGTGAAGAATTGAATGTCAACGATTATTTCTAGAGAACTGTTAGAGAAAGCGGTAAGACTTCATGGACACTTGGGCCCTTTCCTGGTTCTTGGCTTGAAAATGAGCTTGCTGGCGAAGAAGATTCTGGGAAGAAAGCCAAGTGGGTGCGAAATAGCGACTATAAGCAGCAAGCCCTATCTCTGCGCGGTGGATGGGATAAAAGCAGTAATAGGCAACGCTGTAACCGTAAAGGAAGATGACGGTCTGTCGGCTAAATTTAGTGCTGAGGGAAAAGAAATCGTATTCAGAGTTAAGAGAGATCTAGTCAAAAAATATGCTGAAGGTCCTTGGGAAAAATGCGAAGAATATGCCCACGAAGTCATGAAAAGCGAGGATGAAGGACTCTTTGAGTCTTTGAAAATTCTGCCAGTTTAGTTAGATCCAATGCATTCAACCTCAAAACGCCTCCTACACATTACTCCTTGCGCTGGTTCATGATATGGAAACGAATGCCCATGAAGAGGAAAGCTGCGGCATACGCGGTCAAGATTGCTATGTTAAGGACTGGCCCAAAGAAGGTCTCTCCGCCCGTGGCGTATCTTGCGAGTTCAACGGTATGAGTTAATGGTGAAAGCATCGACACTACCTGCATCCATGTCGGCAGCTCTCCGATCGGTGTGAAGACTCCGCTGATGAAAAGCAAGGGTATGCGAACGAAGTTAAGAGGCATCATAACCTGCCCTGGAGTCTGGCCTGGAATCGAGGCAAACATTATTCCCAATGCCGAGAAGGCGAGAGACGACAACGCAAAGCATGCAATCATGGCTCCGATGTTGACTATCTGAGAGCCGAAGAAAGCTATCCCAACTAGGACTGGTATGACCGAGATCCCGGCACCGTAGATAATTCCAGCGAGAGTCTTGCCAAGGAGGATGGAAAAGAGTGAGACTGGTGAGGTTAAAAATCTGTCGAAGGTTTGGTTGGCGCGTTCCATGGGTATTACTACAGGTCCGATGGATGAGGAAGCGAAGAAGAGTGTCTGCGAGATGAGAATTGGGATCTGTGTTGCTAGTGGCATGTTTCTTCCGATGCTGAATGAGAGAAAAAGACTGAATGGGAACAGTATGCCAAACATTAGAGACGGTGGTTTTGTGTAGTATGTACGCATGTCCTTGACGGCGATTGCCCAGGCTACTCGTATCTCTCTACCGTAATGGCTTGAATGGACGTTGCTCATTGCTTCGCTATTCTCCTAGGCGTTTCTTGTGCTTTTATACGATCATTTCCTTCTTCCTCTGTTGCAGACCTGATACCAGTAAGTTTCACGAATACGTCCTCCAGGCTCGGGCCTAGAGTATTGACTGTTATGAGTCTGAGGTTGTTTTTTTGGGCGTAGTTCCAGGTTGAGGTAAGAACACTTGTTGAGTCGTTGGTGATGAGTTTGAACTTGTCCCCTTCCTTCACTACGTTGCTGACGTTTGGGAATTCTTTCAATTCCTTTAGCATGTTTGGAGATACTGTTTCGAAGGCAACTTCCACGGACTGTATGTTCTCTACAGTTCTCTTGAGTTTTTCAGGAGTATCGATGACTGCTATTTTGCCGTGATTGATGATCGCCACGTGGTCGCACATTTGGCTTGCTTCTTCGATGTTATGCGTTGTCAGGAAAACTGTTAGACCTTGCTGGTTAAGTCTATGGATCAGATCGCGGATTACTAGAACACTTTGGACGTCTAATCCCGAGGTAGGTTCATCGAGGAAGAGAATGTGCGATCGATTCATGAGTGCCATAGCAATGCAGATTCTTCTTTTCATGCCCCTGGAAAAACCTTGAACCTTCTCTTTGTATCGTTCAAGCAGACCGAACATCCTAAGCAGTTCCTCTGCGCGTTTCTCACGATACGCTTTGGGCATATCATAGAGTTTCCCTGTGAAGATGAGGTTGTCCCAAGCTGAAAGCTCATTGTAGACGTTGCTTACGTCTGGAACAATCCCCATCTGCTCCTTTGCTTCAACAGATTGGCTTTCAATGTCGTAACCCATGATGGTGGCTGTTCCCTCAGTGGGAATCGAGATCCCGGTTAGCATGCGTATAGTGGTTGTCTTGCCAGCACCATTAGGGCCTAAGAAGCCAAAGACTTCCCCCTTCTTCACCTCGAAGTTTATATGGTCCACTGCGAGAATATCGCCATAACGTTTTGTTAGGTTTGAGACTTCTATAGCATTTTTAGTGTTCGTGACCTGTCGCCTCTGGCAAATCTGTTAGAAGGTTAAATCGGATTTCCTTTGTTTTCAGTCTCCACACCTTTTCAGGTGCACCGCCACCGACCTCACGATACTCAGCCAATTCAACAATGCCTGCCTCCTCTAGTTCAGAAAGATGATAATAGAGACCTGATCTTGAGAGACCCTCTCCAGCTTTTTCAAGTCCGTCGAAAATTTCATTGGTGCTTTTTGTTCCTTCACCGATGAGGCGAATGATCACCCATCTGGTTGGGCAATGTAGAGCCCTGAAATACTTCTGGAATTTGCTGAATTCCTTAGTATTGCAGCTAGGGCATCCATCGACACACATTTTAGGTCACTTTCAAGCTTCCACTCTGGGCTTCGTTTTCCTTCAGGAAAGAATTATTGGATATACCTATGTCTCGCTCAGGTGTCTCTCAGCGTAGCTCAGCTCGATGTCAGCATCTTCAAATTTGCCTTTGGATATCAGTTTTCGTGCTTCGCTTATGTGCTTCAAGGCACAACCTTTCAGATCATGTCTGAAATCACACTTGGCTTCTCCCTTACACATACCTATCACCTTTGCATCTAGATCTAATATTATAATTGAAACTGTAATATTATAGTATTACTTAACTTTTGTTGTGGACTAAGAGGCGCAAAATTAGCGCGCGCGTTTAGAAACTAAACTCACTGACGGAAATCTTTTTAGCGCGCGCTAATGGGAATTTGCCATAAGAGTTTGACGGTTTGCATCTTAGCGACTCGCACGAACGCCTCTCTGCCAGTAAAGCATTAAAACGTGCACTTTTGATTAATCTTTCAAACCATCACCCAAGACGTGGACGCTAATGCTTGACCCATTGTCAAACTCAGGAATCCTCGGCTTAATTCAAGGATTAGCCGAATGGCTTCCCATCTCAAGCACCGGGCACCTCAAAATCGCCGAACACTACCTAGACCTAACAACCACTCCCCTTTTCAATCTCATCCTTCATCTCGGCACCCTAGTCGCAGTCATCTTCTACTTCAGAAAAGAAGTCAAAAACATCCTCACAGCCCTAGCACGCCTAGACTTCAGGACCGAATATGGAAAGATGATCCCTCTACTAATCGCCGGAACAATCCCAGCCGCGATTGTCGGTCTGATTTATGTTCAGTTTCTCGAAGACACACTCCAACAACTCCTCGTAATAGGAGCAACTTTCATTGTAGGCGCCACGCTAGTCTACATATCCAAGATAGGAAAAGAGAACACTGACAACGTTACTTATCGGATTGCCTTAATCATGGGCGTCGCGCAAGGATTAGCAATATTCCCAGGATTGTCAAGAAGCGGAGCAACAATCTCAGCTGCACTACTGCTCGGTCTGAGACGCGAAAGAGCACTCAAATTCTCCTTTCTCCTCTCAATTCCGGCCATTCTAGGAGCCACAGTCGGAGAAGCATTAAAGAACCGCGGACAAATCGCTCCATCAGGAATGGGCTATCCCGAACTCCTCTTAGGCGTAGCCGTCGCCATGATCGTGGGCTACATCACCATCAGACTAGTCTCACAGATAGTAGCCTCAAAGAAATTCCACTACTTCGCAATGTACACATGGATGCTCGGAATCACGCTGATAGTGCTCACGCTAACAGGTCATTAACCACTTAGGCTTGCCGACCAGAAACTCGGTCAAGAACACAGCGAAATCCCTGTTTTTTCTCATAGATTCCAGCAATCTCTTCATTAGCGCAAACTCGCGCGCTGTAGACAAACAGCTTTAAGAAGAACAGAGAAATGACATTTCCGTAGGAAAGCGTTTTTATTAGATTATCCTAAAATTTGTTAGGGGAAGCAAAATGCGCGGAAGCGCCTCAGGAAGGGCTGAGGATTATTTGAGAGCAATATATGTAATTATTCAGCGAAAGGGCTACGCTCGCACAAAGGACATCTCAAAGGAATTAGGCGTTCAACAACCTACGGTTGTAGAGATGATGAAAAAGCTGCATAACAGGGGATTTGTCATATATGAAAAGTACGGTGGCATCTCCTTGACTCCGCAGGGAAAGGATATTGTAAAAGTCGTTAAGAAGAGGCATGACACATTTCAGAAGTTTCTCAAACTGATTTCGGTTCCAGAAGATATAGCTTCAAAGGATGCTGATGTGTTAGAACACTTGCTACATCCAGAAACGATACATCAATTCGAAAGTTTTGTAGATTTTGTCGGTCATGCTTCCGCCACCGGGCACCCTAAGTTTGTTGAAAGATGGATGGAGCAGTTTAAGGAGTACTGCGAAAAAGAAAAGCAAAATGCACTCTATCGATAAACCTGCTGCTCTGGGCTTGGGAATGCTATTCATGAAAATTCTCGTGGCAACAGTTTCGTGCCAGATCAGAGACCTCAATTGCCTTCTTCACTTCCGCAAGTGATTAGCCAGCTAGAACAAAAACTAGGAAAGAGATTGAGCAGGAGTTTAGAAACTAAACTCACTGACGGAAATCTTTTTATTAAATATACAGGTTATAGTCTCTTGGGAAAGTAAGAGTCGTGAAAGAAATGGCTGAAGTTCAAAAAGAAGAGATGGGGTTTCCTGTACTGGGCCAGAAAGCTCCTGATTTCGAAGCTCTCACTACACAAGGGACGCTGAGGCTTTCAGATTTCAAGGGCACATGGCTCATCTTGTTTTCTCATCCAGCAGACTTCACACCAGTCTGTACAACGGAGTTCATTGCTTTCTCAAAGATCTACGATGAGCTAAAGAAGAGAAATGTTGAACTCTTGGGTTTGAGTGTGGACAGCGTTTCCTCTCACATAGCTTGGATAAGAAACTGCGAGGAGAAGATGGGTGTTAAGATACCCTTCCCCATAATCGCTGACTTGAACAAAGACGTTGCTAAGAAGTATGGGATGATACATCCAGAGCAGAGCAAAACTGAAACTGTTCGATGTGTTTTCGTGATTGACCCGGAAAGCAAGATAAGAGCCATGCTTTATTATCCACTCACCACTGGCAGAAACGTGAACGAAATCTTAAGGTTGATAGATGCCCTACAGACGACCGACAAACACAAAGTGGCCACACCTGCCAACTGGAAGCCTGGGGATCCAGTCGTGATTCCTTCTCCAGCAACAGCCGAGCAAGCAGAGGAGAGGCTTAAAGAAGGTTACGAGTGCAAAGACTGGTATCTCTGCATGAAGAAACTCCCAGAGAGCTGATTTCATGCCTTGCGTATCTCCAGATGGAAAACCCACATCAACTGGAATGGCACTGCTGAAATCCTTAAGGAATGAAGCACTATCTCCTGAAGAGATCACGAGCAAAACCGGCCAATCATCATTCCGAGTGAGAAGTGGCCTTCGAGAACTCAAAAACGCCGGATTTGTCGAGGAAACAGGCGATAAATATGGGCTCTCTGAGACTGGAAAAACAGTAGTTTAATGATACCTTGGTAGAGCACCAATCAACCTTCTCCTTTGGTTTCACATGAATATCGAGGAGGTGAAAAAGCTGAACAACGAGTATTCTGCGAATGTGGGCAGAAAGACAGTTGAAACGATATATTTTGAAGAAGCTGAGGCTGAAAAACTCGAACTTGTGAGAAAACATATGGGTCTAAAACAGAATAGAGAAGTAATCAGAGCTTTGATATGCGAAAAATGTGACGAAATCAAGCTTCTAGAAGAAAAGCAGCGTAAACGACAAATCGAGGAAGCAAAAGCTATAGAGTGTCTGGAAAAAGGCGAATACAAGTGTCCTATGTAACTTGATCTCGGTGGCTTATCTGCAAGCGCATACTAGGGCGGAACTGTGTTTGTGTCTGGAGAATATGACGTTATTTGTATGGGTCTTCCTTGGGTCAAAGCTAGTGCAGTTTTCTTTCTCGCGCTTTGCACCAGTCTCCACACTGTGCCCCTTGACACCCCCATTCTCTGTCCTGCCTCTTCTTGTGATAATCCCTCTAGGTCGACGAGTCTAAAGGCTTCCAATTCAGCCACATCTATCATGACGGGTTCGAGGTTTCCAGCAGGGTTTGGAGTCAGACTGTCTACGGGGGAAATTACTCCTAATGTGATTGGTTTCGGGAATCTTCCTCTTCTGCCATGTCTATGTCTTTGTCGCCACATGATACTTTCCGTCTTTTCTATTGCTGAGATCTAGTGTTGTGTGCGGAACTTTTATATATTTCTGTGCATTAACACATAATTAGAAAAGTGTGCATACGCACAAAAATGGAGGTGAAGTGAAAAATGCCAAGAGGAGACAGAACAGGCCCAGGGGGATTAGGACCTAGAACTGGAAGAGCAGCAGGCTATTGCGCTGGTTATCCCGTGCCAGGGTTCATGAATCCTGTGCCTGGATTTGGAAGAGGATTTGGTTTCGGTAGAGGTTGGGGCAGAGGACGAGGCAGAGGCTTTCGCAGAGGGTGCTGGACTTATCCACCAGTATATCCCTACGCATACCCGCCAGCTTACGCATATCCTCCGCACACGTATCCAGCAGCACCATCACAACAATCGCCAGAAGACGAACTAGCAGCACTGGAAGACTACAAGAAAGAAATAGAAGAGGAAAGAACCAGCATAGAACAAGAAATCAGCGACCTAGAAAACAAAATGAAAGAATCGAAAGCAAAACTTGAACAGGAAAAAGGTAAGCAGTCAGGACAGTGAGTCATTTTGAGTTTACCACTGAAACTCTTTCAATGCAGCAACTGCGGACAAACAATACAAATTCCGCAAGGAGTTCCAAAACCACTCAGTTGCCCCAAATGCGGTGCACCCGCCACGATGATTCACCGAATAAACAAAGGCCCGCCAAGAGGAAGAAGAGGCGGAGGACCTCCATGGCAACGCGGTCCACCATAGTATCCCCCTTTTTTTGTATTCGATCCTCAACCAAGTGTAGGGAGTTGATTAGGTATGGGAAAATTGAAGATAGCTATTCCAACAAAAGCGTATGCAGGTTTAGAAGACACCGTCTCAGAAGTTTTCGGCAAAGCCAAAACCTTTACCATAGTGGACATCGAGAATGGTCAAGTTAGAAAAGTACGCGTAATCGACAACCCCGCAGCATCATATGACTATGGTGCTGGACCTGTTGCGGCAAAAACATTGGCAGATCTTAGAGTGGATTTTGTGATGGCAACAGAGCTTGGTCCAGGCGCTTCTGGTTTGCTTAAACATCATGGCATAAGGAAAATTTCTGTGAAGCCCGCCGCAAGAGTCGCTGATGTGATAAAAGAGAATTTTGGCAGAGCTGAGAGTAAAAATAGGTGACATGTCCCTCTGTAGGCATAGGTCAAATGACTTTTTGGGTGGTCATCTGTCTAATTTGCCGCTTTGCATGGAATTCTGGAGGAGAAGTCGTTGGACAAGGATGAAATTGTCAGTCTTGCAAAAAAGAATCTTGTAGAAGGCGAAAATTGGCACAAGAAGGTAAATGTGAGGGAAATAGTGTTCGGTTTCAATGACGGTTCTATTTCGACCTTAGCGCTTCTCGCAGGCGTTACAGGGGGCGCTCTTGCTCATGGCCAGATATTGGTCGCGGGTTTTTCCAGCGTTATTGCTGGAGCGATTTCCATGGCTATTGGAGCCTACATCTCTTCAAAATCTGAAATAGAACATCATCAGAGCGAGATTGAAAGAGAAAAGCAGGAAATCGAAGAGGTTCCAGAGGTGGAACGCGAAGAAATTCGCCAAGTTTATATGAAAAAAGCAGATTTCACAGAAGAAGAATTGAACATAATTGTAAACCGAATAACAAGCGACAAGAAGACTTGGTTGGATTCGATGATGAAAGAGGAGCTTGGGCTTTTTGAAGAACGTTTTGACAGCCCAGTCAGAGTTGGCTTGACTATGCTGGTTGCTTTTGTCGCGGGTGGACTGGTTCCGATTTTGCCCTTTGTTTTGTTACTAGCTTCTCAAAGCAGTCTGATTGTTGCTTCGACTGTAACTTTTGTTTCTCTTTTCCTAGTAGGCGTTTGGAAAACAACCTTCACTAACAAACATTGGTTGCCTTCAGGCTTAGAAATGATGCTCGTGGGAATATTGGCCGCTGTGATTCCATACTTGATCTGGGACCTCCTGCTATCATCTGTTCTATCGCAGTTTTTACATTAAGTCTATGAAGCAAATGGTAATCCTATCTCGGTAGGCTTAAAAGATGAGCTTCCACATCTCGTTATCCCCGTCTGGCGCGCGCGCTAGATTATAGGCGATCACGTAATCGTTCCACAAGCAAATAATGCGTGAGGTATCCAAGTGGAAAACGAGGAAGATGAGGGATTAGAAAGAATCAAGCAAGCAAAATTGCAAAAAATGATGAAGAGTGTGGCTGCCGAAAAACGAGGAACAGCCTTTAATAAACCTGTTGAGATGACCGATGCAACGTTTAGGGAAATGATCCAGAATCATCCGTTTGTAGTGGTTGATTGTTGGGCGCCTTGGTGTGGACCCTGTCGTATGGTTGCCCCTATTATAGAGGAGCTGTCGCGAGATTATGTTGGAAAAATATTATTTGGGAAACTTAATGTGGATGAGAATCGGGAAGTTAGTATGCAGTATGATATAATGAGCATTCCCACGTTGCTAGTGTTCAAAAATGGGAAACTTGTAGACACGATCATCGGCGCAGTGCCTAGGCAAACGCTAGAGCAAAAGATAACACGGCATCTTTAGTCTACGCTTGGAAGGAAAAGAGGAGCGGGAATAGAAATGAACGGGGAATCGATAAAGGTGTTTTTGAACAAGAAAAACGTTTTTGCTGTTGTGGGAGCTAGCCGTGACCCTCGAAAATATGGTTACCAAGTGTATAAAGATCTGAAAAATGCCGGATATGAAGTGTATCCTGTAAATTCGAATGCGCAGGAAATTCTAGGCGACAAGTGTTATCCAAGTCTGGAAAACCTGCCTGTAAAACCCGATGTCGTTGATGTCGTGGTTCCTCCGAAAGTGACAGAGCATACGGTTGAAACTTGCAAGAGACTTGGAATTACGAAGGTTTGGATGCAACCAGGCTCGGAATCAGGAAAAGCAGTCAAATTTTGTGAAGAGAACAGTATTGACGTGGTGTATGGCGTTTGCGTGATGATCGAACGAGCAAAGCACAGCACGAGCAATTAGGTGACATATAGAAAATGTTTTCCATCTTAGAAAAAGGGATCTCTTAAATAGAAGAAGCCACAAGAAACAAGAAAAATTGATGGAGAAGGATTTGATGACGAAAATTATTAATTCCACCGCTAAACTTCTCGAGGAGTTTCGAATATCCGTAGATAATGGAAGATTCCATTCTGTCTGCCTTGATTTGCCTCCAGAACTAGGCACCGATAAAGGCCCTACTGCCCTTGAACTTGGCGTCATGAGTTTTGCAGGATGCATCTCACAGATATTTTATCTTATGAGCAAGAAAATGCACGTCTCAGTAAGCGCTTTGGAGGTCAATGTAAAAGCAGAGAAACCTGACGATGCTAAAACGATTACAAAAGCCGACATCGAAATCAAGGTAACAACGAATGAAAGTGAAGATAAGATAAACAGAGTTTGGCAACATACGCGGGACAATTGTCCAGTCGGTCAACTATTTGAAGGAGCAGGTATCCCAGTAAACTACAATCTCAAAATCATAAAGAAATAGCGTGTTTTATTCTCTTTCAATTCTTCACTAGGTTTCAGTAGCAATCTAAAATGATAAATAACATGATTAATTATAGGGTAAACGTGATTTGCATGTATAATCAAAAGAAGAGGAAAATAGGTATAATTATCTGTGATCGTTACCGTAATTGCGCTGGGGGTAAATGTTTTAGAGCATTAAGAAACCGAGAAGGGGCTTTCAGCATCTACAAAGATCAGGAATTGGAGCTCGTGGGATATACAACCTGCGGAGGTTGCCCCGGTGGAAACGTAGAATATTGCGTAGAAGAGATGAAGAAAAATGGCGCTGAGGTTGTCCATTTCGCAACAGGAATGGTTGTAGGTTATCCTCCATGTCCCTACATAGATCATTTCAAAGAGTTTGTGAAGCAGAAATACGGCGTAGACGTCATCATTGGCACTCATCCGATTCCGCAAAGCTATTACAAAACCCATACGGCTCTAAGAACTTGGGACTCAAAAGAATGGAAAGAAAAAATCAAGTATGTACTAACAGATGAGCCAATGCGGCAAAAATACAGCTAAAACGTAGAAAACATGACTGTTCAATTTAGCGGAATATGGCCTCATTAGAGAATTTTACAATTTGAACTTGGTTAAGGAATGGATCTATCACAGAAAGAACATAGAATAGGTTCAAGAGATGAGCTAGTAGCAAGTTCTTCCTTGATATCAATGTTAGATAGCTTTTTTGTAATATTGCATATTAATCGCAGAGCATGAAGCGCCAAATTACTTCAATCAAGAAAAACACTGCAAGAAATCTAAAGACCACAGACCACCACGAAAGGCGTGATGAAAGCCACTAGAAGCATGTGAAGAAGGACAGAAGTAAACTGCCCAGCATTTTTCCATTTTTATCTGCCCTTTTCCATTTTATATTCATATGTTTCAATTTTTGACGTTAATTCTCTTTTGCTTTGTTGAATTGTCGCGTGTTTTCTTATTATCTTATGCAGATATGATGCTGGTGGAAAACCTATTGCGTGCTGAGGACACGTATTCGCGCATGTTGTACATCCCACAAGACAGTTCACAGGGTAGGCAACTATAGGCACATTATGTGCGTAGTCAAATTTGTATACTCCTCTCCCGCAGCCTAGCACGCAAATACCGCAGCCCATGCAAAGTTCTGGCTCTACTGTGGGGTGCCACTCGATTTGTTCTCGTGGAATCCCAAACCATGTGGATTTAATGGACGATTTTACCTCAGACATTTTATGGATGCTCCTCCGGGATTGTTTGCTGAATCATGCGTTTAGAAAGCGATTCAAGTAGTTCTGGAGTTATTGCATCAATTACGTTAAGTATTTTACGATCTACGATTGAGTAGAACCTTCTATTCCTTTCCTTTCTGTCTTTTACGATCCCGAAATCTTTTAGGATCTTTAAATGACGGGAAACCACAGGCTGAATTATTCCAACATGCGGAACCGTTTCACAAACACATTTTTCGCCATCACGCAGAAGTTGGACTATCTGGAGTCTATAGGGATCAGAGAGTGCTTTGAAAATTTTTGCTTTAAAAAGAACTGATCTATCCTTATGGGGTTCTACAGTTGGGAAAGGTTTACGACAATATTTAACATTTTTCTTGTCGATGCCGTTCATTATTGAGAGCCTTTAGTTACAATATGTAACAAAAGATATAAATATATTTCTGTTCTGTAACTTATTTAACAAGGAAGGCATATGAAACAAATTAAGTTATTGCTACGAGTTTTTAAAAGGCGGTAATCATGCTAAAAAGAAGTGATCAGGCTTGACAAACAAATCTTGCTTTCAAAACATGCTCGTTCCCACAGACGGCTCTCGCTTCTCTTTTCAAAACGAAGAGGTTGCCGCTAATATCGCTAACAAGTTTAATTCAAGAGTAACCGTGCTCCATGTGGTTCCTCATGCAATCAGGCATCTGCCAATGGAGTTCGCTCAACAAGTTCCAGATTCTATTCGCAAGGAAATGGAAGGCTGGTTCTTGCAAAGAGGAAAACAAGCCTTAGAAGAAGCAAAAAGGCTCTTCGCCGGAGGAAATGCGCAGCTTGATAGCATGCTTGTGGAGTTTGCCAACCCTGCTGAAACAATATTGAAAGTGGCTAGGGAGAAAAAATCTGACATAATTGTCATTGGCAATCGCGGAGCAGGCGAAATTGAAGAGTTCACATTAGGCAGCGTCGCCGACAAAGTATTGAGGTATGCTGAATGCACAGTTCTTATAGTCAAGAGAGGAACAGCTATATCTAAAATATTGGTGGCGGTTGATGGTTCAAAACATGCACAGAAGGCATTAGAATATGCAGTTCAGCTGGCCCTAAAATACAACGCCTCAGTCACTCTGATTAACGTAGCCCAAACGGTTTATCCATACTTAAAAGCTGATGCAGCCAAAAGCATAGGAGAGCTCATTGTTTCCGAAGCAGCCAGGCAAGTGAAAGAGTTGAAAGTTGACAAGAGAGTTGAGATTGGGGATCCTACGAAAACTATACTTGAAGTTGCCAAGAATGAAAACTATGACTTGATAGCTTTAGGCTGCAGAGGTTTAAATCCAGCCGAAAGGTTTCTGCTCGGCTGTGTTAGTGACAAAGTTGCTGGACATGCGCAATGCTCTGTGTTGATAGTCAAGTAAACCCCTTGAAACCAAGATTAGGTGGTCTGGACACATACAGATTGGACCTGACCCTGAACCACTGTAACAATTAGCGATTCGGCTACGCTGTAGCTCCACTAGCATCAGCAACCAAACCATCTCCAAAGCTAACAAGAGCAGCGCCGCGTGCAAATTGAACACATTTAACCTGTCTATTTCTAGATTTCTAATAATACACCAAACAATTCAAATATTGCTATTCTTTGCGTTTTCGGTGGCTTTTTTTTGTGAAAGTCAAGCTTCAGAATGGGCAAGAGGTTTAAAGAGGACCGCGATAGTATTTGGTCGCTGGGCAGCCAAGGCATTTTTGATTCTTGTAGCGCAAGCATTTCCCGCATGTAATTCCGCAAGGAGCAATTTCCATTCCTTTATTGGAAACAATTTTGATTGGAAGATACTTTGGCACTATGGGAGCTTCTCCTACTGTTGCTTCTGAACGCCTGATGCCTTTCTGTGCTCGTATGGAACAGACCTCAATGATTGCATTTAGGGTGTCTGCGTCTTCTGCAACCATGATTGTCATGACGTTGTACGCTCCTGTTGTGGTGGTTACAAATATTGTTCTAGGGCATTTTGAAAACACATTGATGAGTTCTCGTAACCGTTGAGGTGATTCAACTTCTGCGTTCACGATGGCAACACGCAGGCCGAGTTGCTCTGCGTTAAGCCCTGCGGACACTCTGACTGAATTTTCACAGAGATTTCTTAGTCTTCTTCTTACACCTACGTGAGAGAAGCCTACTTTTTCGCCTATTTCAGAAAGGGGAGTTCGCCCGTCCTCTTGTAAAATAGATATTATTTTCTTGTCAACGTCGTCCATTGTTGAGCACCTTTAGTTACAAATTGTAACAAAAGATATAAATATGTTTCTGTTCTGTAACTTGCTCAACAGGGAAGAAACATGAAAGAAATTATGGTCGAAGTCATCGGCGTAGAACCTCCATGCAAGAATTGTCAAGCCACTTTGAAAAACGTTGAAGAAGCGGCTTCAGAGCTTAAGGCAAGTGGATTCAGCATTCGTGTGTCAAAACTGAACATGGCGTCGAAGGACGTTATTGCCAAGTATGGCGTTGTAGTTTCGCCGTCGCTAGTCGTCAATGGCGTTGTCAGAATAGTGGGAAGGGTCCCGGATAAAAAAGAAGTTGAAAGAATTCTCAGGGCAGCCATTAAATAGCAAGGATTTCCGGGGTTCAGATCTTGACTGAGAAAGCCAGAGCTATTCGAAGCATCATCATGCTGATTTTCATTTTCTTCACCATAGGCTACCTCATTTATTCTAGGATAATGGCCTACTCGCTTGCGCCTACGATGAAGCCTGCGGATTTTCACGGGCTTCCAATCTGGCAAATCCCAGTAGCGTATTTGGTGGATTATTTTAGCCACGGTTGGATATGTCTTCTTTTCGCATTTGTGGTAGCTGGGCTTGTGTATGCATTCGTTCCTAAAGAAGTCATCACGAAATATATGGGTGGAGGCAAAGTCACAGGATACATCTTAGCGATAGGGATGGCTCCATTTCTCACGGTTTGTTCATGCACCATGGTTCCGCTATTTACAGGTGTACTATTTGCTGGTGCAGGTATCGGTCCAGCAATAACCTTTCTACTGATGGCTCCAGCAGCTAATATACTGTCAATTTTGCTTACTGGAGAGATGATATCTTGGGAATTAGCTGGAGTGCGCATAATAGTATCCGTTGTCGTCGCATTGACAGCAGGAATAGTTATCTCTAAAACTCCGTGGGGAAAGGCCATCGAAAAGGAACATCAGCAATCTACAACCGCGCACACAGCGATAGAAATAGTCAAGCCTCCTCTCGATGAAAGACTCTGGTCTGCCCTAAAGTTTGGGGGTTACATAGCAAAACAGATTCTTCCATTCTTTATTCTGGGTCTCGTTGTCGTTAGCTACGTAGAAGCGTACTTGCCTGGAGACATTGTTGGAACCTATCTAACGGGCATCACTGGAGTATTGATTGCTTCCATTATCGGTGGGCCACTCTACACTCCCACCCTTGTTGAAATTGTTCTGGGCAAGGGAATGTGGGATATGGGCATGTCAAAAGGGGCGCTTCTTGCATGGCTTATGGGGCAACCCTATGATGTTGCCAACGCATTGGCTGTCTCAAGGATAGTGCGATGGAAAGTTGTCTTAACGTACATGGTCATAGCTTGGACGGGCAGCGTAATCTTCGGAATAGCATACGGAATACTAAGCGGAAGCTTGTAGGAGACGAATCTACGTGATAGAGACTAAGCCTGTTGACGTGAATGGAAAAACCGCTGTTGGAGTGGAGATTGGAAATCCGGATTTTCCCGAGAAGCCAGCTATCATTGTGTTAATAGCCAAAAAAGGGTTGATTGTCTGCAAAAATTTCGACATAGACGCTCTTGATAAACGAAATGTTACGGCCGCTAGAGCTAAAGGCCTAACAAAAATTGAGGATTCCTTAGAAGCCAGGATAGAATCTTGCACATCAAAGGCTCGAGCGCTAGGCATAGCAGAAGGGATGACTGGAAGAGAAGCACTTACGAAGATCTGAGAGGGAATTCAAGTGGATTATGAAATTTTGAGCCGAAAAATGGAAACCATACTTGGGCTTGATTCACCGCCCATCGCTGTGAAAATAGTCAGACAGGAAGAGAACGTACCTGACATCAAATCACCAGATAAGAGATCAAGGTACTGCCAACTCCTAATGCTTGCTAGAAAAGGTTACACCTTTAGACTGACACCCGAAACGATTGCTTGTCCGGCTGCAAAAGCAGCTTTAGGATTCGACTCATTACCTGAGAAAATATCAGGCGGGCAAATGCTATGCACTCTTGGCTTATTCATGAACGAAGAAGCCGCTGCCAAAACAATGCGTATGATGCCAAAGCTCAAGTTAGGCTCAGCCAAAGCTGTCATAGCTGGTCCACTGAGCAGTTTTCCGCTGGTTCCTGATGTGGTTATTGTTGAAAGTTATCCTGAACATATAATGTGGCTTTGTCTAGCTAGAAACTTCAAGGAAGGCGGAAGGCTTAGCTTCAGCTCGTCAATTTTTCAATGCTGCTGTGTGGATGTGACGGTGGTTCCCTACGTATCCGGCGATATTAACATAAGTCCAGGCTGTTATGGATGCCGAGAAGCTACAGATACACCTCCAGAACACATGTTCATCGGCATTCCAGCCAAATTCTTGAACGACATGGTTGTATCGCTCGAAGCACTATCCAGAAAGGCAATGATAACGGTTAGAGAAAAAAGAGTTCACAAAAGCTACACTTCAAGCCAACCCTCATAAGAAAATGGGAAACGTGACAAAGTGTAAGGTTCACATGAATGCTCGAGGTTGCTGAGTGGAGACGATGGAGATGGCTTCACAGTCTAAGTCTTGGCACGCGCTTAGTCCTGAGGAGACATTGAAAGAACTGAACGTTTCCGAGAGGGGCCTCAGCCAATCGGAAGCGCAAAAACGTCTGGCGCAATACGGTTCAAATGAGCTTCAAAAAGAGAAACGTTCGTCGCGCATCAGAATGTTTCTTGAGCAGTTTACAGATGTACTCATTGTCATATTGCTGATCGCCACGACGCTTTCAGTGGCTATCGGCGAGATTGTTGATGCCATTGTAATAATCGCAATAGTTTTGGCGACTGCGATATTGGGTTTTGTTGAGGAGTTCCGATCGGAGAAAGCTGTGGAAGCTTTGAAGAAAATGACCGCGCCGACAGCGGTGGTGTTGCGCGATGGAAAAGAAGTAAAGATTCAGTCAACCGAAATTGTGCCAGGGGACATCATACTCCTACATACAGGAGACAAGATTCCTGCCGACGCACGCCTCCTCAAATCCTTCAATCTCAAAATAGACGAAGCCTCGCTGACAGGAGAGTCTTCTCCTGTGAACAAGAACATCGATTCGTGTGGTGCAGAAGCTGATCTTAATGACCGGAGAGACATGGTTTTCACCGGAACCGTCGTTGTCTGTGGACGTGGTGAAGCCGTTGCCACCTCGACAGGCATGAACACTGAGTTCGGCAAGATCGCCAAAATGGTGCAGATAACTGAGGAAGAAGAGACTCCGCTTGAAAAGAGAACGAAATCCATCGGTAAATGGATCGGCATTTTGTCAGTTGCCATATGCTTGGGAGTAGGTGCAATAGGCATAGTTGAAGGGCGAAACCCCATAGACATGGCCCTGTGGGGAATTAGTCTAGCCGTTGCAGCTGTGCCCGAAGCGTTGCCAGCAATTGTCACAGGCGCCCTTGCGGTGGGCATGTACCGAATGGCTAAAGTCAACACCATCGTCAAGAAGCTACCAGCCGTTGAAACGCTGGGGTGCACAAGCGTCATATGCTCCGACAAGACGGGAACAATGACGAAAGGCGAAATGACAGTGCAGAGAATCTTCGTGGACGATCAAGTTGTTAAAGTTTCAGGTGTCGGTTACGAGCCTGAAGGCGAGTTTCTCGTCGAAAATCAGAAGATCGATCCGAAAAACGAGAGGCTCGGCGTGCTTCTGACAGCTGCAACATTGTGCAATGACGCCAAATTAGAAAAGGACACTGCGACAGAAAGGTGGATCATCAAAGGAGACCCTACAGAAGGGGCTCTGATTGTTGCGGCGGCGAAAGCTGGGTTATGGAAGCAAGACTTGGAACAGCAGCAACCTCGGATAGGGGAGATTCCATTCTCTTCTGAAAGAAAATGTATGACAACTGCACATATTGTTTCCGGCAGGAAGAAATTAGCCTACATGAAAGGAGCCCCAGAAATAGTTCTGGACAAGTGCACAAAGGTCATGGTGAACGGCAGGGTAAGTAAGCTGGCTGAAAGTGATAGGGCAAGAATTATTGAAGTTAATGAGGCTATGGCACGACAGGCGTTGAGAAACTTGGGCTTTGCCTTCAGAGAGCTGCCTGATAAAGTGGATGTATTTGATGAGAAGATCGAGAAGGATTTTGTGTTTATCGGCGTCATGGGTATGATTGATCCGCCCCGTGAAGAAGTCAAGGACGCGATATACACCTGCAAGAAAGCCGGAATAAACGTTGTAATGGTGACCGGTGATCACATGCTGACAGCAGTCGCAGTGGCCAAAGAGCTCAACTTGCTTGGTGAAAATGAAGAAGAAGGAAAAGCGCTGACAGGCGTAGAACTGGAGAAGCTAAGCGAAGAACAGTTAGCCGAAATGGTTGAAGGAGTTGTGATTTACGCTCGTGTTTCGCCGGAACATAAGATGAGAATAGTCAAGGCCTGGAAAGCCAAAGGCCACGTCGTAGCTATGACTGGTGACGGCGTTAATGATGCTCCGGCGCTTAAGAGGGCTGACATCGGCGTTTCAATGGGAATAACCAGCACTGAGGTGACCAAAGAAGCATCGGACATGGTCCTGACAGACGACAACTTCGCCTCCATCGTCAAGGCAGCAAGAGAAGGACGTGAGATCTATGACAACATCAAGAAGTATCTCACCTACTTGATGCGCTGTAACATCATGGAAATCCTAGTAATGTTCACAGCAGTCATCTCTGTTCCATTCCTGGCAAGAATTTACGCACCAAATGTGCCTGCTGACGCCGTCGGTAGCGCAACTATAGCTTTGACTGCCGCCCAGTTACTGTGGGTCAATCTGACTACTGACGGATTGCCAGCTATCGCGCTGGGTATAGATCCAGGCGACCCTGACATAATGGAACGAAAACCGCGTGATCCAAACGAAAGTGTCTTCACACGTGATGTCAAGGCCTACCTGTCATTGACGCCGATACTGATGACAGCTCTGCTTCTGTTCGGATACTTCTTCTACCGACCTTGGGAAAGCCAAGCGCAATTACTAGAGGCACGAACCCAGCTGTTAACCGCGATGATCTTGATGGAGTTGGCCAACGCCATATCAGCACGTTCACTGAAGTACCCAGTGTGGAAGGTGGGCGCTTTCAAAAACAAGTTTCTGTGGTACGCCGTGGGCTCATCGTTCATCCTTCAGCTCATTGTGCTCTACACACCAGGCGTCAACTCGGCCTTCGACGTAAACGCGCCCGAACCCTTAGACTGGGCGTTTGCAATACTGTTCACTGCGATAACCTTCACTACACTAGAGACTGCAAAGTGGATTATGAGCATGAAACGCAAAAAGCAGACGCGCGCTGGCGCGTAGGGGGGAATTTGACAATGGGTAAGATCAGCGTGAATGTTGAAAACAAAAAGGCTTCAAAAGAAAGCGCATTCTGTTTTTTCACTTCGATCGGAAACTATACTGGCGAAAGTGCAACATCGATAGAGGATTTCTTGAGAAAAATCGAACACATAGACATCAAATCCGTAGAATTCCATTTCTACAGGGGCGATTTTGAGAAGTGGTTGGCTGAAACCATCGGAGACAAAGAATTAGCAGAACAAATCAAAAAATTACAAGACCGAAACTTTGCCGGGGAGAAGCTAAGAAGTCAGCTTCACCTGCTTGTCCGAAAATCCATAGCTGTGTCCAGGTGAGTATTCTGAACAGTTCAGACATGGAGCGGGAATTTCGAGAAACAGATGTTGAAAATGGGCTAGAAGCTCAAGAAGCCCAGAAGAGACTTGCGAAGTATGGGTACAATGAGATTCCTGAGAAGAAAGTAAGCTTTCTCAGAAGGCTTGGAAAACGTTTCTGGGGCATCGTGCCCTGGATGCTGGAAGCCACAGCGGTCATCACATCGCTGCTAGGCAAGTATCCACAGACGCTCGTTATTGTGTTCCTCCTCCTATTCAACGCCGCAATGTCGCTGTGGCGAGAGAAAAGAGCAAGATCAGCAATGGCCTCCCTGAAGCAGAGGCTGAGGATCCAGAGCAGAGTTAAAAGGGATGGAAAATGGTCAATCATTCCGGCCAGGGAACTTGTTCCCGGGGACCTCGTAAGAGTCAGGGCAGGCGACTTGTTGCCAGCAGACGTAAGAATCATTGACGGCTCTTTCGGCGTTGATCAGTCAGCCCTCACTGGCGAATCCATAACCGTGGAAAAGTCAGCCGGAGAAATAGCCTATTCAGGGTCGGCGGTCAAACGCGGCGAAGCCACAGGCACAGTCGATGCCATAGGAACAAAGACGTACTTTGGAAAAATCGTTTCGCTGCTCGACCTTGCAAAACCCAAACTGCACATGGAGGAGGTAACAGTTAAAGTTGCACATCGCCTTCTCATAATAGTGCTCGCATCCCTTCTAGTCGTCTTTGTGTACGCTCTATTGACAGGTTTCCCACTTGCAGTGCTGCTGCCGCTCGCAGGCGTGCTCCTCGTAGCCTCCGTGCCAGTTGCAATGCCGACTATGTTCACGGTTAACATGGCGCTCGGCTCGTCAGCGCTTGCTAAGCAAGGAGTCCTTGTCACGAGACTCGGTGCAATCGAGGACGCAGCTACCATGGACGTGCTATGCGTAGACAAGACCGGTACCATCACCATGAATAAACTTTTCATCGAAGACGAAGTACCGACTAACGGATTCAGCAAGAGTGACGTTTTGCTCTACGGGGCGCTCGGGTCGCAGGAAGCCAATCAAGACCCCATAGACATAGCGTTTCTGTCAGCCGCAGTTGAGGCGCATATCTCACTAGACGGTTATTCGCAGAAGGAGTTCGTGCCGTTTGATCCTAAAACTAGAATGACAGAAGCTACAATTCAGAAACACGGTGAAACATTCTTTGTGGGAAAAGGATCATTCGACACCATATGTTCTTCTTGCAACCTGCTAGATAAGGAGACAAAAGATCTGCGTAAGCATGCTGAGGCGCTCTCGGCTAAGGGGCTAAGAGTAATCGCCGTTGCCAAAGGAGATGATCGGAGCAGGCTGCATTTTGTCGGTCTCGCAGGGGTAGCCGACAGGATAAGAGAAGACTCACGTGGAACATTAGACCAGATTCGCAATTTGGGCATATCTGTGAAGATGCTTACGGGTGATTCGCTTCCGATTGCAAGAAACATTGCACAGCAGATAAGTCTAGGCGACAAGATAACCCGAATGTCGAAGATTGAAAAGATGCAAACTCAAACGGAGATTCTTGACTACACCGTCGAAGATAGTGACGGTATCGCTGAGATTTACCCTGAAGACAAGTTCACAATAGTGAAGGCTCTTCAGGACCGAGGGCATGTGGTCGGAATGACCGGCGACGGTATAAACGACGCTCCCGCTTTGAGACAGGCGGAAGTGGGAATTGCCGTGAAGAATGCAATAGATATTGCTAAGGATTCGGCAAGTGCTGTGCTGACTGACGAGGGCCTCGGGGGCAAAATAGCTATGGTCAAGACGGCGCGGACGATTTACCAGCGAATCTATAGCTGGGCATTGATGATGGTTGCTCGGAAGCTCCATATTGTCGGCTACATCGTTGTTATGCTGTTTCTTACTCACTCCTTCATGTTGTCAATAACGAGCACGGTAATGCTGCTTTTCCTAGGCGACTTCGTCTCAATGGCGATATCGACAGACAACGTGCAGTTCTCTTTGAAACCTGATTCCTTCAGTATGTCACGGTTGTTCGGAGTCAGTGGGTCATTAGGGGTACTAATGACGATTGAAAGTGCAGTTCTAACCGTGGCTGCCATGTCATACTTCGGGCTGACTGGCAACGTAGACAAGATCTACACTTTCGGGTTTGCTTATTTGAATCTTGCAGGGGTATTCACTCTTATGATAGTGCGTGAGCGGAACCATTTCT
>Ga0315280_10003807_pt1 | contig 22802 bp, 18 predicted proteins | sample YL17G06_40_MG_FD_203697 | JGI IMG/M metagenome (GOLD analysis project Ga0315280, IMG submission 203697) | Sediment microbial communities from Yellowstone Lake, YNP, Wyoming, USA - YL17G06_40 | ecosystem: Environmental > Aquatic > Freshwater > Lake > Sediment | place: USA: Wyoming | collected... | reverse complement strand
GTGCAGACTACGCCGCGCACCTGCGGCGCCTCGCCGACGGGCTCCCCGTCGAGTGGCTCGGCGAACTGGACGACCTGGGCCCCTTCCTCCAAGGCCTCGACCTGTTCGCGATGATCTCCGAGCCGGCGGGCTGCCCCAACGCCTCGCTGGAAGCCATGGCCGCCGGATTGCCGGTCGTGGCCACCGACGTGGGCGGGGCGGCCGAGCAGGTCGTCGACGGCGTCACGGGGCGGCTCGTGCCGCGGGACGACGTCGCCGCCCTGGCCGACGCCTTGGTCGACCAGGCCCGCAACCCCCAGCGACGGGCCCGCTGCGGCGCCGCCGGACGTGCCCGCGCCGAAGAGCTGTTCGACGAAAACCGGATGGTCGAGGACTACTGCCGGATCGTGTTGGCGGAAGTCTGAGCACGGATGCAGACGGGGGCATCTATGCGATGCGATAAATCAGTGCGTCGTCGATGAAGTGACCGTCGATCACGTTTCTCGAGAATCGAATCCGCGAGATTCCACCGCCTGTCCGCAGCGCCGTTCGCAGGAGACTGACTAGAGGATGATCGGCGTCCACGACTCCAATCACCGACAACGGAGCTGCCGAAGCCTTGTCGCCAACAGATTGGATAGCCCCCTGTATCTTTTCGTAGACATCCCGGGGGCCCTTCACAGAGACCTCGGTGGATGCGAACAGGAGTCGCCATTCGTTGATGTCGGGGAGGAAGAACCACAACGCAGCCGCAATAGGCGAGCCCATCTCGTCGAGCTTGGCCGTAAGCTGAGCACCTGCCTCGACCATCTCCTCCGTTAGCTGTTCTTTCACCACTGTGTTCTCAGCCATGGCAGTTGGTTGGAGGCATGTTCGACGCACGAGAGCAAGCACCGGAGAAGGGCTACGGTTTCGCCCCGGCGAGCTGCTTGATGCGGAGGTTCTTGAACTGGACTTTCATTGGCGGGCCGGGGTGCATCTGGAGGGCGATGATCCCGCTGCGGGCGGCCTTGCCCTCCTGGCGGTCGATCGCCTGGGACATCACCACGCCGTTGATTTCCAGGGTGATCTCGGGCCCCTTGGCGATGATCCGGTAGTCGTTCCAGTCGTTTTTCTTCACGTGCTTTGCGAATTCCTTGGGGTCGCCGATTTTGGTGACGTGCTTGGTGCCGTCGCGGTCGATGACCACTTTTTCGCCGCGCATGGCGATCCCGCCCCGCTCGTGCTCGAACAGGCAGCCGGTCCACTGGTCGCCGGCCTCCATGTCGGCCTGGTAGCCGAAGGTGTCCCAGTCGGGCCGCTCCTGGCTGCGGAACTGGATGCCGGAGTTGCCGCCCACCAGCTTGTAGGAGCAGCGGAGCTCGAAGTCGCCGGGCTTGCCGCCCCGCCACATCAGGTAGTTGCACTTGGTGCACGGCTTCTGGGGCGTGCTCTGGGAGGTGATTGCCCCGTCCTCGACGTACCACCAGCCGGCCTTGCCCTCCCAGCCGCCGAGGTCCTTGCCGTTGAACATGGAGACGAAGCCTTTTTCGCCTTTTTCGGCGGCCGCGGCCCCCGCGGCCATGGCGAAAATCGCTGCGAGGCACAGAACGGGACGGATCATCGGTGGCTCTCCTTTGCTAGTGGGTCTTGCGTTTCGTGGTCCTGCCTATCCGGTTCTTAATTGTCGCCGCCGGGGCGGGGATGTCAATGCGGCGGGCACCGCGAGGAGAGGAACAGGAAGAAGGCGATCGTCGCCCGGCCCGGTTGAGGCGATTGGTGGGAGCAGGTATCATTGGGCTTTCGCCTGCCGCGGCAAAGTGGTTCCGGGCATGCCCACGCGAGCGTGGGCATGGCACCCGGCGTGGGCATGATACCCGACTGGCTTTGCCAAGTTCTCCTCCGAGGAGTGGTACTGATGACATGGCGCACGGTGGTCCTGGCGCTGTCTGTGGCGTGGTTCTATGTTGGTGGTGGCGAGCGTGCGGCGCGAGCGGACGACGGCCCGAGATTCACGATCTCGATCGACAGGGAGGTGTGGCGCAAGTTCGCCTTTCAGTACCCGGCGACCTACGTGTTCCAGGTGGGTGAGGTGCCGGCGGAAGCCAAGGTCCTCCGCCGCGACGGCTCCGGCCTGTGGACCGCCCTGGACGCCAAGACCGCGGACGATTTCTTCAACGGCGTGGAGTGCGTCCGATTCGATCGCCGGAACCGCCGGGCCTACGTCTCGGCCGGCTTCAGGACCGCGAGCACGTTCGAGCTGGAGTTCGCCGGCGTGGGCCCGGTGAAGTTCGAGTCGGTGGCCCACTACTACGACGGGCGGAAGGCGGCCTATACCCTCTCGCTCGACAATTGGGGCTGCAATCCCTGGGCCCATCCCGGCGCCCCTTGGAAGGGGACTACCGACGACGCCTCGGACAACTACCAGGCCGCGCTTCACGTCTGCCGCGGCTTCCATCTGCCGGTGTCGATCGCCATCAACAGCGGCTCGGCGGGGGGCGAGGCGATGTGGCAGGCGATGCAGGCCGAGCTGGACCTGGGCGGCCGGAGTTGGGAGCCGGCCGTCCACGGCCGCACGCACCCCAACAACGCGGCCGCCTACCAGGTCCACGGCTACCACCAGGAGATCCTCGGCTGCCGCGACGACATCCTCCGGCACCTCCGCAACATTCCTTACGGCCAGCACGTCTTCGAGCACATCCTCACCTACGGCTACCAGGATGAGACGATCCAGCGGACCGACTCGGGCGAGTTCCTCTTCCTCCGCGGGTTCAACTGGCACGACAACCCGACCAGCACGGACTACGCGGCGTGGAACCCGAAGTACCGCTTCTACGGCATCGGCGGGCTGAGCACCAAGGGCTACGACGCCCTGTTGGAGCGGCGGGAGCCGAAGGGACGGTACTACGCCCGGGACGTCGCCGAGCTTGACGAGGCCTTCGACCGGGTGCTCCGCTCGGGCGGGATTTTCTACGCCCTGTGGCACCCCGACCGCTTCCGCAACAGCGTCCTCTACGACCCCAGCCCCGGCGAGGATGGCGTCCGCGGGTCAACCCTGATGCAGCATCTGGCCTACGTCGCCAACCGCAAGGACGTCTGGTACGTGGCCAACGGTTGGCTCTACTGCTACCGGTACGTGGCCGAAAACGCGCGGGTTGCGGGCGGGGGGAAGTAGCCGGGGCGGCGCACGCCTTCAGCGTAGCGGGGAGCGCACGCCTCCGGCGTTGCGGCTCAACGCGCAGCCCACGCCTCCGGCGTTGCGGCTCAACCGGCTCAACGGGGCTTGGCCGTTTATTCCGCCCACTCGTCCGTGCGGAAGGGGGAGGCGGGCAGGCCGGCCTTGCTGGCCAGGTTGCACTCGGGGTTGTTCGCCCAGGCATAGCGGACGGCCGCGGGCGATTTGACCTCCGGGCTGGACACCACCACGGTCTCCCCCTGGATGGTCGCGTCGGCCCAGACGAACTTCTTGTCGTCCCCGGCGATGGCAAAGCCCTTGAGCTTTCCCCCTTCGCGGGCCGCCAGCCCGCCGTCGGCATACTTGAACTCCAGGGCGATCCTGTCCCCCTCTTTCCGCATCGCCTTGTAGAGCGGGCCGCAGGGAGGAATGTCCTTGCCGTAGGTCGTGGCCAGGGCCCACTGGGCCAGCCGCTTGCCGACGTCCTGCTTGTTCTTGGGGTGGATGTCGTTGGCCTCGCCGATGTCGATGGTCACGGCCATTCCGGTGTTCGGCACGGCCAGGGTCTTGAGCATCTGCTCGCGGAGGATCGGCCAGCCGCCGGTCTCCGAGGGGTTCTTTTGCGGGGCCATGAACTTGGGCAACTGGACGAAGAGGAAGGCGAAATCACCCTCTTTCCAGTCGCTGCGCCAGTTGGCGATCATGTTCTTCAATTGCAGGCCGTAAAGCCCGGCGTTGCCCGCGTTGGACTCCCCCTGGTACCAGATCGCGCCGCGGAGGGCATAGGGGGCCAGGGGAGCAATCATGCCGTTGTAGAGCGTGCCGGGCATGTTCGGCGACAAGCGAGGGTCGGCCGGCGGCTGGGGCTTCCCCGGGGCGGCGGGCTTTCCCTGGGCCTTGGCCTTGGCGGCGGGGCGTTTCCCCTCGGCCTTGGCCTTGGCGATGGCCTCCCGCCAAGCGGCTAGTTGCTTCTCGTAGCGGGCCTGGGCGGCTTGGGGGTCGTAGCTCGCGGCGACCTTCTCGAAGCTCTCCACGATCGGCGCCAGCTCCGGCACAGAGGCCTGCACCTTGCGGCTGGTCCAGGCCTGGATCGGCGTGCCGCCCCAGGACGAATCGATCAGGCCCACGGGCACGCCCAGCTCCTGGTGGAGCCGGCGGCCGAAGAAGTAAGCCGCAGCGGAGAATCCGGCCACGGTTTGGGGATTGCACACTTTCCACTCGCCGGCGCAGTCCTTTTGGGGCGCGTCGGCCGGTTTGCGGGCAACCGCCAGCACGCGGATCCGGGGAAACTCGGCGGCGGCGATCTCGGCGTCCCTGTTGAGGACCCCGCCTACGGTCATCGCCATGTTCGACTGGCCGGAGCAGAGCCAGACCTCGCCGACCAGGACGTCGCCCAGCTCGATCGCGTTTTTCCCCCGCACCTTGAGCACGTGGGGCCCGCCGGCCGCGAGGGCCTCGAGCTTGACCGACCAGCGGCCGTCGGCGTCCGCGGTGGCCTGTTGGGTCCGGTCGCCGAGCGTCACGGTGACCTTCTCTCCCGGATCGGCCCAGCCCCAGACCGGCACCGCCATCTCGCGTTGAAGAACCATGTGCTCGCCGAAGAACCCGGGCAGTCGGACGTCGGCCCGAGCCGCCCCGTCCAGCCAGACCAGCACACAAAGGACCATCGAAACCGCTACGGGCACCCTCTTGGACATGGCTGCAGCTCCTTACCAGGGAGAAAAACAGTGTGACCGGCCTGCTATTGTAGCAGAGGGGCCGGGGACCCGCAACGGTCCCGGGCAAGGCCGAGATGCGGCGGAGGGATCTTGGGACTGGTGCCCCCAAACCAGCCGTGCTCAAGCGGCGCGGCGCAGGCGGGTGTCCGCCGGCAGGGGGCGATACTCCGGGACGATCCGCTCCAATTGGTCGACTACCCGATCGGGCGCCTCCCAGGCGAGTCGCTCCAGTCGCTCGATCGCGGCGGCGATCCACTCGGGGTTGGCCGGGCGGTGATCGGCGAGGATGATCTTGGGGTGGCAGGTGGGAAGGTGCGTCTCCCCCGCCACGAGCAGTTCCTCGAACAGCTTCTCGCCGGGCCGCCGGCCGGTGAACTCGATGGCGACGTCCTCTTCCGCCCGCAGCCCCGAGAGCCGAATCATGTCGGCCGCCAGGTCGACGATCGCCACCGGCTCGCCCATGTCGAGCACAAGGATCTCCCCTCCCTTGCCCAACGCGCCGGCCTGGATAACCAGGCGGGCGGCCTCGGGGATGGTCATGAAGTAGCGTCGCATGGCCGGGTCGGTGACGGTGACCGGCCCGCCCGCGGCAATCTGCTGGCGGAAGATCTGCACCACGCTCCCCGCCGAATCCAGGACGTTGCCGAACCGCACGGTGACGAACCGGCAGCGGGAGCGGTCGGCCAGCGACTGCACGTACAGCTCGGCGACCCGCTTGCACGCCCCCATCACGCTGGTCGGGTTGACCGCCTTGTCGGTCGAGATCAGCACGAAGGAGTCGGCGCCGTGGGCGGCTGCCAGGTCGGCCATCTGCCGGGTCGCCAGGACGATGTTCTTGACCGCCTCGCCGGGATGGGCTTCCATCAGCGGGACGTGCTTGTAGGCGGCGGCGTGGAAGACGACGTGGGGCCGGTAGTCGCGGAGCACGTCGCCGATCCGCGCCCGGTCGAGCACGTCGGCCACGCAGACTTCGATCGCCGGCGGCGAGGTCGTCTTGCGAAGCTCCCGCTCGAGGAAGAACTGGCCGGTCTCCGAACGGTCCACGAGCACGAGCTGCCGGGGGGCAAACTGCACCAACTGGCGGCAGATCTCTGAGCCGATGCTCCCGGCGCTCCCCGTCACCAGCAGCACCCGGTGGTCGATCCAGCGGCGGATCGATGCCAGGTCCAAAGCCACCGGCTCGCGGCGCAGCAGGTCGTCGATGGCCACCGGCCGGGGCTGGATCGCCACGCGGCCGCTGAGCATCTGCTCGAAGCTTGGCAACACCCGCACCTGGAGGTCGTGCCGCCGGGCGTCTTCAATGAGCTGCCGGATCCGCGTCCCCGGGATTCCCTCGTTGGCGACGAGGATCTCCTCAACCCCGTAGCGCGCGGCGAGCCGGCAGGTCTCCGCAAGGGTGCCGACCACGGGAACCCCGGCGACCCGGGTCCCCAGGCGCTTTGCGTCGTTGTCGATGAAGCCGACGACGCGGTAGGTCCGCGTCCCGTTGCGGATGATTGCCCGCAGGAGCGACTCTCCCGTCTCGTTGGCCCCGACGATGAAGGCGGGGACCTGATCGGACGGGAAGAAAAAGTGCCAGTCCCATTCACGAGCGCCGCGGCGGACGGCGCGGAGCCCCCCAACGGCGACGATGGTCGCTCCCCAATCCAGGAAGAAGATGCTGCGGGGAATCGTGGCCGCCGCCAACAGGCCGCGATCGACCAGCACGAGCATCAACATGCTGCCCGTGGCGGCCTCGACGAGCACGATCAGGTCGCAGAAGGTAAGCGAGCGGCCCCAGCCCCCGCAGGTGCGGAACAGGGCGAAAACGGCCGTCTTGATACACACCACCCAGACTACCGTGCTTAGAAACTGGCTGAGTTCCACGGGCCCGAGTTGCCCCTCAAATCGCAGCCAATACCCGGCGTAGTAAATGAGCACGAACGCCGGCGCCAGCAGAAGCGCGCCGGCTGCTTGCCTCTTGGCCGAGAGCCAGGTTCTTTCGATGCCGGACATGGGCACCATCCGATCGGATTCTTGAGAATGCCCCAAGAAGCGGCGGATCGTACCTGCCAACGATCTCGCTGACAACCCCATATGTCTACCGCATGGTCTCAGGCCGCCGGGCGTGATCCTGGCGCGATTGCTCTAATCGCTTCCGCAGCAGGTCCTTGGCGAGCCGCCGAAGGCCCTCGTCGTCGGGCCTGCGCTGGAGGCACCATCGCACGTGCTCATCCGCTTCGGCCAGGTTTCCTTGCTCGATCAGGCAGCGAAGAAGGAAGTAGTGGGCGTCATAGTTGTCCGGGTGACACACCTGTGCCCTTCGGGCACACTCGAGGGCCTTCAGTGGGTCGCCCAGCTCCTGGTGAATTCGCGCGGCCTCAAGCCACAGCGAGGCGGCTTGCGGGCCGCGGGCGGCCTGGGCCGCCGACTCGGTTCGGCCGACGTAGAGCTGCCTCAGGGGGGCCAGTTGTTCGGGCCGGGCCCGCCGCGCCGCCAGCGCGTGCAGGAAGCGAAGGCCTTCCAGGTCGGGATCGAGCTGGCCCGTGATCAATTCGATCACTTCATCGATTCCCTCGGGCGGTGCATAGGCGACGAGCCGGCGGAGCACGTACTGCTGTTGCCTGGGGCCGTTGCGGCACGCGCGACGCAGGCACTCCAGCCACCCCGCCGTGTCTCCGGCCAGGCAGGCCTCGACCCCAGCCTCGTAGAGGACCGCCGCGTCGAACGGCCGGACCCGCAGGGCCTGCTCCACGCAGGCCGCCTGCGACAGCCCGGACCGATCGAGGAAACAGAGCTTGGCCAGGAAGAGGTACGCTTCGCCCTCCATTGGGGAGAGTGCGAGGGCGGCACGGGTGTGGCGAAGTGCCCCGTCGAGAAAGACCCAGGGATCGCCCACTGCCCGGGCGAGCCACTCGCAGAGTGCTTCGCGGGAGGAAAACTGCGACGCCTCGGCCGCGTCGCGAAGGCTGGCCAGGGACATCGCGTTTTCGGCGGTGACTTGAGACATCTCGAACAGGCCGAGGTACGCTCGGGCGAGCTCGAGATGGGCCCGGCCATGGTCCGGCTGGTGAAGGGCGACCCGCTCCAAGCAGGCAATCCGCCCGCGCTGGGCCTCGATCACCGCGGCGCTGGCCGGTTCGGCTTCCGCGGCGGCGACTTCGGGTGATTGCCAGGGCTGCCACCGCCGGGCTGTTTCGAGCAGGAGGAACCGGTGCCAGTCCGGCTCGGCCAGCACCGGAGCGGTGCGGTTTGCAGCCATCCAGACCCCGCCGATGGTCACGGCCACGGCGACAGCGGCCATGACGGGGCGGGGAACGCGGGCGCATTCCTGCCGGCCGGAGACGCCGTTTGCCGCCGCATGTCTTCCGGCAAGCTGATAGGCCCGCAACGCACCGCCGGCGAGAATCGCGACGATCGCCGTGCAGCCGGGGACGTACCACACGAAATCGACGGCGGCGTGGGCCGCGTTGGCTGCCAAGCCCGCGGCGATCGCTCCCAGGCACGCCGCGGTACGGCGGGAGACGGCGCGCCTCAGCCCGGCGATGCACCAGAAGGCCACCGTCCCTAGTCCGGCGGCCAGGAGCCCCAGTCCGAAAAGCCCGGTCTCCAGGGCCACCTGCAAATACCCGTTCTCGGCATGGGTGAATTCGGTCTCGCACGAGGGAACCTCGAAGTAAGCGGGATAGACCGTGCGGTGGCTGCCCACGCCGGACCCGAGCGGCAGATGGTGAGGGATGGCCTTGAGGACGGCGGTCCAGATGGCGCGGCGGGCCCGAGCCGGGTCCAGCCGCTCGACGGAGGCCGAGGAAAGGTCCTCCAGCCGGCGGCTGACCCGCTCGTAGCCAAAGATCCCCAGCGCAACGGCGATCCCCAGACCGGCCACGGCAAGTCCGGCGATCAACTTGGTTTTGGCCGAGGAGCGGTGGGCGAGGACCGCGCCGGCCACCAGCACGGCCAGGAGCATGGCGACCATCCCGCCCCGGGAAAGCGAGAGGAGCCCGGCAAAGAGCACGATCGCCAGGGCCAAGACCAGCAGGGCCGGGACGGGCGACCCTTGGCTCCGCGTCCGCGCGCGCTGGTAGGCGTCCTGGAGCCACCAGAGGAGCGGGCCGATGCCCAGGGCGAGGAACTGGGCGAAGTGATTCCGGTTAGTGAAGCTTCCCTTCACGGCGTCGGAGGTCGTCGAGTAGGGATGCTCGTAGAACCAGAAGAAGCGCCCGTTGCCGGCAAGAAACTGGATCAGGCCGAAGCCGGCCATGATCGCCGCCGCCAGGGCGCACCACCGCAGCAGCCGTTCCACGTCGTCGATCGTCCGGATCCGCTGCACCGACACGAGAGCCAGCAGGCCGTAGGCCGCGAAGATCACCAGGCCGGCGCGGGTTTCGGCGGGGGCCAGGGATACCGTGCTCCAGGTGCCGAGGCGCGGACCTGCATCGCCGGTCGGGGTCCACAGCGGCAGGAGCTCCGTCGCGCCGGGCCCGAGCAGCCCCAGGATCGGCTGGGGAAGCGGGGCCGCCTGGACCGCAACCAGGAGCACGCCGAGGACCGCCAACGGCAGCAGGGCAGTCCGCCGCCAGGCGGGGTCGGCCTGAAGAGCCTCGCGGGCGGTCCATGCGGCGGCCGCGGCCGCGGCCGCCGCCACGAGCAACCACTCGCCCACGGGATGCCGCCCGCCCATCAACAAGGGAACCAGGAAAATGCAGGCCGCCACGGCGAGGTCCACGACGGCGAGGAGTCCGCCCTCGGCGCTGGCGGTCGGACGCGACAAGGCCCGTGATGGAGAACGCGCGGTTGCCGCCATCTCGCCTCGTGGTGTTGTGGGGCGTGCCCCGGCCGGCTAGGCCACCCGCCGGGGAATGATGTGCCCGCGGGATTCTTCGCCGGGCCGCTCGCCGAGGGTCCGCTGCCGGCGGTGTTCTTCTGGTGCGGGGGGTGCCGGTTCCTTGGTTTCCAGGACCTCGTCGTTGTCGTACTCAGGCGCGTAGACGATGTCGAAACCGTAGCTGCCGTGGTAGCCGTAGTAGCCGGGGTCGCGGCGGGAGTGGATCTGGTTGAGCACGATCCCCAGCGCCGGGATCTTGAGCATGGTCAGGCTCGCGACGAGCCGGATCACCAGGCGGCGGCGGTTTTTGGCCGGGTGGACCACGAGGATCATGCCGTCCACCAGCCGGCCGATGATCGCCGCGTCGCTGGTGGCCAGGGCGGGCGGGCTGTCGACGAGGATCTGGTCGTACACGGTCTCTGCCCAGGCCAAAAGCTGGGAGAGCCGGGGACTGCCGAGCAGTTCCGCGGGATGCGTCGGCCGCGGTCCGGAGGGGAGGACGTCGAGACCTTGGATGCCCGAAGGGCGGATGTGGGCGGGAGCCACCTTGGCGATCTCCCCCTCCGAGCGAAGGATCTCCGAAAGCCCGCTGGGGCCGCGGAAGCCCATCAGGCTCGTCAGCCCGGGGCGCCGCAGGTCGGCATCCACGAGCAAGGTCCTCTTGTCGCACTGCGCATAGCCGACGGCCAGGTTGGCCAAGATCGTCGTCTTGCCGTCCCCCGGCTCGGCGCTGGAGACGACGATCTGCCGGGCCCCGGGGTGCGCCAGCTCCAGCGCGGTGCGGAGCGTGCGGAAGGCCTCGCTTTCGGCCGACGCCGGGGCGGTGTGCATCACCAGGCCCTCCAGGCCGGCGCCTTCCGGCACCTGCATCTGCTGGACCAACGACAGCACCGGGACGCCAAGCCGGCGCTGCATCTCTTCGACCGAGCGGAAGCGGTCGTCCAGCAGGTCCAACAGGTGCACCAGGACCAGCCCGATCCCGAATCCGCCCGCCAGGCTCACCAGCCCGACGTAGCTCAACCGCGGCGAGATGGGGTTGCTGGCGACGACGGGCTCGTGGATCACCGCCACGCGGATCTCCTGGCCGCCGTGGCGAAGATCGAGCGAGGCGATCTGGTTCAAGAGCACGTCGTTCATGTCGCAGAGCCGCTTCACGTCGCGCTCGAGCGTCTCGAGCTCGCCCATTTGCCCGCTCAGGTCGATCGCTTCCGAGCGGGTCTCCTCGAACCGCGCTTGGAACATGGCCTCCTTCTGCCGCACTTCGTCCAGCTTCTGCCGGACGATTTGCACCAGCCAGGGTCCGAGCTGGCTCCTGCGGAGCTCCGCGACCCGCTGGCTGATCCGCTCCTGGTATCCCTGGAGGAACTGCTCGGCCTTCTGGACCTTCTCGCTGAGCGCGATCACCTCGGGATGGGCCGGGCCGAGGTTCTGCTGGACGGTGGCCAGTTGTGCCCGGTCGGCGACGAGATCTTGCTCGATGTTCGCCTGGGTGGCCGCGTCGCGGGAGCCGAGCCCGAGGCTGCTCAACAGCAGCTCCCGGCCGACGGCATCGGCCACCGCCATCAGGTGCTGACCGAGGTCCTCGCCGTTGCGCACGGACCTCTCCACCGCGGCCAGCGAGGCCTCCAGCTCGACCCGCTGCCTCTCGACGCCCGACAGGGCCTCGTTGAAATAGACGGCCCGCTGGACCAGGGGATGGAGCGTTTTCCCGTCGGAGCGGAAGCCCATGTCGGCGAAATGGCGCCGGGCAACCAGCAGCTCCTCCTGCTTCACGGCGAGCTTGTCCGCCAGCTCCCCGCGCTGCTGAACCAGGATCTTGCGGATCTCGCCCGTGGTCCCCTTGTGGATCTGGTCCATGAAATCGAGATACGACTGCACCACGGCCCGCACCACGTTGACCGCGACGCGGGGGTCGCGGGAGCTATAAGTGATTTCGAGAATGCTCGTCGAGCGGATCGTCTTGGCGGAGAGGTTCTTCTGGAGCCGCGAAGCCCATCCCGCCTGGGAAACCCCGGCCAGGTCGACGAAATCGTCCGGGCCGAGCCGTTGAACCGCCCCCTCGAGGACCTTGGTGCTGCGGATCATGTTCTCGAACGTGGGCATCGTGTTCCGCCGCAGCGACTCCTCGCCGGTCATCGAGGTGTTGAGCGTGTCCGGGCCGGTCTGGCTCACGAGCAAGGCGGCGGTGGCCCCGTAGTAGCGCGTCGCGGTGGCGAAGTACAGCGCCCCGAGCAGGGCGGCCACGACCATCGTCGCGATGACCACGTTCTTGCGATAGCGGACGGCCAGCACGAAGCGGAGCAGATCGTGGGCGATCTGCGCGCCCGGCGGCGATTCGATTTCACGTTCGGCGTGCTCCACCGGCAATTCCCCAGCCATCACCACCTGATTTCTAACGCCCCCCAACGCTAAAGCATGGGAACGGCGCTGGTGAAACCGAACCGGAAGAAGTTCTGCAAAACGTCGATGACGACCGTCGACGCCGTCTGTTCCACGATCACCGTATCGCCCGGCGCCACTTGCAGGTTGTCTTGCCCGCTCTTGGCGTCCTGGATGCTCAGGGCAATCCGGGCGGGCTCGCCCTGGCCGGGAAGCTGGCGGATCACGAGCACCTTGTCGGCCGCCTGGTTCGAGCAGCCGCCCGCCAGCGCCAGCGCGTCCAGCACCCGCAACTCCTGGTTGCCGGGAAACTCGAACTCCCCCGGCTTGCGGACCAGCCCGAGCACGTAGAACGGCTTCTGCGCCCGCTTGGCGACGTGCACCACGTCGCCGTCTTCCAAGAGGCAGTTGCCTGGAGCCGCTTCGGTCGCCGGGGCGAGATTGACCCGGATCGCCTCGGCGCTGGCGCCCGCCCGGCGGATCTCCACGTCCGGGCCCGCTTCCTTGCTCAGCCCGTCGGCGGCCACCAGCGCCGCCAGGAGCGAGCTCGACCCGCGAGGCAACTCGTGGACCCCCGGCTTTTTCACCGCCCCCACCACGGTGATCCGGCTGGTCCGCTGCGCTTTCATGGTGACCGTGACGCAGGGAGTGCGGAAGACGCCGCGGGCGACTCCTTCCAGGGCGATCGCCCGCTCCGCCTCCTCCATCGTCATTCCCGCCACGGCGACCTTTCCGATCAAGGGGACGGTGGCCGTTCCGTCGTCGGCCACGCGGATCGGCGTGGTGTTGGTCGTGAGTTTCGTGAAGTCCGTGACCATCGTCACGTCGAGCACGTCCCCGCACTGGACCCGCTGGGGATTGTCCGACGGATTGGAGAGCCCGGCCAGATCGATCGCCTCCATGTTGACCACCGCAGGAGCGAGCAACTCCCTAGGGAGACCCGCCGCGCGGTAGACGTGCCGCGCGCAGCCCGCGCCGAGGGCAGCGGCTGCCAAGGCCGTTGCGATCGCCCATCGCCTCGCGTTGCCGTGCGTGTATTGCCGTAGCGGAAGCAGCATCGATGCACTAGCTCAAGTGGATAGGCTCCCCGGCCGGCAAGAAAGTGGGCGGAATCCTACACAAAGATGCCGCCCCGCGGAATAGCATTTCCGCACGAACGGGAGGCTGCTCCTTGCGGCCCGCCGGAAGGCTCAGAGCGTGTCCGAAAAGGGCCATCAGCTCTCAGCCGTCAGCCGGGAACCAAGTGTTTGCACGGCGCCGGCGGTGTTCCCAACGGAGTGTCACGTCGACGTTTGTGAAGCTGAAAGCTGACGGCTGATAGCCAGCACGAGCGAGACACCTCGCCGCGCTTTTTTTGACGCGATCTTTGGACTCGCCTGTGGTCAGGTTTACGGGCTGGACGGCCTGTGGTGCTGGTTGGCATTGTGAATGGCCACGGGGACGGCCACGGCTGTGGCGACGACGGCCCCAATGACCAACGGGTTGGCCAAAAGCACTTTCAACGGAGGATTGCCCTCCTGCCCTCGAACCACGTCGTCGCCCGAGACCAGGAGGACCACTTTCTTGGCGGCGGGCGGAGCAGTCCCGGGGGACCAGACCCGGTACACGCCGTGGCCCTCTTCCGTGATGACCTGATAAACGCCTCCCCGCAGCCCCTTGAACGCGAAGTAACCCTCCGCGGTGGACTTCATCGTCGCCAGCCGCTTGCCCTGGGCCGTGAGCGTGACCTGTGCCCCTGCGACGGGCTTGCCCAAGGGGTCCACCACCTGCCCTACCAGGAGCCCATCCTTTTGGAGAGCTATGTCCGTCGCCACGGGTGTTGGGGTCAAGCTGCCCGCCAGTAGTGGCTGGGGGAGACACAATCCGAGGGCCGCCGCGGAGACCAACACGCCGCGAATGATTCTTCTGCCACTCATCTTGCACGTCCTGCGAAAGGGGGTTGCAATGTCCAATCCGTTGGACCGGGCGATTGAGATCGTGCAATCGGCGGAGCGAGCCGAGCACCTGGGCCCAACCGGGGGGGCTTCTGTGTTATCGGCCGCTCGTCCGGATTACCTGAGCCAAAACTGCCCGAACCGAGAACTCGCCGCGCGCCTGTGTCCGGCCGACGCTGCCAGGTATTAAAGTGTGCGGTGAACTTGGCCTCCAGATTCGGCATCCGGTCCCGCAATCGCTCGCTGAGCGGCCTCGGCGTGGTCGTCGTGCGGAGGTCGCTGAGAAACCCGAGCAGTTCCTCGTGCCCTTCCGGAGGCCCGTGCAAGAGGAAATGGACCCACGCCCAGGCGTTCCGGTAGTCCTCGCGGTCGGTGTTCTCCAGTTTATCCTTCTTTTCAAGCTCCTCCAGTCTAGGAACTCTTCCTATCCACAGCGACCAACGCAGACCGCTCAAATAGGGGTTGTCGAAGGCCCGCTTCTCCCGGGGGACCTCGCAGTACTCCGCCAGCCCTTCGTCGAGCCAAAGCGGCACCGCGGGCAGAGCGGCGTGCAGCAGCCCGTGGGTACACTCGTGACGCACGTCGGTCTCCAGTCGCGGGCTGCGATACGTGTAGACGCGTCCCGGTCCACCGCTCTTGACGTACATCGCCCGTCGGCGGGTCAACCCGGGCAAGTTCTCCGAGAGGTACCGTTCGTAGCCGCGTTTGCTCCGGAACAAGAGCAGTTCGATCGGCTCGTTCGCGCGGGGGATGCCCAGCATCTGGACCAGGTCGATCTGAAGCTGTTCCAGCTCGGCCAGAAGCGGGGCGACCTCCGCGAGCGGGATCTCGCTGCGGCAGACGAACGTCCCCACGGCCCGCCGGTCAATCCCGGGGGAGCCTCCACGGCACGGCGCCGGCGCGGCAGCCGCGCCCAAGAGCCCGGCCATGCCCAGACCCCACAGTAATCGACCATGCCGGCTCAGGCTTCTCTCAAACATGCCCGCTTTCTTCATCCTGCCCTTCTCCGGCAAAGCCATCGCGGCCAGCCGGCATCGGGGACTGTTCGCCGTCCCTGCACGACCGGCTGGCCGGCCGCAACCCGGGCGGGATTGGTCTGGAACAATTCCTCGGCCCGGTCCTCCCCCACCAACTCGGCGACGCGCCGCAATGCCCCGCGGGATGAGGAGCACAGGGGACCGGGAAAGTGCGCATCCGTGCCGACAAAATGGACCAGGCCCCGCCGGATCAAAAGCTCGGTGAAGGTGCGGACCTGCTCCCCGAGCACGCCGGTCAGGCTTCCCGCCGTCACCTGGAGCAGGCAGCCCTGGTCGACGAGGGCCTCGAGCCGATCGGGCTGCATCCACGCGGCGCGGCTGCGTTCGGGGTGGGCGAGGATGGCGACGATTTCAGCCGCTGCGAGCTCGGCCAGGAGCCGGTCGAGCGGCAGGAAGACCTCCGTCGGCATCTCCAAAAGCACGTGCCGGCGACGATCGGCCAGGGTCAGCAGCCGGCCGCTCTGGATGCGGGGCGTCAGGTGGGCCTCGACGCGGATCTCCGCCCCGGGGAGCACGTGCAGCGGTATGTCCCTTTCGGTGAGAAGTCCCTGGAGCCTGCCGGCCTGTTCCCGGATCGCGTCCCCGTGAGTCGTCGAAAAAATGCCCAGTTGATGCGGCGTGGCCACGACCGTGGAGAGCCCTTCGGCCACCAGCGACTCGGCCATCGCCACGGCCTCGTCCCAACCGGCGGGACCGTCGTCCAGGCCGGGCAGGAGGTGACAATGGATGTCGACAAGACCTTCGAGGGTGTTCACGGGCGCTCCCGCGCGGCACACTGCTGGGCCGCGTACGACAGGCCCGCGGCCCGCTTGCTGGGGGCGATCCGCGGCGGCGGGGCCGTCACCTGCTTGCCGAGCGTGAACACCCACGGCACCACGAACTGGTGGTAGCAGTGCAGGCACTTCATGGGCCGTAGCAGCAGGCAGGCCAGCAGCGTTCCTTTCCAGCCCGAGACCCGCCGCAAATACGCCTTCTCCGTCCAACAGCGAGGGCACTTCATCGAGGAGTCCTTTTTCGGCCTGTCGCGGGCGCAGACGAGCCCCGATTCGGGGGATGCTCGGAAGAGGGCGGGTAACCTACCGCGGCGACCCGGCGGCGTCAAGGCCGGTTCCATTCCAGGACGATCTGGCGGGCGGGCTCAAATGGCTGGGGCCGGGTCAGTTGGGTGCGGATCGCCCCTCCCGGATCGGACCGCGGGAGGCGGAAGATCAGGTTCGGCTCGGGACGGGGCAAGCGGCTCCCGGCCGCCAGCAGCCGATCCGGCTCGGGCGGGCTACCGGGCCGCTCGTCCCGGGGGGCAAGCCGAGGGCAGCCCTTGCCGACCCAGGCCACCCATTGCTCTTGCAGGGCCCCCAAGTCGGCCAGTTCGTAGTGGCGGCGGGTCGCTTCACCCCAGCGCTGGGTCTTCATCCCCTCCGCCACATAGGCGACGAACTCCCGCCGGCCCCCCTGCTGGATGAGGTAATCGGCCAGGGCATGGGCCTGGGCGTACAGCGGCATCACGTCCGCGGGATACTCGGTCATGGCAAACATCTCGTTGAAAGCGATGCCCCGACCGGTGCGGAGGAATTGCACGAGCATCTGCTTGTGCTTGGCCTGTTCGGAGGGGTGTTCCACGCTGGTCGCCCCCCCCTCGTCGGCCCAACGGGGCACCGGGGCGCGGAAATAGCTGGCGAAGATCATGTGGGTGATCTCGTGGGGGAGGACAGAGTCCTGGATCCGCTCGGCGGAGCCCTGGACGTTCATCCGCCAGCCGAAGACCTCGCCGCGGTCGAAGAGAAAGGAGGTTGCTGCACCCGCCCCCAGGTTCGGGCCGACCTGGGCCGTCACCACGCAAGGTTGCCACCACTCGGGCATCGCCTGGCCGAGCCACGCCACAGCCAGATCGTGGCGGCCCTTCTCCGCGGTCTTGGCAAACTGCTCGGCCAGGCGGGGATCGGCGGTCTGGACGATGAAGTTGGGAGTCCGATAGCCGGCCCCCAGGGCCACCGGCAACAGGGCCGCGACGAGAACGGCCCGAGTGAGCCGAGCTTCCATGCTCCTTCCCCTCCCCTTCTTGTTGCGGGTGGTTGGCCGCTTCCGTTCGGCCACGCGGGACGGCACTGCTACCAAGCAAACCCGAGGCCAATCGGGAGGAAAACCCCGTTTCCCGGGCCCCGCACACGATAGCCCGAACCATACAGGCTCGGCGTTCCCAGCGAGGCCCTTGTAAACTTTGCAAAATGTACCCGCACCTACAGAAACCGCAAAGCCCGATTTCGGTCGCCCGGCTGTGCGGGGATTCAGTAGGACCGGCGCACGCTGCGGGGACGGGCGAGACGCCCGTCCTACTCACGGTCGGTTCGGGTCGCATTCCGGCAGACGGATTCCCGGACGGCCCCGGTCACATTGAAGGAGCCGGACGATGGCCGCATTCGCCGGGGGCATGGGATACGCGGCCATTTCCGCGATGGGGACCCAGCGGAAGGGCTCGGCGGGGGGACGGGCAGGGTCAATCGGCTCGGCGGCAAAGAAGTGGATCCGCACCCTTGTCTGTGGCTCCTCGTGCTCGGTCACGAGATAGAGGTCGCCGATCCGGACCGCCAGCCCGGTCTCTTCCAGGCATTTACCAGCGGAAGATGGTCGTGTTCGGCAACTCCTTCTTGATCGCGTCCAACCCTGTTTGGGTCACCTTGGTCGCGTAGAGGTCCAGGTACTTGAGGTTCTTCAGCCCCTTCAGGTGTACCAGGCCCTTGTCGGTAACCTCGGTGCGGTAGAGGAACAGCTCTCGCAGGTGGGTCATGTCCTTGAGGGTCTGAAGGCCCGCATCGGTGATCTTGGTGTTCGACAGGTCGAGCCGTTTGAGGTTCGACATCCCGGTGAGGTAGGGGAGACCCTTGTCGGTGATGCCGAAGTTGCCCGACAGATCGAGGTCCTCCATCTTCGTGAGGCCCTTGAGGTGAGCCACGCCGGCGTCGGTGATTTTCTTGCCGACGTTCAAGCGCCGCAGCTCGGTGAGCCCGGCCAGGTGCACCAAGCCGGCGTCGGTCACCACCGTCCCGGCCAGGTTCAGCGCCTGGAGTCTCTTGAGGCCTTCCAGATGCGCGAGGCCGTTGTCGGTGACCTTCGTCCGTCCGAGGTCCAGACGCTCCAAGCTGCTCAGGCCGGCGAGCTGGGCCAGACCGGCGTCGGTCACGACGGCGAACAAGAGGCTCAGAGAGCGAAGCTTGCTCAGCCCCTTGAGGTGCTGCAATCCGGCGTCGGTGATTCGCGGCGTATCGCCCAATTCCACGCGCTGGAGGCTGGTCAGTCCGGCGAGCCTTGCCAGGTCATTGTCCGTTGCGTTGCGGGGGAGGCTCACGCCGACCACGGGCTTCCCGAGGGCCTTCTCATCGACCTCCACTTTCCCGCCCAGGTTCTGGATGACGGCCGCCACGTCGCCGCCTTCGCCGCCGGGCGCGCGGCTGCCGGCCCCGACGCCGACTCCCAGGACCAGCCCGAGGACCACGATTCGCAGTGCCAATCGCCGCATGGAAACCCCTTTTCGCAGATTGGAGAAGGTCCCGCAAATGGCCCGAACTTGCGAGAATTTCGAGGTCAAGACCGCTGCCTCCGGGGAGGCCGCAGGCATTATAGCATGCCGGATAGCATGTCGGCAGGGCCATTCAACGGGGAGAGGGAGCGTCGCCCGCCGCGTCGGTTCCTGCGGCCTGTGCCGTGAACTCCAGCAACAAATCGACCGGCGTCGAGCTGGGTTGAACCAGCTTGACGTCGAGCCGCGTCCCGTAAGGGAGCACCTGGACCGCTCGGATCCGCGCCGGCGGTCCCGCGCGCTGTTGGACGGTCATCTGCGGCGCGTGTGGCAGCGGCGGACAGAAAGCGACGTGGACGCTGGCATTCCGCTGCCCGGCGGCGAGGGCTACGCGGAGCCAGCCGGAAAGGGCTTCCCGCCCGTCGACTGCCCGGCGGCGCGTGATCTGCTGGATCACGTCGCCGGTAGGGCGATCGGTGTCCCAGGGCCCGGGCTCCAGGGCGCCGCCAAGAGTCGCTCCCATGGCGCGGGAAGCCCGGCCCGGCCAGAGCGCCGGTTGCCATGCCCAGCATTCCTCCGCCGCGAGGGCACCCCAGCAGAGCACCAACCCGAGCCAGTCCGTCCCCGGCAGGCTGAGGGCCGCAGCGGCCGACAGGGCGGAAGCCGACACGAGGCACTCCAGGGGCAGGCTTCGCCCCCGCGGTTCCCCGCCGGCGAACGCCCGCCCGGCTCCCCGCGCCAACGCCGCCAGGGCGGCGAGGAACAGGCCGGCCGCCAGCAGGCCGGGCCAGGCAAGCGGCGCGGCAAGCGCGCCGCCGAGCCTTCGCCACCAGAACGCCGCTCCGGCCAGCAGGAGAAGGGAAGCGGGCGTGACGGCCAGACCGCGGACCAGCCCAATCGCCGGTCCCGCCACGGCGACGGTTGCCGATCTGCCGGAAAGGACGCGCCACCAGTCACGGTTCATGGGAGGCCTGACGCCGGGGCAGGAGGATCGTGAAGGCGGCCCCTTCGCCGGGCCGGCTGTCGACGGTGATCCGGCCGCGATGGCCGCTCGCGATCCGCCAGCACTTCGACAGGCCCAGTCCCAGGCCCCGTCCGGCCTGCCGGGCAGAGTAGAGGGGGTCGAACAAGTGGCGGCGGTGCTCGGGCAGGATTCCCGGACCATCGTCGGAGACCCGCAGCTCGACCACCTGCTCCGTCCCGCCCAAGGCGACTTCAATCCGCCCCCCGCGGCCGATCGCCTCCATCGCATTGCGGCACAGGGCGTGCACGGCCACGCTCAGTTGGGCGGGGTCGGCCTCGATCTCCAGCGGGCCGGGGTCTCCGCTCCGTTGGAGCGTGATTCCCCGCTCCGCCGCCTGCGGGCCGATCTCGGCCAGCAACCTGTCGACCAAGGCGGCCAGATCGACCTGGCGAAGCTCGGGGCGGGGCGGGCGGGCAAAAAGCCGCATGTCGGCGATCATTTCGTGGGCCCGCTTCACCTGGGCATTCACCACCGCCAGCTCGCGGCGCCGCTCCGGGTCGGTCTCGTCTTTGAGGAGCAACTGGGCCCGGCCGGCGATGATCGCCAAGGGATTGTTGATCTCGTGCCCCGCCCCCGCGGCAAGCTCGGCCATCGCCTCCAACTTCTCGGTCTCCAGGGTTTCCTGGAAGCGGCGCTCCAGGTTGTCGAGGCGGGCCAGGCGGGCCGCCAATTGCGGAAGGCACCGGCCTGGGCCCGGCAGCAACTCGAGCCAGCGCTCGGTGCCGGCCCTCGCCCGCCGGCGGCACGCCTCCGCATCGATCAGGGCCGTTTGGGGCGCCCTCCGGCCGGCCAGGATTTCCACGGCCTCGCAGACCGCCGCGTCCGCTGCCGCCTCTGCCGCGGGGAAGGCTCCGCTCGGCCATCCGCCGGGGACTTCCGCAGCGCTCGTCGCGGCGGCCAAGACGAACCACTCCGAGGCCCGATGCAACAGTCCCCCCAGGTACGCCCTGTCTGCGACCGTGGCTGGGCTGCTGGACGCCAAAAGCGCGGCCAATTCGGCGACGGCCAGGCTGGCCTCGACCTGGGGCGCGTATCGGGCGGCGTCCACCCGAAAATCAGAAGGGGCCGGCTCCCCCTGGGGCTCCCAGTGGAGCACTTCAGCGCCGTGCTTTGCGAGCCACCGCGCGGCCTCGGCAACGGACCCCGGCGGGGGCTCGCCCCGCCCCGCCGCGATCGTCGTGATCCAAAGAAGAAGCGGCGGATCTTGCGCAATCTGGGAAGCGAGCGATTGCCGGCAACCGGCCGTGTCATCGCCCAGCAAGACCTCGGCCAGCAGGGCCGCGGAGCGGTCCGACATCGGCAAGACGCAGCGGCAGCCCTGGAACAGCAAAGCGGGTAAATGGCGCATGAAAACCCCGCCGCCCGCAGCTCAGCAAACCGAGCCGTTCGCTACACGGCGGCGACCGGTTCCATGTCGAGCAACTGGCACATCCGCTGCACCAGACGTTCGACCTCGAACGGCTTGTGCATGAAATCGTCGGCGCCGGCTGCCCGCAGCTCGCCGACCTTGTCTTCCTCCACCATGCCCGAGATGCAGATGATCCGCACGTCGCCCATGGTCTTGTCGCTGCGGACCCGCTGGCAGACTTCCCTGCCGTTGATGTCCGGCAGCATGACGTCCAGCACGATCAGGTCGGGGCGGTACTCCTTGACCATCATCCCCGCGTCGAACCCGTTGTTGACGCTGCGGATCTCGAATCGCCCGTCGCGCTCCAGCACGTCGGTGATCAGCTCCACCAGCTCCTGGTCGTCGTCGACGATCAGGACCTTGCGTTTCCCACTTTCCAGGGCATCGGTCGGGATCCCGTTGTCCCGCATGAAGATGAACAACTGCTCGCGCGGGATGCGGCGGAAGCGACTCCCCGGCACCCTGAATCCCTTCAACTGGCCCGAGTCGAAGCAACGAATGATCGTCTGCTGGCTGACCTTGCAGATCTTGGCTGCCTCGCCGGTCGTGAACACAGTCTTCGTTGCCATGGGTCCTCCGTGTTAAAGTCGTGGGTAACTAGCCCTGAGTCCGCGGATACCCGCAAACCCTGTACCTCCCGACACTGCATATAGAACGCAGGCTCATCCGGATCTGCCGACCTTACCGAATTTGCCAGTAGCGACCAATTATAACTAGCTTGCCACGCATGTCAAGACTAGCCCTGCTTTTTTAACCCCTTTGACCCCAAGAGGTTACAGACGATTCTCCCCCGCTTTTTGGCCGCCCACCTCGCGGGAATTTCGGCAGGGGAAGATGAACCATCTGCATCGACGGTGGTAGAATACGCAGATTCCCTGGGGGCGATCCCGGAAAAACCCCTCCCCACCCGCCAGCTAGCTGCGCCCCTCCAAGTGAACCAGGAGGATCGCCAGGTCCGCTGGAGTGATCCCACTGATCCGCCCGGCTTGGGCCAGATTCAGGGGGCGGATTAGGGCGAGCTTTTCCCGGGCCTCCGCCCGCAGGTGCCTCACCCGCGAGAAATCGAAATCCTCGGGAATCCGCCGCTCGGTCAAGCGGGTCTGGCGGGCAATCTGCTGCTCCTCGCGGGCGAGGTAGCCGGCGTACTTGGCGTCGTAGGTGATCTGCTGGGCGACCTCCCGCGATACCCCGGCCAGCTCTGGCAGCAGTGCTGTCAGCCGCTCCCAGGTGGTTTCCGTCTGGCGCAAGAGCCGGGCCAGAGAAACGCCGTCGATGCGGGTTGCCTCCAGGAGCATCGTCACCCGGGCGATCTCCGCCTGCTTGGCCCTCAGCCGCGCCCACCGGGCGTCCTCGACGAGGCCGAATTGCCGCCCCAACGGGGTGAGACGCCGGTCGGCGTTGTCCTGCCGGAGGCGGAGGCGGTGCTCCGCCCGGCTGGTGAACATTCGATACGGCTCGTCCACGCCCCGCGTGACCAGGTCGTCGACCATCACCCCGAGGTAAGCCTGATCGCGCCGCAGGACGATCGGCTCCTTTCCGGCCAGCGCCAGGGCCGCGTTGGCGCCGGCCAGAAGTCCCTGGCCGGCCGCTTCTTCGTATCCTGTCGTGCCGTTGACCTGCCCCGCCAGGTAAAGACCCCTCACGCGCTTCGTTTCCAGCGACGGCTTCAACTGGTCCGGGGGGACGTAGTCGTATTCGATCGCGTAGCCGTAGCGGACGATCTGCGCCTGCCGGAGGCCGGGGATCTCGCGGAGGATCGCGTCCTGGACGTCGCGGGGGAGGCTCGTCGAGAGCCCGTTGACGTAGACCTCGTGCGTGCGGCGCCCTTCTGGCTCGAGGAAGAGCTGATGGCGC
>Ga0315280_10003805_pt1 | contig 22808 bp, 18 predicted proteins | sample YL17G06_40_MG_FD_203697 | JGI IMG/M metagenome (GOLD analysis project Ga0315280, IMG submission 203697) | Sediment microbial communities from Yellowstone Lake, YNP, Wyoming, USA - YL17G06_40 | ecosystem: Environmental > Aquatic > Freshwater > Lake > Sediment | place: USA: Wyoming | collected... | reverse complement strand
AGCGTGTGGCGACTGCACGTTGTCATTCCGAGCGCAGCGAGGAATCCCCTATCGTTGGCGCTTCCTGGTAGGGGATTCCTCACTCCGCCTTGCTGCGTTCGGAATGACATGAATAATGCGGGCTAGGCAGGCCATGGCCTGCCACCACGGCGGCCTCGGCCTAGCCGCCGTGCCCCTACCCCGGCGCCGCCGTTTTCGCGCCTCCCGCTGATGCAAGGGGCTCAGCAGGTCGCCTTCACAGCCCGCCAATTCCCGACGATGGCGGCAGGTAGAGCTTGAATATCAAATCGAGAATGGTGCGCAGGAAGCCGGCGCTGAACTCGCCCAGGATCAGGCCGAGGAAAAACGGCAGCGCGAGCCGGTAGGCCCGCAGCCCGCCGTAGCGCAGCAGCGCGCCCTTGATCAGCCAGGTGATGCACACCGGGAACCACATGCGATAGGCGCCGTAGCTGGCCGCCGCCAGAAACCCGATGGGATGGAACGGCCACCACAGGAACCGCGCGCGCATCGCGCCCAGGAACACCGTAAAACAGGCGCCGAAGACATAGGCGCCGATGGCGCTCAGGTCGCGCTTGCCGGGCGTCAGGATGTCGGTCATCAACTGCGCCATCGGCTCGCGGCCGAACGCCCACATCGCCGGCCCGTTGAACTTGGCGGAATCGAACCCGATCTGATACGTGACATGCAGCATCGCCCACAACCCGGCAACGATGCCGGCGCCGCTGGCGAGCAGGATGGGCGCGGTCAATCCGCGCAGCGAGGCGTGGGCGCGGCGCCCGATGCGCAAGCTATCGACCTCGGTCAGGATCGGGTACTGGCGATGGGTGCGCGTCAGCCACCAGAAAAGGGCCATCGCCGTCAACTCGCGTCGGTTCCACGCCTGAACGCCGGCGACACGGCGCAGCACGGCGTCGGGGCCGACGAGGAACAGCTCGAAAGTCGGCAGGCCCAGCTCGGCCCGTATGCGCGCCACTGTCAGCACGATGACGAACAATATCGCCAGGTAGGCCATGGCTGTCAGTGGTCTCATGCCGGCGAAAACCGCAAACGCCACCACCGCCACGCCGCCCACCACAAGCCCCCACGCTGCGCTGCGATAGGACAGCGCCTCGTCGGCATCATCCAGCGGCCCGCGTCGCCACAGGCCGCGCCACACCGCCGCCAGATGCCCGCGCGCCGCCCACAGCATCACCGCCACCAGCCCGAAGCACGCGCCCACGCCCTGCTCGAGGGCATAGGGAAATCGGTCCGAGTAATGCACGCCGAAGTATATCGCCCCCATGATCGTCAGGCGCGTGGCCAGCAGGAAGAACAGCCACGAGAACATCAACTGCTGCGGCAGCAGGTACGCCAGGCCGAACACGAACGGAAACGAGTAGATGGGAACCGTCAGCAGCCAGTGGCTGCTCCACGGATACGCGGGGGTGTAGTAATGCCCGCCCACGGGAATCTCGGGCACCTGCGGCAGCAGGACATGCGTCAGGTTGACGAGCTGCGGGATCGCGGCGATAACGAACCCCACCCACAGCAGCCGCTGGCGGAAGAAGCCTTCGGAGACGATTTGCAGCGGCACCTCGGCGACGGGATAGTTCAGGCGCTCCGCATCCCACTGCCGCCGCAGCAGGCTGACCAGGCACAGCATCACCCAGGTCATGGCCATCGCGAACAGGCCCCACCAGCCGAGCGGCCCCAGCCACGCCCGCCAATGGCCAGCCGCATAGAGCGACGAGCCGCCGGTGAACAGGGGCTTGATGACCGCGGGCTCCATCACCACCAGGTGGCGCGGCAGAAATGGGTGCACTTGCGTCGCCCACTGGTTTTCGGGCGTGGCGCGGCCGATGACGATGGCGAGCGTGCTGAGCAGGATCTGCAATTGATCGTGGCCGATGAGCACGCTGGCGGAGATCATCATGATGTACATGACCAGCAGCTCGACGCGCGAGAACGCCCACCGCGGCGCAGCGCGCGCGAGGATGGCGTTCAAGGCCATCAGCAACAGCAACTGCGCCACCACCTCGAAGAACAGCGCCGACGTGGTGCCATTGTCCGAGTAGCGCACCCACTCGATCTGCGCCAGCCACCACGCGTTGAACGGAATCAGCGCCAGGCCGACGAGAATGGAGCGCGGGGTGATAGCGATGGGGGAGGAGACGCCGCGCGCGCCGGCGGCCTCGGCGCTCGATTGGGTCTGCGGGGTTTTCGGTTCAGCGGTCAAGGACACCGCCGCCCGTCGCGCAGGTTCTCGTCATACATGACCAGGATGTTGTCGTCCGGGATATCGGCGATGAAATCCTGGCTGCCAGTGAGGATGTATCCGCCGCGCTCGCGCGTCAGGTCGAGGTAAGATCGCACCTGCGCGCGAACCTCGTCCGGCGCGCCGAACGGCAGCGTGTGCTGCGTGTCAACCGCGCCGTGGAATGACAGGCGGTCGCCGAAATCGCGCACCAGCCCCGCCAGGCGCATCCCCTGCGCGCGCACCTGCACCGGATCGAGAATGTCCACGCCGTCCTCGATCAGCCACGGGATGATGTCGCGCACCGCCCCGCACGAATGCTGCATCACCTTGCACCCGTAATCGTGCGCCGCATCGTAGAAGCTCTTCAGCGGCCGGCGGAAGAAACGCTGATAATGCGCGGGCGACACCACCAGCCCCCGCTGCGTGCCAAAGTCATTGCCGAAATACGCGATGTCCAGCTTGCCCCCGCAGGCGTCGAGAAACCGCCGCGTCACCTCGACCTCGTATGACACGAAGCCGTCAACGATCGCCGCTACCACCTCCGGCTTGGTGTGCATCCAGATGAAGAACCGCTCCTGCCCCAGCAGCCACCCGACCTCGTGGAAGAACGGGCTCCACGGCGCGCCGAACGTCGCATAGGCGTCGGCGTACTTGTCGCACTGCGCGGCGACTCCACTGTAATCCACCGCCCCGGGGTGCGGCCACGCGTGGGCCTTGACGTCGTCTACCGTCGTATCTTCATCGAACGGAATGATCGTCCGGGTCGTGGAAGCCCGGTCCTCCGGGCGATCCGGGTCGCCGCGAGACGCGGCTCCCACATCGACGGGCTTCCAGCGCAGGCCCCACATGTTGCGCCTGTAGCCCTCGTCGTCGGGGCCGGCATCGGGCAGGCCGTAGTCGATGGTGACACGGCGGAAATCAACCGCGAGGTATTGCAGCAGCTCTTCGTGATCGCGCAGCCCCAATCGCGCCAGCAGGCGGTCGGTGACCTCCTGGTGGGCGCTGTAGTTAGCGGGGGCGCGATCGGTGCGCTTGTGCGACAGCGCCAGAAGCACGCGTGCCTTCGGGGTCAGGGGATTCTCCCTCGCGCTCACGTGTTGGGGCGGGTCCCGTGCCCGCCCACTTGGGGCAACCGCGAGGGTTGCTCCTACATTGTCATTCTAAGCGCGGCGGCCAATCCCCTACCGGTGCCAGGCCTTCCGGCGGCTGCTTGCGCGCCGCCACGTAGGCCCATGCGGTGGCGACCACCAGCGGCGCGATGCCGAGGACGATGAATATGGCATCCGCCGGCAGCCGCAGCCAGCCGATGGTCAGCGCTGCCGGCGTCGTCCAGAACGCCGCGCTGCGCGCGTGCCAGTACCCGTTATTCAACACATCCCACAACTGCACTACCCCGCCGGGGAACAGGTTCAAGATCACCATTAACCCGAGCCCGATGTTCAACCCCCAGAACGAAACGCGGACATACTTTTCCAGCCGAGGCCACAGCGCGTCGGGCGAAACCTGGCGCATCGCGAACACCATCAGCGCCACCGCCAGCGTGCCGAAGACCCCCATCATCGCCGCGTGCGCGTGGTTGGGGGTGAAGATGGTGCCGACCTCGAAGTAGCTGACGATGGGCAGGTTGATGAGAAACCCGAAGATTCCCGCGCCGACGAAGTTCCACACTCCGACCGCAATCAGGAAGTAGAAAGTCCACCGATGCGGCTCCGCCACCGCCTTGCCGCAGACATCGCACCGGCCCTGCGTCACGCGCACGAAATCCCACGCATCCAGCGTCAGCAGGGTCAGCGGCACCACCTCCATCGCCGAGAACACCGCCGCCAGCGCCATGTTGACGTTCCATTGCCCGGTCCAGTACCAGTGATGGCCGGTGCCGATGATCCCCGCGCCGAGGTAGAGGATCGCGTCGAGATAGACCACGCGCGCCGCGGTCTGCCGCTGCACCAGGCCCAAGAGGTAGAACATCATCGCCACCATGGTCGTGACGAATAGCTCGAAAAAGCCCTCGACCCACAGGTGGATGATCCAGAAGCGCCACGTCTCAACCACGGTGAAGTTTGTGGCGCTGCCAAAGAACATCGCCGGCAGGTAGAAGATCGGTATGCCCAGCGCGGCGTAGAGAAACAGCGAGCTCATCTCGCGGCGCTCGGGGTCGCGGCGCGCGCGGGCGACCGCGCGGCGAAGCAGCACTATCCATGCCGCGAGCCCGATCACCAGCAGGATCTGCCATCCGCGCCCGAGGTCGAGGTACTCCCATCCCTGGTGGCCGAACCAGAACCAAAGCTTGCCCAGCACCTGGTTGATACCCGCGAGCTCGCCCAGCAGGCTGCCGACAATCACAGTCCCCAGCGCGACGAACAGCAGGTTGATGCCCGCGACCTGCCCGCGCGGCTCGCGGCGCCCCACCGCGGTCGCGAGCAGCAGCGCGCCGCCGATGTAGCTGGTTGCGATCCAGAAGGTCGCGAGCTGAAGATGCCAGGTGCGCAAAATGTTGCTCGGCAGGTAGTTCGACAGCGCGATGCCATAGAACGACGTCGCATTGACATGGCTGTGCGCGATGGCGCTGCCGACCAGCGCCTGCGCCAGAAACAGCAGCGCCGCCAGCGCGAAGAACTTCGCCGTCGCGCGCTGGCTGTTGGCTGCGACGCCGGGGATCATCGCCGGGCGAACCTCTTGCGCGCGCGGGCGCCAGCCCAGAAACCCGAACTTGCCGAATGCGAACAGCACTGCGGCCGTGCCGGCGAGCAACGAGATCAGGCTCAGCGCGCTCCACAGCACCGCGTCGATGGTGGGCGTGTTGCCCACTTGCGGATCATAGGGGAAGTTGAGGGTATAGGAATACCGCTTGCCCGGCCGTCGGGCAACCGATGCCCACGCGCTCCAGGCGAAAAAGGCGGTGAGGCGCCGCACATCGTCCGGGCGCTTGAAATATCTCGTCGGCAATCCGGCGTTGGTCGCCGGGTTGGCGAAGTACCTGCGCCAGCGCTCGATCTGGCTGCGGTAGGCCGATGCTTGCGCCGGGGTGAAGACCAGGGTTCCGGTGCGCCGGTGGTAGCGGTTGTCCTTGAGGAGCTGCGTCACCTCCGCGGTCACTGCCGCCCGCTTTGGTACGCCGAGGTCGCGAAAGTTACGTCCATATTCTCGCCGCGCCAGATTATCCGACGCATCGAGCGCTATCTCGTGGATGTGCTCCGCGGTGAAGTCGGGACCGAGGTAAGCGCCGTGGCCCCACACGGTTCCATTCTCCATCAGCGCGTACTTGAGGAAGACCTCCTGCCCGGCGATGACGTCGGCGCCGGTGAAGATCATCTGGCCGCTCTCCGATACCACGCGCGCGGGAATCGGCGGCGCGACGCTGTAACTCTTGGCCGCCAGCCAGCCCAGCACCGCGAACCCGCCGATGATGACGAGAATGGCGGCGTTGCGCCACCACGGCGACAGCTCGCGGTGTTCGATCAAGTCAGTCTCCGCCATCGGCCACCCTCGATGGGGCTGCAAGCGGCGGGCCGACCGGGACCGCGTGGGCGGCAGTGGTCTCATTGACGCCGACGGTGCGCGTAAGCCCGCTCAGCCACGTCGTCGAGGCGCGGTGCGACAGCTCTATCAGCGGTGTCGGATAGAGCCCGAAGAAGATGACCACCGCCCCGAGCGCGCCCAAGGCGAGCACGCTTGCGGGTCGCGCCCGCGGCAAAGGCTGTTGCTCCGCCCCAGGCGCCGCGTAGAGCGCGACCAGCACCCGCAGGTAGTAATAGACCGCCATGCCCGCGTTCAGCAAGCCGACGATCAGCAGCAGCCATAACCCCGAATGCGCCGCCGCGGCGAAGATGTAGAACTTCGCCATGAACCCTATCGTCGGCGGCACCCCCGCCAGCGACAGCATCATCAGCCCCAGCGCCGCCCCCAGCAACCGCCGCCGAAAGCCCAGGCCGCGGTACTGCTCGATCTCGTCCAGTTCCCCATCCGATCCCGACAGCACGGCGATGACGCCGAATGCGCCGATGGTGGTGGCGAAGTACGAAACGAAGTAGAAGCCGACCGACGACGCGCCCTCGACGCCGCCGGCCGCGAGTGGGATAAGCAGATAGCCCATGTTGGCGATCGACGAGTAGGCGAGCAGGCGCTTGATATTAAGTTGCAGCAGCGCCAGCAGGTTGCCCACCGACATGGTGAGGATCGAGAGCACGGTCAGCGCCAGCAGCACCGCGCCCTGCGAGCTCAGACCGAGCACGTACAGAAAGCGCAGCAGCAGCGCCAGCATCGCCGCCTTCGAGCCGGTGGCGATGAGCGCGGTGATCGGCGCCGGCGCCCCTTGATAAACGTCGGGCGCCCACGCGTGGAACGGCGCCGCCGCCAGCTTGAAGCCGAACCCCACGAGCATCAGCGCCACGCCCATCAGCAGCAGCGCCGACAGGCGGCCCTGCGCGATGCCCGCCGCCAGCGCCCCAAACTCCATCGTCCCGAACTCGAAATAGATCAGCGCCATGCCGAACAGCAGAAACGCCGCCGCGACCCCGGCCAGCACCAGGTACTTCAGGCTCGCCTCCAGCGACGCCGGCCGCTCGAAGGTGTATCCGATGAGGCCGTAGAGCGATACGCTGAGCGTTTCGAGGGCGATGAAAAACGCCGCGAAATGGTTGCTCGCCGCCAGCGCTCCCATGCCCAGCGTCGCCAGCAGCAGCATGGCGTAGAACTTCTCGCTGCCCCTGCGCTCGCGCAGGTAGTCATGCGCGATGATGGTCAGCGCCAACCCCGCCAGAAAGAACAACCCCATGTAGAATAGCGCGAACGCATCAATTCGCAGCAGCGGCGTCACGGTGCGCGGCGCGTACGGCAGCGCGATGAACACGGCGCCGAATGCCGCGGCGAGCGACACGAGCGTCAGCAGCGCCATGCCGGTATTGCTGCGCCAGAACGCGCCGAGCGCCAGTATGATCGCCGCGGCGTAGCCGACCACGATCAACGGCAGCAGCGCCAGGATGTCGCCGTGGGTCATGGCTGGCTCTCCGCAATTGGCGCAACTGTAGGGCGCGCGTTCCTACGCGCGCTGGTTGGCGCGGATGTGAATCCGCGCCCTACAAACTCGGATCGCACGCTCAGCGGGGCAACCTGCGCTGGCTGATGCTGCGGCGATACCAGTGCAGCCCGCGCGGCTTGGAACACCGGCCGCGGCATAAACCCTAGCCATATTAGGATTGCAGCCATGGCGCCCAATGTGACCAGCTCGCGCGCCGACAGATCGGGCACGCGCCACCGCTCGCGATTTGGCCCATGCACCGATTCCTGCACTAGCCGCAGGGCGTAAACCGTGGACAGGACGAAGCCCGCGGAGGCGACGGCGGCAAGCGTCACGCTGACCTGGTAGGCGCCGAGCAGAACCAGGAACTCACCCAGGAAGCTCGCCAGCCCCGGCAGCCCCAGCGCGGCCATGGCGAAGAACACGACGAAGCCCCCGAGCCTGGGCGCCGTCGCCCATAACCCGCCCAGCCGGCCGAGGTCGCGCGTGCCGCAGCGCTCCAGGATGCTGCCCGAAAGCACGAACAGCGCGCCGGTGCCCAGGCCATGCGCAATGATCTGAATCATCGCACCTTGCAGCGCAACCTGGTTGCCGACGTAGATGCCGAGCAGCACGAAGCCCATGTGACTAATGCTGGAGTAAGCCACCATGCGCTTGAAATCCGTCTGCGCAAATGCCAGCATCGCGCCATAGAGGATGCCGACGACCCCCAGCACGAGCGCGATCGGTGCGAAGGAGCTGAGAGTCTGCGGGAAAAGCGGAACCGCAAACCGCAGCATCCCGTACGCGCCGGTTTTAAGCAGCAGCCCCGCCAGCAGCACGCTGCCGCCGGTCGGCGCCTCGGTGTGGGCGTCGCCGAGCCAGGGGTGCAGCGGCACCGCCGGCAGCTTGACCGCGAACGCGACGAAGAACCCGAGCATGATCCAGATCGCCGCCGCCGGCGCGAGTGGGGTCGTCATCAGCGCGCGCGCGTCGAAGGTCGTGACGCCCGTTGCGCCGGCGTGCAGGAAGACCAGCGCCAGGATCGCGGCCAGCATGAGCAGGCTGCTGATGAAGGTGAAGAGGAAGAACTTCATCGCCGCATAGACGCGGCGCTCGTGCCCCCACACGCCGATGAGGAAATACATCGGCACCAGCATCAGCTCCCAGAAAAAGTAGAACAGCAGCAGGTCCCGCGCGAGGAAAACGCCGGTCACGCCGGTGAGCACCGCCAGCAGCGAGAAATGGAACGCGCCCACGCGCGACGTGATCTCGCGCCACGAGCACGCCACTGCGACCATGCCCAAGAAAGCGGTGAGCAGCACCAGCAGCAGGCTCACGCCGTCGAGCGCGAGGTGATAGCTGATACCGAGATGCGGGATCCACGGCGCGCGCTGCTCGATATAGAACGCGTCGAGCAGCCAGTGCGCACCCAAGCCGGCGTAGAGGTTCAGCCCCAGCGCCAGGTCGAGCGCGCACGCCGCCAGGGCGATCCACCGCGCCAGCGCCGGTCGCACTGCCGCCGCGAGCCACGCCAAAGCCCCGCCGATTGCGGGAATCACTATCAGCCAGGTCAGGATCACCGCCTGCACCAGTCCTTCAGTCGGAATGTCATCCTGAGCGAAGCGAAGGATCCCCTACCTTCTTGCGGTGGCCATCGGGGATGCTTCGGTTCCGCGCCGCGGCGCCGCGCTCCGCTCAGCATGACATGCCAAGACTCACTTCAGCCATATCAGGATCACCACCATCACCACCGCCCCCAACAGCAATGCGGTCGCATAATTACGCACCCGCCCCGACTCGGTGGCGCTCAGCGCGCGGTTGGCCATCCCCGCCAGCCACGCCGCGCCGAGGTAGAACGCGTCAACGAAGTCGCCCCGGTTAACCTTGGCGATTGCAGTATAGGGGCGGACGAACGCATGGTCGTAGAGCCAGTCAAACCCCCAGCCGAACAGCAGGAACCTGTCGAGGACGCGAAACGCCGCCGACCGCGAGACCGCCGGCGACAACCCGGCCAACCGCATGAAGAAAAGGTAGCCGAGGGAAATGCCCGCCAACGATACAACGGACGAGATGACGAGCAGCATCGCGCCGCCGGCGCCTGCCGCCAGCCCTCCCAGCGCCTGCCCCAGGAAGTGCACGAGCGGACTGAAACCGCCAAGCGCCCGCGGCATGCCGACGAACCCGCCGACCAACGCAAGGAGCGACAGCACCGCGACCGCCGTCTTCATCAACGCGCCGGGCAGCCGCGTCACCTCGCTCTGTGGCGTCCCCAAGAAAACGAGGAAGAACACGCGAAAGATGTACACGCCGGTCAGCAGCGCCGCCAGCAGCCCCGCCGCCCACAGCGCCGTCGCCCCCTGCGGCGCCGAGTAGGCCGCCCGCAGGATCGCATCCTTGCTGTAGAACCCCGCCGTCACCAGCGGCAAGGCCGCCAGCGAGCACGCGCCAATGAGGAAGCTCCATGACGCCCACGGCAGCCGCCGCCACAGCCCGCCCATGCGATAGATGTCGCGCTCCTCATCCAGCGCCTGCACCACGATCCCCGCCGACAGAAACAGCAGCGCCTTGAAAAACGCGTGGGTCACGAAATGGAAGAGCGCCGCCGCCCACGCGCCCACCCCCAACGCCAGGAACATGAACCCGATCTGGCTGATGGTGGAGTAGGCGAGGACGCGCTTGATATCGCGCTGCGCCAGCGCGCTGAAACCCGCGTAACAGGCCGTCGCCGCGCCGATGATCGCCACCACCAGCATCGCCGCCGGCGACAGCGCGAACAGCGCATGCGTGCGCGCGATCAGGTAAACGCCCGCCGTCACCATCGTCGCCGCGTGGATCAGCGCGCTCACCGGGGTCGGGCCGGCCATCGCGTCGGGCAGCCAGGTTTGCAGCGGAAGCTGCGCCGACTTGCCTACCGCGCCGCCCACCAGCAGCAGCGCCGCGATCGTCGCCAGCGCGTGGTCGCGACCGAACCCCCACGCCGCCGCGCGCGCCGCCTGCTGGATGTCCAGGCTGCCCACGTGCCAAAAGATGAGGAACAGCCCGACCGCCAGCGAGGCGTCGCCGACGCGCGTGACGATGAACGCCTTCTGCGCGGCGACGCCGTTGGCGCGGTCGCGATACCAGAAGCCGATGAGCAGGTACGAGCACAGCCCCACGCCTTCCCAACCCAGGTAGAGCGACAGCAGGTTGTCCGCCAGCACCAGCACTAGCATCGAGCCGACGAACAGGTTCATGTAGCAGAAGAACAGGCTGTAATCGGCGTCGCGCGCCATGAAGCCAACCGAGTAGAGGTGAATCAGGAAGGCGACGAAGGCGACGACGCACATCATCACAACGGACAGCGAGTCGAGATAGAAGCCCATGCGCACGTGCAGCGCGCCGGCGTCGAGCCAGCGGAACAGGGTCTGCTGAAAGGCGCCGCCCGCGGGATGGGTGCGGATGAAGGCGACGGCGACGAAGATGCTGACCAGCCACGATAGCCCGACCGAGGCGCAGCCGATGGCCGCCGCGGCGCGGCGCGGCATCAGGCCGCCCACTACTCCCAGCGCCAGCGCGCCCGCAAGCGGCAGCGCCGCCACCAGCCACAGCCACTGCATCAGGCTCATCCTCGCAGCGTGCTCACCTTGTCCGCATCTACCGTCTTGAGCCGGTGGTACAGCCGCAGCACCAGCGACAGCCCGACCCCCACCTCCGCCGCCGCCGCCACCAGTATCAGCAGCACCATCACCTGCCCGTCCGCCTGCTGCCACTTCGCCGCGCCGACGACGAACGCCAGCCCCGCCCCGTTGAACATGATCTCCAGCGACATCAGCACGTACAGCAGGTCGCGCCGGATCATCACCCCCAGCGCGCCCAGCATCAACAGCACCAGCGCGACCACCAGGATCGCCGTGGTCGGGACGTTGGCGATGCTAGTCACGATAAGCCTCCCGACCTTGGAGTGCGGGAGCTTGCTCCCGCTTTGAAAGCGGCGGCTTGCCGCCGCACTCCAACAGGCCCCGGAACGCTATTCACGCGGGGCCTCCTCGGCAGGAGCTCCCAGCGGCGGCGCTGCTGGCTCCGGCACATCCTCGCGCGGCGGCGGCGCCAGGTGAATCGCCGCAATCAGCCCCGCCAGCAGGACGAACGAAGCGAGCTCCACGGCGATCGCGTATTCCCGAAACAGCGCCATCCCCACCTGTTTCGGCCCGACCTCGCCGGCGATGGCGCGGGTGGCGCCGATGCTCGTCAGCACGTAGGCCGCAAGCCCCAGCAGCACCGCCGTCAGCGCCGTCGGCGGCGCCCACACTGCGACGCTCAGCCAGCCGCGCTCCTGCCTCTCGCCGGGCCGGCCCAGGTTCAGGATCATGACCACGAACAGGAACAGCACCATGATCGCGCCGGCGTAGATGATGACTTGCAGCGCGGCGACAAACGGCGCGCCCAGGGCAAAAAACACCAGCGCCAGCGCCAGCAGCATGAGCACCAGGTAGAGCATGGCGTGCATGGCGTTGCGCCGCGTGATGACCAGCGCGGCGCACAACAGCGCGATGCCGCAGCCGACATAGACGACGATGGTCACGGCAGCAGGTCCCTCACATCCGCCGGCGCGAGCTCGTCAACCGCCTCGCCCTTGTCCTTGCCTTTGATTGACACGCCGGCGCGATGGTAGAAGTTGTAGCCGGGGTATTTCCCGGGGCCGCTGATGAGCAGATGCTCCTTCTCATAGACCAGCTTGCTGCGGTCATACTCGCCCATCTCGAAATCGGGCGTGAGCTGAATGGCGTAGGTCGGGCACGCCTCCTCGCACCAGCCGCAGAAAATGCAGCGCGAGAAGTTGATGCGGAAGAACTCGGGATAGCGCCGGCCGTGCTCATCCTCGGTCGCTTGCAGGGCGATGCAGTCGACCGGGCAGGCCGCGGCGCACAGATAGCACGCCACGCAGCGCTCGCCGCCGTCGGGGTCGCGCGAGAGGATGATCCGCCCGCGCCAGCGCGGCGGGATGGGCGGCTCCTGCTCCGGGTACTGCACCGTCGCCCGCTTGCGGAACAGGTGCAGAAACACTAGCCATAAGGATCGCAGCGTTGACCACACGGCCTGCTCACCACCGCAGCACCACAAACCCCGTCACCGCTATGTTCAGCAGTGACACCGGCAGCAGCACTTTCCACCCGAAGTTTATCAACTGGTCGAACCGGAAGCGCGGCAGCACGCTCCGCACCCACATGAAAAACACGATCACGGCGACGACCTTGATCGCGAGCCACGCCAGCTCTGGCAGCCCCGGCCCCAGCCAGCCGCCGAAGAACAGGAGCGCGGTCAGACATCCCACCAGCGTGATGTCGAGATATTCCCCCATGTAGAACAGCGCGAACTTCATGCTCGAGTACTCGGTATGAAAGCCGTTGGTGAGCTCGCTGTCCGCCTCCGGCAGGTCGAAGGGAATACGCCGCGCCTCCGCCAGCGTCGCGGTCAGAAAGATCAGCAAGCCGACCGGCTGCGTCAGGCAGAACCACTGCGACCGCTGCTGCGCCTCCACGATGTCCCCCAGCTTGAACGACCCCGCCAGCATCACCACCCCCACCAGCGACAGGCCCATCGGAATCTCGTAGCTGATCAGTTGCGCCGCCGCGCGCAAGCCGCCCACCAGCGAGTACTTGCTGTTCGACGACCAGCCCGCCAGCACGATGCTGTAAACCGCCACCGATGCCATGCCCAGAAAGAACAGCACGCCGACGTTGAGATCGGCAATGGCGACGCTGGAGGTGAACGGAATGACGCCGAAGACCAAGAGCATCGCCATCACCACGATCGTCGGCGCGGCGATGAAGACCCAGCGGTCGGCGAATGGCGGCACCCAGTCCTCTTTCGTCATCAGCTTGATGCCATCCGCGATCGGTTGCAGCAGCCCGAACGGTCCCGCCCGGTTGGGCCCGTAGCGATCCTGAAACCACCCCAGCAGCCGCCGCTCGAGCCAGATTAGCCCGATCGGCACGTTGAGCAGCACGATCAGCACGACCACGACCACGGCGATGTGCATCCACCAGGTCATGCTCGCCCTCCCGCCGCGGCGGGCGCGACGATGCGCGCGCGGGCGATGCCGTTTATTCCCGCCGTCTCGGGATAGCCCGTGGGCACGATCGCCACGCCCGGGGCCACGTCTGTGCTCAACTGCGCGTGGAGCAGGTAGGCATGTCCATCCACCTCCAGCCGCACGAGATCGCCCTCCGCTACGCCCCGCCTTCGCGCTTCATCGGGATGAAGCCTGACCGCCGGAGGCGGCATGACTTCGGCGATACCTTCCGCCCACCGCGACAGCTCCTCGGACCCGAAGATTGCGGCCCGCGGCACAACCCACACTTGGTCGTCGGCCAACTCAGGTTCTGCGGCCGCGGGCGCGGGGTCGCTGACCCCGCGTTCCCGCGGCCTCGGCCCTTCGGCTCCGCTCAGAGCCTGCCCTGAGCCTGCCGAAGGGGCAGACTTCGCTGCGGCCAACGCCGCCTCTCCTGCTCCCGGCTCTATCAAGCGCTTGCCGATGATCGCCTCCGCCGGCCCGCGCGTCTCGATGGCGAACCGATGCAGCGCCTGGATCGAGTTCCACCCCGGCGACCAGTAACGCGGGATCAACGCCGCCGGCGGCTCCTCCTGAAAGCCCTCCATGGTGAAGACGAATGGCGAATCGGGGTCGGCCGGCGGCTGCGGCTCGAACACGCTGCGATGAGCGTCTTCGGCGGCGCGCCCACTGTAACGATGCGTCTCGCGCGCGATTCTCGCGCCCACGCGGTCGCGCCAGGTCGCGGGCGGCGCCGCCTGCTCGATCCCGGCAAGCGCCGGCTCCGACTGCGCGAGCGTCCGCACCACGTCGTCGTATCGCTGCCACTCGACCGTTCCCGGCTGCCGCGCCTCGATCAGGTCGCGGACGATGCGCCATGATTCGCGCGGCTCGCCCGTGGGCGCGAACACTTGGTAGAACCGCTGCGCCCGGCCCTCGTTGTTGACATAGGTGCCGGTGCATTCGGCGAACGCCTTCGCCGGCAAAACGACATCCGCTGCCTCGCTTGTCCGCGTCGCCAGCGCGTCCATGACGACCAGGTGCCGAAGCCGTCTCAGCGCCGACGCGACGCGCTCCGGGGGCGCGCGGCGGAACAGGTCGTTTTCCACCACGACCAAACCGTCCGCCGCGCCCGATTCGATCTGCGTCAGCGTCTCATCAACACTGCACCCGCCGAGCATCGCCGCCCCCATCGAATTGCACTCTGCGGCGATGACCGAGATCAGGCACGGCGCCTCGCGCCCGGCCGACAGCGCGCGCACGAGCTCTGCGGCGGCGTGAAGCAGCTCGACGCCGCCAGTCGCGCTCACGACGACGAGGGGCTTGCGCGCGGCCGCCATCCCCGCGGCGACGCGGCCAGCTAGCGTCTCGCTATCATCGGCGCCTGATGCGAGCGCGGCGGCTATCGCCCAGCCCAGCGCGGCTACCTCGGGCGGCGGCGCGTGCAGCGCCTCGGTGGCGATTTCCTCGAGCTTGATGCGCGCCGGCGCTGCGACGTAGAGCTTGCCCCTGGCATCGCCGATGACCGCGCGCACCGGGTAGTCGTTCCAGTCCGGAATGTGCTGCTGGCGCGACTCCTCCAGCCCGGCGTGGAAACTGCTCTGGCGGATGGCAAGGTCGAGCATCGGCGCCTCGTTGGTGGGATCGCACCCCAGCACCAGGATGGCGTCCGCCCACTCCACCTCGCGCAGCGGCGCCGAGCGCGCCAGCCCGCGCCCCAGGATGGCCAGCGCTTCCTTTATCCCATCGTCCTCGCTCGCCGACATGCCGGGGCAGAACGCATCTTCGCCCACCATCACCTTCAGGGCATAGTTCGCTTCGATGCTCGCGCGCGCCGAGCCGATGCCGATCACGCGCTGGCACTTGCCCAGGCCTTCCGCCGCAGCCGCGAGCGCCTGTCGCCAATCGACCCGCAGGCGGCGCGCCGCCTCGCGGCGCTCGCTGCGGCCCACTTGCGGCTGACGCAGTCGCCGCGGGTGATTGACGAACTCATAGCCGAACCGCCCGCGGTCGCAGATGAAGAAGCCGTTGATCTGGGGATGGTAGCGCGCGTGAATGCGGCGCAGCATCTGGTAGCGCGCGCCGGGGATAATGTTGCAGCCCAGGCCGCAGTGCGGGCAGATCGAGGGCGCGGTCTCGAGGTCCCATTTGCGCGTGTAGTGGCGCTTCAGCGTCTTGTCGGTGAACACGCCGGTGGGGCAGATCTCGATGATGTTGCCCGAGAACTCCGACTCCAGCCTTCCGTCCTCATGCCGCCCGAAATAGGTGTGGTTCTTGGAGGCGAAGACGTCGAAATCGCGCCCGCCGCAAAAGTCGCGGTACAAGCGCACGCAGCGGAAGCACTGGATGCAGCGATTCATCTCGTGGTTGATGAATGGCCCCAGGTCCTGGTCGCGGTAGGTGCGCTTGCGCCCGCGGTAACGGCGGTAAACGTGGCCGGTCATCACCGTCATGTCCTGGAGATGGCACTCGCCGCCTTCGTCGCACACCGGGCAATCGTGCGGGTGGTTGACCATCAGCCATTCGATTACGCGGCGGCGGAATTGCACCACCTCGTCATCATCGACCGCGATGCGCATGCCGTCCGCGACTGGCGTCATGCACGACATCACGATCTTGCCGTGCTGGTCATGCTCGTCGGCGTAGAGCTTCACCGCGCACTGCCGGCACGCGCCCACCGACCCCAGCGCCGGGTGCCAGCAGAAGTACGGCGCGTTGAAGCCGAGATGAATTAGCGCCGTCAGCAGGTCCTTGTCCCCATCCTGCTCCAGCACCTGACAGCGCTTGCCGTCAACGATGATGATCGCCATAGGCCGTGTCACCGGTCACGTGCGGCTAGGCGCGTCAAGATCCGAGTCTCTTCTTGATCCGTGTCTATCCGTGTCAATCCGCGGCTAAGACGTATTTCCGAACGGGCAACCGCGTCGCCGAATATGCTCCTCATAATCTCCCCGAAACTTGTTCAGGCTGCTCTCGACCGACACCGCCGCCCCCAGCGCCAGCGCGCAGAAGGTATTGCCGTGGATGAAATGCGTCTGATCCGCCAGCAGGTCGAGGTCGCTCGCCTCGCCCCGCCCGGCTTCGATCTCGCCCAGCGTCCACGCCAGCCACGGCAGCCCATCGCGGCACGGCGTGCACCAGCCGCACGACTCGCGCGCGAAGAACTGCTGCAAGTTGTGCACCATGCCCACCGGGCACGTCTTGTCGTCGAGCACGATCACCGTGCCCGTGCCGAAAAACAGCCCCAACGGCCTCATGGACTCGAACTCCAGCGGCACGTCCAGCTGCGACTCATCCATGAACATCGTCGAGGCCCCGCCCGGCAGCGCCGCGCGGAACTTGTAGCCATCGCGCATCCCGCCCGCGTGCTCCTCGATCAGCTCGCGCAGCGTCGTGCCCATGGGCAGTTCGAAAGACGCCGGCCGCTTCACCCGTCCGCTGACGCCGTAGAGCTTGGTGCCCGAGTCGTGCGCCTTGCCCAGCTTACGAAACCATTCCGGCCCGCGCTCGACGATATGCGGCACGCAGCACAGCGTCTCGACATTGTTGACGATGCTGGGCTTGCCCCAGGCGCCGACCTGCGCCTCGTAGGGCGGCTTGGTGCGCGGGATGGCGCGCTTGCCCTCCATGGCGTTAAGCAGCCCCGCCGCCTCGCCGCATATGTAGCGCCCGGCGCTGGCGTGCAGCCGCAGGTCGAAATCGAAGCCTCTGCCCAGGATGTTGCGACCGATATAACCGGCGGCTTTCGCCTCGGCAAGCGCTTGCTCAAGGATACGCAGCGGATCGGTGTACTCCGCGCGCACGAAAATCCAGCCCAGGTCCAACTGGCAGGCGTACGCTGCGATCAGCGTGCCCTCGATCAGTTGATGCGGATCGCCCTCCACCAGGTAGCGATCCTTGTACGTCCCCGGCTCCATCTCGTCGAGGTTAACCAAAAGCAGGCGCGGCCGCAGCGACTGCTCCAGCGGCGGCAAGGCGGCCCATTTCTTGCCCGCCGGAAAACCCGCCCCGCCGCGCCCTTTCAAATCCGCGTCGTCAACGAGCTGGTGCACCCGCGCCGGCGTCATATCCAGCGCCTTGCGCAGCGCGGAATAGCCGCCCGCCGCCTCGTACTCGCGCAGGCTCGTCGGCGGCTTGCCGGGCCGGATATTTTGCGTCAGAACTGGTTCCATCTCGGCACACTCAAATCGCCGCCTCGAAATCCGACGGTTGCGCGCACCCACTCCTCTCCCTCTCACGGAGAGGACGAAGGACAGGGTGCGGGAGGGGTCACCGCGCCGTTCCCCACAGGCGCTACTCCCCCTCCGGAATCTTCCCCGCCAGCACTCGCTCCAGCACCTCGGGCGTCAGCTCTCGCACCAGCTTGTCGTTGACCATCATCACCGGCGCGTGGTCGCAGTCGCCCAGGCAGCAGATGGGCAGCAGCGTGAACTCGCCGTCGCGGGTGGTCTCGCCGCGCTTGATTCCCAGCCGCCGCTCCAGGTGCTGCATCAGCGATTCCCCGCCCAGCGACCAGCACACCACGCTGTCGCAGACCTTGAGCACGCGCCGCCCCACCGGATGCTGAAAGATGAGACTGTAGAAGCTGGCGCTTGCATCCAGCTCGTCGGCGGTCATGCCCAGCGCGTCGGCGACATCGCGTATCGCCTCGTCCGAGACCCAGCCCCGGTGCGCCTGCACGATATTCAGCGCGCCTATCGCCGCCGCGCGCGGGTTGAAGCTCTGCGCGACCTCGGCCTCGATCTCGCGCCGCTCGTCATCGCTCAGCATGATCTTCCTTTACCCCTCTCCCTTCCAGGGAGAGGATCGAGGTGAGGGTGAAATGTAACAACAGATGTGCAACAAAGCACTAGTTAGCATAGTCCCCATTACTGGAACTGCGTGCCATCCCGCCCCCAAGGGCTCGAGAGGGGACTGTCCGCTCACACGGTCACCGGTCCACATCCCCCAGCACGAAATCCAGGCTCCCCAGAATCGCCAGCAGGTCGGAGATGAGAAACCCGCGTGCGAGCAGCGGCAGCGTCTGGATGTGCGCGAACGACGGCGTGCGAATGCGGCAGCGGTAAGCATGGTTGTCGCCGTCGCTGATGACGTAATAGCCGTTGTTGCCCTTGGGCGCCTCGGTGCCCGCATGCGCCTCGCCGACGGGCATGGGAAAGCCCCAGCTCACTGCCAGGAAATGGTGGATCAGCGTCTCGATTGCCACCATGGTCTGCTCTTTGCGCGGGGGCATGGCCAGGGGGCTATCGCTCTTGTATGGGCCCTCGGGCATGTTGCTCGCCGCCTGCTCGATGATGCGCAGGCTCTGGCGCATCTCCTCCATGCGCACCACCGCGCGCGCATAGCAATCGCCGCGGTCGTCGGTCGGGATCTCGAACTCGAACTGGTCGTAGGAGGAGTAGGGTCGCTGCTTGCGGAAATCCCACCCCATGCCCGTCGCCCGAAGATTCGGCCCGGTCACCCCCCATTCGATGGCCTCGTCCGTGGTGTATGGTCCGACGCCCAGCGTGCGCCCGCGAAAGATGGCGTTGCGCACCAGCATCTTATCGTACTCGTCTATTTTCGGTCGAAACGCGCGCACGAAATCGTCGATCAGCCCCTTCCATCCCCGCGGCAGGTCCTCGGCCACGCCGCCGATGCGGAACCACTGCGGATGCATGCGCCCGCCGCAGATCGCCTCGATGATGTGAAAGGCGTGCTCGCGGTCGGTGAAAGTGAAGAACGTCGGCGACATCGCCCCGACGTCGGTGCTGAACGTCCCCAGCCATACCAGGTGGCTGATGATGCGGAACAGCTCGCACAGCATGACCCGGATGACCTGCGCCCGCGGCGGCGCCTCGATCCCCGCCAGCTTCTCCACCGCCAGCAGGTAGGGCAGGTTGTTCTGCACCCCCGCCAGGTAGTCAACCCGGTCGGTGTAGGGGATGAAGGTGTGAAACGTCTGGCGCTCGGCCATCTTCTCCACCCCGCGGTGGTGGAAGCCGATCTCGGGCACGACGTCCATGATCTCCTCGCCCTCCAGCCGCAGCACCAGCCGCAGCAGGCCGTGGGTGCCCGGATGCGTCGGGCCAACATTGAGAAACATGTAGTCACAATGCTCGCCCCGCAGCGGCAGGCCGTAGCGCTCGGGATGAAAATGCAGCTCCTCCTCTTCCTCCTCCATCCGCCACTCGGGCAGGGTGTACGGCTCCATCTCGGTCGCTCGCGCCGGGTGCTCCTTGCGCAGGGGATGCCCGGCCCAATCGCGCGGCATGAGGATGCGCTCCAGGAACGGGTGCCCCTCGAAGCGCACGCCGAACATGTCCCACACCTCGCGCTCGTACCAGTTGGCCGCCGGCCAGATGTCCGTAATCGTCGGCAACCGCGGGTGCTCGCCCTTCAGCGCCACCTTCAGCCGCACGTCGGCATTGCGCTCGTACGACAGCAGGTGATAAACGACCGTGAAGTCGCTCTCCGGCTGATCCACCGGGGTCGCGCGCCGGATGCGCTCGTCTATGGCGGTCAGGTCGTAGAGAGTGCGATAGGGCGAGGCGATCTCGCGCTTGAGATAGCCCAGCGCCTCGTGCGCCTTTGCCGCCGGCACCCAGACGGTCGGCACCTCGTCCGTGGTCGCCTGGGGCAAGACATTCTCAGCGCCGAAGCGGCTCTGCAACTCGCCGATCACGCCGGCTGGCGCTTCTGCCGGTCGAACCGTCTGCATTTGTTGCGCCGGGGCCATGAGATGCGCTCACACCTCGTCCATGGTTCGCAGCTCGGTCACCGCCGCTCGCTCCGCCTGGCGCAGATCGCGCGGCGACGGCATGTGCGCCTTGACCACCTTCTGCGGGCCGACCACCCAGCTCAACGGCCGTCGCTCCGACCCCACCGCCTGCTGGAGCAACAGCAGGCCCTCCAGAAAGGCCTCTGGCCGCGGCGGGCAGCCTGGAATGTAAACATCCACCGGCAAGAAGCGATCCACCCCCTGCACCACGCTGTAGATGTCATACATGCCGCCAGAGTTGGCGCACGAGCCCATCGAGATCACCCACTTGGGCTCCATCAACTGGTCGTGTAGGTACTTGATCACCGGCGCGATCTTGATAAACACCGTGCCCGCGATGACCAGGAGATCGCTCTCGCGCGGTGTCTGCCGGATGACCTCGGCGCCGAAGCGCGCCAGGTCGTGACGACTGGTGATGCTGGTCGCCATCTCCACGAAGCAGCACGAGGTGCCAAAGCCGAAAGGCCAGATCGAGCTCTTCCGCCCCCACCTGATCAGATCCGCCAGCCGCGCCACGAGAAAGCCCGGCCGCGGCCCGGCCGGGCCCCCCTTGCCTAGCACCCGATGGTCAAATGTGCTGCGTCGTCTTTCGATCTTCATGACTCTTATCGCCGGTCGTCCCGCTTGGGCAGCCCTACCCAGCGTCATCGCGGGGGCGAGCGCCGGCCGTCCTGCGCCGGCTCGGGCTCCAGTCCAACCCGCCCGATCTCCAGATATACAGCAGCCCCAACAGCAGCACCGCGATGAAGATGAGAATCTCGATATAGCCCACCCAGCCCAGCGCGCGAAACGCCACCGCCCAGGCGTAGATGAAGATCGCCTCGACATCGAACAGTATGAAGAAGATGCCGACGGCGTAGAAATGAATGCCGTAGCGCAGCCGCGCCGACCCCGTGGGCTTGATGCCCGACTCGTAGGGAATATCCCGGGCACGCGCGCGATGTCGCTCGCCCAGGAAATGCGAGGCAACGATGATCGCCGCGACCAGTCCTACCACGAGCGCCGCGTAGAGCAATAACGGCCACAACACGCCGTCGCCGCCAGGTATCCCGCCGGTTCGCATCTGGCCTCCGCAGGGTCAGAAACCACGGCTCGCGTGGCGCCGCCGCTCGCGCGGCGCGCCGTCTCATCATTGCCGTGTGCGCATAATGATAAGGGTTGTCAGGTTGACAGCACAAGATTGGCGGTCGCACATCCGTTGCACAAGGGCGCGCCCCATAGCTGTCGCCACCAGGCGCGCCTGCACCCCTGTCGGCGTCGGTCCATGTTCGCGCCGGCCCACAGGGGCGTCCCGCGGCGCCGTCGAAAAGCCGCCCACCGATGCCCGGGCGCAGTAGCCAAAACGACGGCCGCGGCAGGCGCTGCGCCGGCGACCGGAGGATACGCTTGCCGTGAACACTGTTGGCGCGCCGAATGGCGACGTTCCGGCGGGACCAGCCCCTGAGTTTGGCCCGAGCGAGCAACTGCTCGAGCTGCTGGTGTTCCTCTTCCTGATCGTGCCCTCGATGATCCTATCGCTATTCGTTTACGGGCACGAGAAGGCCACGTTCGGGCTCGTCGCCTGGGCGACCATCGCGCGCGACCTGGCGTTAGTTGCGCTCATCGCCTTCTTCGTATGGCGCAACGGCGAGCCAGTAGCCCGCATCGGCTGGACCCTCGGCAGCGGCTGGCGCGAGATCGTGCTCGGCGCGGCGATGTTCGTGCCATTTCTTTACGTCGTCCAGTTCATCGAGAGGGTGTTTACCGCGTGGGGGCTCTCGACGCCGCTGCATCCACCGGCGTTTCTGACGCCTCGGGGCGCCCCCGACGTGGCGCTGGCCGTGGCGCTGGTGGTTGTGGTCGCCTTGGCCGAGGAGACGATCTTCCGCGGCTACCTGCTGCTGCGGCTGCGGGCGATAACCCGCGGCGTCTTCTGGGCGGTGGTGCTGTCGGCGGCGATCTTCTCGACCGGGCACGGCTATGAGGGGTCAGCCGGTATGGCGACGGTGGGCGTGGTCGGCATCATCTTCGCCGTCATCTATATGTGGCGCAAGAGCCTGGTCGCGCCGATGGTGATGCATTTTCTGCTCGACTTCATCGGCATTGTCATCGTCCGCCATCGGTGAAATGTGGAACAGGCGCCCCGCCGCTTGCGGGCAAGCCTCGCCTGTTGAATGTCGCGCCGCCGCTCGGCGGCCGGCCCTACTGGCACGCCTTCTCTTCCGCCGGAATCAGGCACAGGAATCGCAGCCTCTCCGCGCCCGTATTCACGAAATGGTGGGTCTCGCCCGCGGGCACAAACACCGCCATCCTCGCCCGCACCGGCAGGCGCTGCTCGGGTGACGCCACCTCCCCTTCGCCATCGAGCACGAACACCTCGTGCTCCCAGCCGTGGGCGTGCATGGGCGTTTGGCCGCCGGGCGCGATCTCGAACATGCGCATCACGAATGTCGGCGCGCCGTCGTCGGGACCGATCAGCACGCGCATGGTCACCCCTTCCGCGCCCGCCATCTCCATCGCTTTGGCCCGAATATCACCAGCCGAGATAACCCGCATCATTCGTCCCTTTCCCGCGCGCCGCGTCAATGCCCCCGCTGGGCCGCGGGACCGCGGATTCGCTTCTGCCTTGCCATTCCGCCAATCGTCGCCCTAACCTGCCGCTCCCACCCTCCATTCGGGTATGACCTTTCTTAGTGGGGAGGGTTAGATGACGCACTGGAATGTGGCCCAGCCGCCCCGCCGCTTGCGGGCAAGCCTCGGCTGGGAGTGGGCGCAGCGTGCTGCGCCCCTACAAGTCTGCCGG
>Ga0315280_10003803_pt1 | contig 22817 bp, 23 predicted proteins | sample YL17G06_40_MG_FD_203697 | JGI IMG/M metagenome (GOLD analysis project Ga0315280, IMG submission 203697) | Sediment microbial communities from Yellowstone Lake, YNP, Wyoming, USA - YL17G06_40 | ecosystem: Environmental > Aquatic > Freshwater > Lake > Sediment | place: USA: Wyoming | collected... | reverse complement strand
CCAACTTAGTGAAGGACCCGGATTTAGATAAATATGAAATTGCAAATCATTTTGCCTCACTGAACCCACAGAAACAGGAATAGTAGTCTTCCTTCATATCCTCTGTTCATCATATGTAGCGCGCGCTTTGATTGTTACCCCCAGACGTATCATCTTAGCGCGCAAACGCGCAAAGATTAGACTAATTGCAGTGCTGATTTCCAGTTTCTGATAATGACCCTTAGCTGGATTGTATCCTTCAGCTGGGCTACTGCTGATAGATTTCGGAAAGGATCACGAACTATGTACATCTTCCTGTTGTTTGGTATCGAAGCATTCTCAACGACATAGAGCCAATAATTTATGCCGAATTTTCTGGCAACCAACCATTCATGGCTTGTTAGTTGAAGTACACCTGTCTTGGCAAACGCTTTTATCTCAATGTATCTTTTTTCGTTTCTGTTTTTACTGAAGACATCATATCCTCTATACTCATCTGAAACATTCGTCGGAAGGCGCCCTTGGGACTCTTCGTAATCCAGCGTCACCCTCACTCCAACTTCTTCGATCTTTTTTATGTTTTCCAATCTGTGAGCCAGCTGACCAAACATATTTTCTGCTTTCTGTAAGCGTGCCCTAGTTTTTTCTTTGGTCTTGGTTGGCTTGAAAAGTGACGGAGGGATAGAAATCTCAGATCCGTATCCAGCAAAGGTGAGCTCACGGGACACTTCTTTGATACTTGTTCTCACTTCTTTCAAAGTGGTTGCAATCCATCTCGAACTGTCCCAAGCCAGTTCGGGCTGATCTGGATTATAGTAGACGCTCAGAAATGAGGAACCTTCGCCGAAGTCACCCGCACTTGGAGTGTAATTCCCAAGAATCCATTCGGCCTCGTTTTGTTTCTCCAAAGAAATCACAAGATTACTTTTGTCAAGTGAGAAAAGGCCCGTGTAGCATAGGTACCGAATCAGAGCGTCTGAATAGTCTCTATAGTTGGCAAGCCATCTCCTAGCCGTGGAGAGAGAAACAGCTGAACCATCCAGCCTTCTCTTGATTGTCTGTTCCATATGAGTTTCCTTAGCTGCTTGTAGGAGACGCATTTTGGTTCTGAATCTCATGATCTGTTGGCTAGTTTGTGATAATCTTCTGCCGTCAAGCAATGTGAACATGAAAACAGCAATCTCATCTTTACTTAGACCCTGTAGATTCTTTGCGAGATGTAGAAGAGCGACGAAAGGCCGAAGATTGACTCTCGAAAACCTCTCAATAGGACTTGGAAATTGCCACTTAAGCATTTGCCGTAAAAATACGTCGTTTTCATCAACGTTCCTGCTCAACAAGCGATAACCAACATCTGTTATCAAAACTGGCTCATTTGCATGGGCCCTGGCAAAACCCATTCGATTTAGCGCAGCAGCCCATGTTCGTCCTCTGAGAGCCAGAAGACTCTGCTTTGGAATGCTCTTGGGCAGATATAGGCCTTGTTGGATCATTCTGCGAGTAAAATCAGCCTGTGTTCTTTCATTCCAGACTCCACCACTGAAATGCTTCTCAAGAAGTTGCAGAATCTCCCTAAGTCGTTGCGGATTTCTGGCTGTTGTATCTACAGCCCATCCTCTCATTTTAAACACACCAGTTATGTGTTATCCAGATGGAAGTATTTTAAACAACACCGTATAGCTCATCTGTGGAAAGTTAAATATCCAGATCAAACTAACAAGTAATTAGCAAAATGGCGGGAAGAATCACGAAATCGAAGCTATTGAACCCTTTCGAACCATTCAAATTCTGGGCGAGCAAACCTCTGGATGTTGCACTTTTGTATCTTGAGAAATATACCAAGAGCTCCGGCGTGCTCCTTGACCCGTTTGCAGGAAGCGGTATCTTTGTCTATGCCGCACTTCTACGTGGTATGAAAGCTATCTACAATGACTTGTCCCCATACGCACTCTTCCTTGCTCGCAACGTGATGCGCCCAGTTTCTCCCGAGACGTTACAAGACTCTTTCAATGAAATCCTCCAGAAACCAGTAACACGGGAAATAATGACGCATGATGGCAAAGTTATCATACCTAAGGGGACCAGCGTCGAAGATTTGATTAAGTGGTTTTATACGACAACCTGCGATCTCCACGACGAGAAAAAAGGAATATGCGGACGCGAAGCTGTTGCCGAGTATTTTCTTTGGGATACTGAATATGGAGCGACAAAGAATTCGGCGGATGATTACGCCAACAAGAAGAGTTTGAGTGGTGATCAGCGTTACAGATTGTTTATCGACACCATTTGTAGCACTTCGACGGTCAAAATAAACGGAAAAGACACAGTGTGGTATGTCTTCACAACGAAGGATGTCAATGAAAAGTGGCAGATTGCCTTCAATAAAGACCCAGAAATCTGGTTGCGGAACCGGAAACGCGGTAAGAAAGAGCAGGGAGCAGTCAATCAGGTTCGGGCCGTGCTAATAAGAGAGGTGTTTTCTAGACTGCGACGGCACCCATTAACCAAGAAAATAAGGTGCCCTGTTCATGGTGAATCAACACAGACTCTGAACAGTCAAGATCGCGAGAAATTGAAGATCATTGAGAATCTAGAATATCCTTGGCCAGATTTGATTCCAAAGGTCCATCTGACATATGATCGAGACGGAAAGATAATTCGATTTCATCAGACAAGACCAGAGCAAATATTCGTGAGAGAGTCGATATCAACTATTGAAGAAAACGAGTTCAGAAATCGCCAATTCATGCTTAAACATTTTTTCACTAAAAGAAACGTCATTGCGCTTTCAGCCCTTTTTTGGGGTATTCTATCTATTGAAGATCAAGATTTGCGAGAACAGCTTTACCTGATATTTGTATCGAACCTTCATATGTCCGCCAAATTTGATAGGCTTGGAAACTATGGTAGGTGGGCTACAGGATACTATGCTTCACTCGATGATTTCAAAGAAAATAATATCTTAAACCAATTGCTGACTGGGTGGCGTGACATAAAGACAGCCAAAGAATCGATTTGGCAACAGAAGTCTGGTGTTGAGAAGTACATTTTTGACGAAACTTGGGATGTTAAGGAATTCCTTGAGTCTGTAAACGACCAGGGCAGGAAAAACGTCTTATGGATGAGGGCAAATGCAGCAGAACTACACAAATACATAGGTCGTAGGGTTGTCGATGTCGTATTCACCGATCCACCCTACAGAGGCGAAGTCGAATCTGTTCAGTATTTCGAGCTCACTACATTTTACACAGGGTGGTTATCACTTGACAAAGCTTGGACTGCAAGATATGGTGACTTTGACTGGTGGCGGGATGAAGTCATCGACAATGATGAGCAAGGCAAAAACACGCTTGCCTACTATGAACTATTAAAACAAGCTTTCTCGTCTGTCGACCAGATTGCCAAGGAAGGAGCTACGTGGATCATAACCTATCATAGTCCTAATAGGGAGGTGTGGGAAGGAGTAAGAAATGTTCTAATAAACGCAACAGGTCTCAAACCTCCGACATATGACCAAGTTCAGACACACAAAATCAGGGCGAAAGGTGTTGGAACTTTCTACGTGACACGTTTTGGTAGCATTGGCGAAGACGCCTACATAGTGCTTGGAAAGCAGATGGAACCTACTTCTGGGGCCAAAGAGGGGCTGACTGAGCAAGATTTCGTGGCGTTGATCCTAGAGAAAATGAAGAAGGAGATCATTGGCAATCGTGGCATCGTGGACTGGGAAATGTTTCAGTCCCACTTTCCTGCAGTAATCCTCAAACATGGCGAATTGTTCACTGACACGAAAAGCTACAAAGATCTCTTCGAGAACATAACAATCCCATTAGCTGGAAATGCAAGGATTTTCGACAGGGACAAAATTGGTGAGAAACTGTACCTGAGCGTCTACGGAAAAATCGCCCCAAAGACATTACTCACTAGGGCGCTATCAATGTATGGAGAAGGCCATAAGGAGATTTCTCGGGCTGAAATGGAGTATAAGGTACTGCCAAAAGTGAATGGGAGAATTAGCAACAAAACACGAACTCTGGTGGTTAGACAGCTGTTTACCTATGACCCCATAGGAAACAAATATCTCTACATAGGCCGCAAGGTGAAGACACTTGAACGTTGGATTCCTCAGACCGAGAAGGCTGCCTCTAGACCGATGTTGGTACCACAAGAGGTGGTCCTGAAAATCGGAGAATCGGCCAAGAAATATGGTGGCCACATTGTCAAGGAATTGCAGCACGATTTTCAACTCTTGATCGAGGTGCAAAACAGAAGGTACTTTGTCAACGTCAATGATGAGCCAGGAGTAAGAAGGTATGGAGCTGGATCCACGGTTGGTGAAAAGGAAGGTGCATATGTAGTGTTTCTCTATTACTCTCTTAGCAAAAGTCAGCTCTCAGCATTGGCGGGTGTGGTAAAACCTGCAATGTTAGTAGCTGTGCCTTATCTGGAATATCAGAAGGTTGTAGAAGCCTTTCGAAAGTATAACCCTGAAGAGAGGCTTTCAGAATTTCTTGTGAAGGCTTAGAGGTGTTGAATGTGGAAATAAAAGTCTTGGGTGGGGGAAGAACAGTTGGCGGCAACAAGATTCTGGTAAATCTTGACGGACACTATTTGTGGTTAGACATGGGAATATCCTATGATCGCAGATTGCAGCTTCCCGAATACAACATGATGAGAAGATTCTCTCTGAAGAAAATTGTCTCCATGGGGTATTACCCTCAGGAAGATATACTGGCTTCTTCCTCGAAAGATGGTGGTCGTAGGTATATTGACGTCCTACTGTCGCACGCTCATTCGGATCATTATGGTCTGATGACATACTTTCGAGCATGGCAAGAGGCAAAGACAAGTTTGAGACTATGTTGCCCAGGTGACACCTACAGAACGCTGGAAGCACGTCTCGAGCTCGGGAATCTTGCGAAAGTTCTGACTAATCTCGACTATAGGAAACCAGAAGAGGCGGAAGCAGAAGGCCTTGACATACGTCCTGTGAAAGTTGACCATAGTATGGATGCCGCATGCGGTTATATAGTGGAGTCACGACATTCAAGAATCGGCTATACAGGAGATTTCCGGTTCACCAGTGAGAATGACTTCAAGTCGATGACAAAGGCGTTTGTAGATTTGGACGTGTTGATCACGGAATGTACACGCGTAGTTGATCATGGTCTCAAAACAGAAGAAGATGTTAAGAACCAGACAAAGACACTACTGACAAGGTTCTTCAATTCTACGGTAATATTCCTAGTGGGTTGGTATACTTACACGAGGAGAGTTAGGACCATCATCGAAGCCAGTGGTGGTCGGAGAGTAGTGCTGCACTCAAAAGTCGCTGCTATGCTCGAAGCGGCGGACCCAACCATACTATCTAATCCTAACGTGTTCGTTATTCAGATAAGAGAAAAGGAGAAGATACCAAAGAATGCTCGTGTCATGACTCTTAAGGAGGTAAATGAGGCGCACGGAAGTGTTGTGGTGGTGCTTCCGGAGATACAGAAACTGTATTTATGGAGAGAGGAAACAGGTGACTCGATTCTTGTCCGACCTGGAGACATAGTGATTGCCAGTCTTAGCGAGGCCTATGACGAGGACAGTGCAAAGGGATTAATGGATCTGGCAAGCTGGGTAACAGAGAACCTGCAGGTTCCAGTATACCATATTCATGCAAGTGGTCATGCTCCGATTCATAGAATAGCTGATTTTGTGAATCTGACAAAACCAAAGAAAGTCTACGTCGTGCATAGCTATGCTCCCGAAATTCTTGTGCCATTGATTGACAAGCCAACTGAAGTTGTGGTTCAGAAATGAGATAGCGCGTGTTCAGATCATCTGCTGCCTTTCCGGTTCAGTTTGCGGAACCAATCGGAGAATTCGTCGCGTGTGAACTTTGTGTCTTTTGTTGTGACTGGGGGTGCTCGTTTCTCGTCTACATCCAGTACTTCCATTAACAGAACCTGATTGCCGAATTCTGTTCCCTTCTTGGAATAGTTGACAAGGTAGAGTTTGGCTTTCAGGTCTTTTGCTAGTCCCCAAAGAGAAATGAACTTCTGGGCATTTTTGTAAAAATAGCGATTGGGGTGACTCGTATATGGAGTTATGCCACGAGGGAATTGCTGCTCATCACATAATAGGAACTCTACAATCACATACTTTTCTTCTTCCGAGTTCCACTGAATACGATCGAAATTGATCCCGTAAGTAACGTCACCTTGAAGTAGTTCCTTGACAAACTCAACTGCGCTAACGTCCTCACTGCCTAACGGTTTACTTGGTTTTTCCGTCACGATTTCTCACTACCACGGACGCGAGATAGGTTCACCGTATCATGAAAACCTGAGTAGGGGTCACATCTCCACTGTACCGTATGGTTTTTCAGCTTTTCGGTGGATAGTCTTTCGGGCAAGCCTAGACAACCGCGCGCAGAGAAGCTATTTTTTGATTCGTCTACTTTTAATAGATATTTGGGAATCGGATAAGGAATATGCTCTAGAAAGAATAGTTGAATGTCCTCTGGAAACTGTGCTAAGAATTCATCCTCATTCAATTTGGGGTCGGGGGGTAACCAAAGCTTTGATAAGCTGTTGCTTGTGAAATTCATTGAGATTAGGGTCTTCATTAATCAGGTCTATTAATTTCCTGAAGTCATCTTCACTCATTTTTCATAACTCCCTGCAACCCTACAGTACATAGACAACGGAACATAAATGCGTTCTGAAGTTATATCACAAATAACTAAGTATCAACAAGACAAAAGGCTTATGAGCTACATACAGAGGATTTGTGCTTCAAGTGAAGTATATGCCAGAATGCCCGCGATGCGGAAACCAAGTTTTATCTCATGCCAAGGAATGGAAATATTCGGTCTTTCACGTAAAAAGATTTGACTGCAAGAAATGTGGAAAATCGTTCAAAGCCTACTATCGAGATGGTAAGCTAAGTCATACAATCCCCAAAGGAAAGAAGTAGAAGCGACAAATCCGAATCAACTGTGAATCGCTCTTTGCGTATACCGATATCTTCGTGGTATCCCTTCTCTTGTTAGTATTTCGTCTCTTACAAGGTCCGAAAGTGCATGAGAGACCGCTGAAGGGTGGTAGTGAAAACCACGTTTTGCCAGTTCGGCATGAACTTCACTGACATACTTAGGGGAAGAAAACCAGGCTTCTTCCGAAAGCCTTTGTATTTCTCCTTTGCAGGTTCTACCCTTTGCTGGTACAGTGTCTCGTTCATTAACATGATTATATGACGGTGTTTTCAATCTTTGGACTATCGTCTCCAGAATCTTTTCAATCGCCGGCTGCAGCTGCTCTTCTTGACACTCTATTTCCATCTCGATTGTTCCTATCTTCATTCTAACATGTATCGAAGACATTGCCTTCTTCCCTATTAGGCACTACTTATGTTATCTTCAGTGCTAAGCTAAATAGCATATATGACGTGATAGTTTCAGAGATAGCATTTCCTCGGAGTGAAGGGCATGCCAAAAGACCCTTGTAGTGAAACATCCGAAGGACACCACTAAGAAAAGCAAGAGAGACTAGCCTATACACTTGATTCCAACATTGAAGCTCAGATTTTGTAGTGCGCTTCAGTGAATGCTCATTTTTTTGATAGGTCTTTTGCAACGTCTTCATACTTCAGGCAGCGTATGCCAGAAAGGCTCACTCCGTTCTCTAACGCGATTAGGATTATGGCTCTGTCTCGTGGTGACCTAGCGTTGTCTAAAAGCCTCTTAACCTCCGCATTGCTTAGGATTCTTCCCCGCGGGGGTTCGTCCCTATTAATCACTTTTCGTCTTACCATTCTCCTTTCTTCCCTCCAAAAATAAATGCGGTGTTCAATCTTGAAAAGCTGGCTGTTGGATTTACTTAGCTTGTGTTTAGACTTTATTTGCCGATACTACCAGCCAAAAGAAAGACGTCATGCTTCTTTTGAGGGACACTTGCGAATGATTATTTCGTTGGAGAAATTGATTTCTCTGACTGGTCAGATCTGGTTTTTCTTCGATAGTTATATTGCTCAAGAAGTTTGTCTCTGCTAAACTGAAACATGAATGTTAAATCCGGAAGCTTCTTGAGGCGCTCAACAATAGTGACCTGTCGCAATACTATGGACTGTTAAATGCGTACTAAAAAGATATACATATGTTCACATGTACTTTATTCCATGAAAAAGCGTACTTTTGTGTACCTTAACAGCGGCTTGGTAGAAAGGGCCAGGAGAGAAAATATTAACATTTCTGGGCTTACCGAAGAAGCACTCAGGCAATCGTTAGAAATAGAAAAGCCAAGAACTGCTCTGGAACATCTGCGAGAGTTATTAGCGGATGTAGGAAACGAGACTTCCATGTATGGAGATGTATACTTCACACCTTTTCAAATACAATCTTTGACACTAACCAAAGTTGGACCTTTCGACAACTTCCAAGCAGATTTTTGCAGAAATTCGATAAACTTGATTTATGGATCATGCGGGAGCGGAAAGTCAACTATGATAAGATCGATTCTACTTGTGTTTGGCATAAGGCACAGGTATCTCACCAATAGGGTTTTTGCTAACGGTAAAATAAAGCTAAGGCTATTTCCAAATCAAGACTCAATAAACATAAACAGCATAGAAACTCGAGCGAACGCTACCAGAGGTTATCAATGCTTGATAGCTGATGACGCTCTGGAGAGACTTCCCAAAAATGTCATAGCTCCTCTTTTCACAGAAGTGAAACGTCTTAGGGTTCAAATCATAATGACAGCTTCTCCACTAATTGACAAATCAGCGATTCCTAAAGGCGTACATATCATTTCATTATAGAAGTACTCGTTGTCGCCATTCTCTTCGTTATTCACGATATAGGAAAACAGTTTAATCTCGTCTCGATTCACGGTCGTTTCCTTTTGCTAATTTTAGCCATATTTCAGCTTTAGCCACAAATTCAGAAACGTCTAGTTCGTCGCGTTCGCTGAGAATAATTTCGTGGAGTATCCAGCTTCTTGGGAGCTCCGTGAAGGCAAAGTCTTTCAATCTTCGAATATTTATCTTGTTTCCAGACAAGTTACGTTTTCCTTGTATGAACTGCTATTAAGAGCAGACTCGCTACCCCTACTACAATTGAAACCACGATTAGCATAAAGCCAACTGACTGAAGAGAAGTATTTGGCACTTCTGAATATTCTAGATAATGGCTGTACAGCCGCAAGGATGAAACATAAAATCCGGCCGATTCAAAAGATACCTCGAATTCATTGCCATTCACGATTTGAAAAGTGTACGACGTTGTCTCTGGCAGATTAACAGTCCCATCAATTCTATCAGCAGTAGCAGTATAAAGAAGCTGTGCTCCTGAATAGACATTCACAGTAATATATCCGATAATAGGCCCCGGAGGAAAACCAGTTTCGGGAGTTAAGCTGAATGTTATGTAGTCTCCAGCTATGGAAGAGAATGTTACTTGCCTCGTGCCATGTGCTGGTATAGGCGTTGGTAAAGAAATGTTACTCCATGATTCTTTCTGTTGTGAGACCGTGACCATGGGAGAAAAAAGCATAAGGTAGAAACCTGTTAGTAACATAATGAAGAAGACAAAGGCTAAGATTAGTGAGATGTAACTTCTGCTCCTTACGTTCAAATCCACTATATAGACCTCGCATGCTTCTGAGCGCTTAGATGTATTCCTTTGTGTTGTTGGGAGTTTAAGGCTTATGAATCGAGAGTATAGATCCCAAAGTGAAGTCTTAGCTCTGATATCTTGTGCTTACAACTTATCACAACTGCTCTGATACCCACATACGGGCAAGGAATATGAACAGAGATAAGCGTAAGGATATCACGGATCTCTTGAGGAAAATGTCGAAAAAGGGTTTCTTTGAAACATTGGAGTTTGTTTGTGAACAGGGGTCCGTGCATTACGCTGAAATTTTAAAATACGACCTCAACAATGGAGTTGTTAAAAGCCGTGCGACTGTAACCTTGATTGCCCGAAGTCTTTCTAAGATGAATCTAATCAAGCGCACAGTAATGGACTCAAGACCGATAAGAACCATTTACCAACCAACGGAAAAAGGTTTAAAGCTGCTGCGACACCTCCAAGAAATGCAGCAACTTTAACCACATGCGTCTATACGCCAATGAAACTGATTTCTTCAACAAAATCCAAAAGCAGTTCAAAATGGCTTCCCTTTTCTTACAGTCTTATTCTTAACGTGCATCTTGAACAGAAGCCACGCCACGCAATCGCCACACTGAAGGTTGAAAGAACATGTTCAGAAGAGCCGAAATAAAATTCTAAGTGCTTAAGGACAATTGTGTTAGAATGTGAGGGATATGACCATTTAGGTTGCAAAGATGGATGTTCGTCTGAATCATTTCTTCGAAGTTAAGCCCTAAACTTACAAGCAACTCTGCAATTGTTAACTCCGTGAGCTCATGTATGAAAGCCTTTATGACGCCGTCTTCGTCGAGAAAAGCCGATATCCTAATATTCACTCCATGACGTGTATATCCAGCAGAGGCCTCCAGCTGAACCCAGCCCTCAAAATAGCCTCCTTAATATCCCTCGTCACAAGAGTCATCCTCAAAAACCTGTTCTTCTTCACTTCTCTAGGGTCAAAGCCCAAGAGGGGAGATTCTTTACCAAGGCTTTCGCCTTGCTTAAGCTCTTACGCATTACAGGCATAGACGGCACTTTAGCAAATTCCATCCATCTTCACGCGTGGTCATTAGCTTGTGAAATAAATGGTTCGTAAACGAAAACTGGATACCACATAACTTCACATAATGATGGTTTAAGAGTTTACAAATACAGTAGCAGTTGCTATTACGAACTTCATAAACGAATATTTCTAAAGATTAAATGGCTACTTTCCCAAAGCTTCTTCAATCTCCTCGCTAATTGGCTTAACGTAGCCTCTGAGCCACTCGCAGCCTTTCTGAAAACCATCGCCAATGTCTGCGCTTTCATGTCCTAGACGCATAATCTCTTCCCAATAGGAACGGAACCAGTCGGCTGAAAAAATGAGTAGTCTCTCGTTAAGTTCTAATGGTAAAGAAGGCTCAAGAGTCGTAGGCAACAAAGGAACAGCTTCAAAAATCAACTTAACAATCAAAAAGCCAGCATCTTGATGACCAAACTTGCCTTCCTTTACTAGATTCTCTAGCCGGTCAAGTTTATCGAATAAACCATTCCACATACTTTCCAAACTACCCGTCTTTTCTTCAAATTTGTCCCAGAATTCAGTCAGCATATATTGATCCTTCTGTCCTCTTCTCCTCGCTCTCCGTCTTTGCACAAGTTGCATCTTAACCAAGCGAGGCATTATTTTATGCACAGTCGGACGAGAGGGATAGGGCGAAACTGCATTGCATAGCTCATTAAAGCCACACGGTCCCTTCTTTCTCAAAGCATCCACAATCTTCTTCTCGTCCTTATCCAGCAGTCTCGGGGGCAACATGTCACACATCACCAAGCGGTTAAGTAAGTAGTAAAGTGAATCTTAATCAGTTACTACTGCTAAATAAGCTTAACTCAGAGGTCTCACCAAGATGATCAAAAACTATCAACAAAAAATCGTATCTTTCCTCAACAAGGCAACCGAACCCGTTGACGTCGAGAAAATTCGAACAGCGTGCAGCATTGGAAACTGGAACACCGCATTAACAAATTGCCTCGACCTCCTCGTCCAAGGAAAAATAATGGGACAGAAAACATCAAGAGGCTGGGTGTTTTGGACATACCAAGAAACACAACTCGAACCATGGCAGGAAGCGATAGGAAACTTCGAAGCACTAAAAATCAGCGAGGACAAAGTGACACTAACCCTCACTCACACCGTAAAAAACCTAGTCATAACATTCCCAAAGGAAACCCCAGAAGCCCAAACACTCCTCCAAGCCCTAAAAAGCACCCAAAAGGGAACAAAAATCGCAATACTCAAAACCGACAACCCAGAAAAACCCATAATCATAAGAACCTTAAACGAAGCGACCATAACGCATAGCTGTTCTTATCAGAAGTGCCAGGTTCGCATAAGGGTACCTTTTGTTATGCACACTGCTGTACGCGTTTAAGGGAGTGGTGCGGATGTACTTTCTGAACAGGAAAATGAGGCGACTTCTTGGGGTCAGGCTAAAGGGCGAGCCTTTTGTGAGTGGGTGCACAAGTGTGCAGAGGCTCATTGACTATTTGTGGTTGCGGAAGAGTGGAAGCAAGGTGTCAATAGTGAACTACTGTGGGCATGTGTATCACTTTTGTTTTTGGGCCAAGACTGGCCCAGATGAGGTTCTTAACAAAGGTAGGGAGGAGTTAGAAGTGCTTGTCCAGAAGTATCTGGACGAAGTGCGTAGTCGGAGTATGCAACGAGGTGCGAGCGCAAAGACGGCCAACACAACATTGGCATGTCTCAAGACTTTTTTCAGACTGAATGGCTTTAGCAGGGAAAATGGCTTAGATTTGCGCTTGCAGTGTTACCACCAGCCGCCTAGGACTCGAAACAGGTTTCAGTACGTGCCCAAATTGGGTGAAACGTGTCTCATGGGTGAAAGAGTGGGAAGCAGGCGAAATCGTGCCATCATCTGTACTCTGCTCTCAACTGGACTGAGAAATACAGCATCGCGCGCCATCCGCATTAAAGACGTAATAAAAGAAATAGAAGCTGGTTATCAAAATCTGCTGATAAAGGTGGAGCCGGAGTGGAACAAAAGGATCCCTGGAGCATGCAAGAACAGTATCCCTTACTATACGTTCACTTCGGCACAAGCGACTCAGGCCATCAAGGAAATGCTGGAGGAAAGAAGGGAAAAATGCGGCATCATCAGAGAGGAAGAGCCACTCTTCATGTCTGAAGGCACCCGGCTAAGGAAAAGATCACCACTCTCCGACAACGGGGAGAGGGAAATCATGAGAAGAGCCGCGAGAGAAGCACGCATCGAAGATTGGAAGCATGTTACACCCCATTCGCTTAGGAAAGTCTTCGAAAGTGTTCTGAGGTCACCCATGAAAGATGGAGACAGAATGGATCAGAAAGATCAGGAATTTCTCATGGGCCACATCTTGCCAGGAACTCAGGACGCGTACTACGACTGGACGAAGATAAACAGACTTAGGGAAGAATATTCAAAACTTGTCTTTGACGAGGGAAATTCGCCCGAAGTTGGTAGTCTCAATATGTACAGGGAAATGGCCAAGATCCTTGGAACAGATCCCGGTGAAGTCAAGAAGAAAAGGGAAGAGGAATTGGGTAGGCAATTAAGGCTAAAGGAGGAACAGGAAGTACTAGAGACCCACATTAGATCTTTGCTATCGCACTACCATGAGGATCGAGGAGAACAGAAAATAATTCGGAAAGAAGAGCTGCAGAGCCATCTAGACAATGGTTGGAAGTTTCTAAGTGTCTTAGACCAACAACTGGTTATAATAAAAAAGCCTTCGGTGAACACGGTTGACTTCGCGTTAGCTTCTCTAGTCAATGGAAAACCCGCGGAAGGAGAGAAAACCTTGTGAGCATTGCTCATGTCCCCGTGGTCTTTCTGTTTAGTCCTTGATTCCGCATTTGAATGTACTCCTCAATTACTGTGTCAGGATCTAAGCCGGAGCCTTCAAAGGCTTTGGCCACAGCTGTTCTCAGAACTTTGAATTTGTTATCAATGACAGCCCTACCAAAATTGAGTTTTGCATATTCGGCTCTCAACGTTTCAACATTCTGGTCGAAGTAGACATCCTCAGAGCCGGGCAGAATATGTCCCATGAAGAATTCTTGAATTTTTGGGTCCAGTCGTCCGCTTTCAATGAGTTCGCTATGAAGAACCGTTTCAAAGGCTTTACGTAGACAATGTGGTGTCACGTATTGCCATTGCGTTAATCCGGCTCTGTTTGCGCACATCTTGACTACGTACTGGAGCTCCCTTGCGCTCATAATTTTAGAGCTCCGTTGATCCCGGTCTATCTGATTGTAGTCGGAAGCAAAGAGGGGATCGTGACTCTGTATTTCCCCGTATTTTTCTTTCCTTTCACGGAGATAGAGCCTGACCGCATTGGCTGCTTCGTCACAGATAAATGAGAAGTATGAGACGTTGGCCTTACATGCGCAGGGATCTCTCAACTTCATCTCGGGATAAACTGGAATAAGAATGTTGCTCAATCCTCTAGATAACTCGTCTATTATGTCTCTAATCAACAGAGCCCTGAGAGTTGAGTTTCTACTTCCACAGCTGTATAATGTTAAAACTATGGCTCGATCTCTTAGGGAGCAGGCAGAATCTGCCATGGCGTATATTTCATTTTTCAACGGGATATACTGCGGAGTCTTTCTGTACCTTGCTGGCATATAGTGGCTTTCAACTTTAAGTTCCCTTGCTCCTTTGAACCCATTGACCTTAAAGAACGCCTTGAGCAAATCGATTGCGTTGTTTATGGATCTTATGCTGTGATTACCGTCATCGTACCCATCAGCGTAATTCTGAACCAGTTTTTCATTCGCGCGTTTAGGCAGTCTAACAAGCTCGTCAGGGTTCGTTTTTGCATAAATGCAGAATGAGTGGAGCCGATTCAAGTAAGCTTTTCTCGATGCTTCGCTCTTACATTTTCTCGAAAGATGCCTGAGTAGTAAATCCACGCTAATATATTCACTTTTCCAGCCGCTAACTTTGAGAAAGGCGAAGCATCCGTTAGCAACATCTGAAGCATCCTTAGTAGCCAGTTCTAACGTTTTCTTAATTTGCTCTCCCGACGCTTTCTGTGAAGGTAAAGCCATCAACTGCATTTCTCTGTTAGCCATGATTATCGCCACTTTCCGATTGAATCACCCGATCGGAAATTTTGGAAGTCTTTTCTATTACCTCCAGCAACTTTCCTGGGAAAAATTTGATTTCTTTATACCTATTTTGTCTGTATTTGAAGGTTTTCTCATCTTGCTGTTCTAAGTTCTGAACGATAGCTAGGAACTCATCAAATATCGGTTCAAGCACTTGCAAGAAATTGTGCCCCTTCTCTACTAAAGTGCCAGTATCAATTATGCCGGTCATGGCTATGTCATACCATACCTGAAGATGAACAGCATATTCTGTAATTCTTACAATGTAAAGGCCACGTTCCGGTACTGTTCGCTTTATTTCACGCAATGCTTCAGGATCTATGCCTGCGTTTGGTATCACTACATATCCGACATTAGCATTTACTCCGCGCATATACTCAGCAACTTTCTTTACCTTCTCCCTAACTGAGTTTGAATCTTCAGTTGTTACTTCATCAGCAACAATCTTCACCTTGTGGTTGGTAATGTAAACATCAGGGACATATTGCCCAATCTTCTCGTTGAACTTCACTTCGCCATTGTTTGGCCAGAAGATCGTCGTGATCTTCTTTACACTCTGCTCGTGCACTGCCTGGGCTGTTCTCGCTTCGCCGAGTTCTTCTAACTGAATCTTGAGCGGGTCACGTTCAAGATCACTGATCTTACATCTGAGCACTTCCATCTCCCCCCGCATTTGCGCATGCTCTCTTTCTTCAAGCATCTTGAACGCCGATTCCAACTTTTCAGTCATGCTGATGAGCTGCACCGCGGTCTGCTTGTAAACCTCGGCGTTTCGGTTAGTAATCTCTCTGAAAGCGTTAGCGGTTGTTGCATTCATCTTTCCGTAGGTATCCTTCAGCAAGTCGACAGCATCTTGAAGTCGTTTCGAATATTCATTGTAGAGTCTGTCCCGTAACTCTCTAGAGTCGGAATCTTGTTTGTCTCTGACCTTCTCAATTTTCTCCTCTAAGCTCTGAAGCTGTTTTGTTCGTTCATCCAGTACCGATAGCTGTGCGGAAATCTCTGGGGATAAGGGCTTCTTAGGAAGCCTAAAGAGACCTGCCTTAAAGTGCCTGATGACAAAAATCACTGCGGCAATGGCGGGAATCGCCAGCAGCCACAACCAAGTCATGCTTTCCACCTGTCTTATATCCTATATACTATATCCGATATCTCATATCAGCCAAGGCCTTCTAATAACCTTTTCGGATATAGGATACTGTCAAATTCATGATGGCAACTTCTAGGAGTGCTATTGGAGGGTTTTTTCTGTCAGAAACGTTCGATGCCCTAATTTCCCTGCTATTCTCGCGTTTTCAAGGTCTACTTTGTCAAAGGTCAAGTCCTTCTTAATTAGATCCATGTTTTCGGCAACTATGTCGTAGATGATGATTGCTTTTTCAAGGCTATCTTTAATTTTAAGAGTTATATCTCCTATTCTGACTCTAGCGCCAGTAGGATGGAATACGTTGATAAGTTCAACGAATTGTATAGATGGCACGCCTTCACGTAAATCATCAATTCTTTGAAAGGACCCATCGAATCCGAGAATTTCTAAATTAAAAAATGAAGCAGTCAATTGAGTATACTTTGCAATAGCTTTTCCTGAGTTTTGCAAGAAAAGTCTGATTTTTAGTTGATATGTCGAATCTTTGACATCTACTGCTGTTAGTTCTACGATCAAACTAAGACATGGCTTCCTTCGTCTTCCAAAAAAGTCACTAACCTCATAGTGTTCCATTGGGGAATTTCCAAAATTCAGTCGTCTGTAGTATCGTTTGTCAAAAGCCATGTGTGGAGGATTTTCGCTTTGTGGGATGTCTAAAAGAAAGATAACCGAATTATTCTTGCGGATCGGAACGATTTTAAGTCCTTCTATCCGAGGATGAATCTTTCCAGTTAGGTTATTTTCAAGTCTCTCCTTGCTAAGAAACTCGTCTCCCCAAGTCATTTCGGTAGGGAAGATTTTTGGCCTTTTTTTCTCCTGTCCAACACCAAGTATTAATAGTCCTCCTTCTGAATTAGCGAAGGCAGAAACATCTTTCGACAATTCATCAAAATTTTCATACGCTTTGATATCCTTGTACTCTAGATTCAAACTCTCCTCAATCTTCCTAGAAACAAACAGTTCAACATCTTTGGCGAGAATATCTTTCGAGTCCTTCTTCAAGAAGATTTCAATGAATCCCATAAGTCGTCACCATCTTATAATGGGTAAGTTCATTTTAAACAGTATCCTAATAGGCTACTGTTAATTTATTCGTCATAAAAGCATTGATGACTTATTGGGCATGGGGTTTATAAAGCTTCCGTATGGATGGGAAGAAGGGAAAAAGGTTATAAGGCAAAAAGCCCTACCTCTTTACCGAGAAATATGTCAACAATCAAAACCACAATTAGCATAGACGAGAAACTTTGGCGAGAGTTCAGCATTCGAGTGATAGAAGAAAGAGGCAACCAGAAAAAGAACGATGTCATTATGGAGCTAATACGGGAATATGTAGAAAGAAAGAGGCAAGAGAAAAATGGGTAAAGATGACTTTTGGCTTGGGGTGGGTGCAGGCGTAATAGGCAGCGGATTGGTGCTCTATGGGGCATGGAGACTACATGTCGCGAGCTATGAACGGGGATGGAATGGCGAAGAATTAGAATCACAAAACCTTCTGGGAATCCTCGGCTGGACTAAGAGTGGTGCATTGGTTCTTATACCTAGTTTCAATAGCGGAAAATATGACAGAGAAGTCAAACTAAGCCTCGAGCTGCATACAAGTTCAATCAATTTGATAGCTAAGGAAACTAGGTATGTCATAGATGAATTGAACAAGCTTGAACAAGAAACCAAAAAGCAACTGGAAACAGGCATTTCGCCGGAAGATAAGAACTTTCTCAAAGAGCTCCACAACATAGCCAAAACTGAATTGACAAAACCTCAACCTATTTCTCGCCAAAGTAAATCATATGTAGCATAGATGCTAGTTCAAAAGATAAAAAAGACGCTATTGCTAGCTTTAGGTATCGATGTTGCTTGGCAAAAGAGTCAATACCATCTGAAAACCAAGGCATCATGAATAAGCTAACAGTATGCGAATATAGTAAATCTTATATAAGATAAGCTCTCAGCTAAGAACGTTAGCCGCGGGACTACTATGGGCAAAATCAGCGTTTCTATATCTAACGAGTTGGAAGAAAAAGTACGGAAGAAGGCCATAAAAGAGTTCGGCATCAAAAAAGGATACTTGAGCAAAGCAGTTATCAGAGCACTAGAATCATGGTTAGAAGAAGAATGATTCCAGCGGTATTCACCTGCCGCTTGACATTTATGTGACGCGCACCGCTTATTCTTTTAAAGGAGGAAACTGAGCTGAGAGGAGTGTCATTTGACCTTGAAATTGAAAAAATGATCGTGAAGACGTTGTCTAACCTAGTAAGAGACAGACTTGTTGGTCAGACAATTGCGGATACCTTGGGCTCAGTCACGGTCACTTCTGAAATAGCTTACTGCTTATGGGAGTACGGTGAGAAAAATATTGCGAAGTCAGCCATTGACAGAATCTTGGAATACCAAATCTCTTCAGGAGAGGATTCGGGAGCCTTCCTAGGCTTTGGCTTGAAACAAGCCAGTACGTGGGCAACTATCAATGCTCTAAGATTTTCCTTAGCTGTTGATCCTTTCCTGCTGCTAGATCACCGCATCGAGTTATGCGTACGATGGTTATCAAAGATACAGAAAAACGGTGGTTGGGGGTTAGTAAAAGAGTCTTCGCCGCGTTGCTTCTACACCGCGCACTGTCTTTTGGCATTGCTCCAGACTTATCAAAGCCTTCAGACAATCAAACAATCTAAGTTAAACAGTTTTCAAGTAAAGAAACTCATGGACTTAGAATCAACACTGACGAAATCCATAAAAAAAGCTCGCGTGTTCTTGTTGAAACGACGAACAGGTTCTCTGCCGTTATGGTCAAAGGACATGAATTCTTCAAATGTTTGTGTCCTATCGACTCTTATTGGCTTGCTGGCACTAATAAAATATGGAAGCTGCTTTAAACCTGTCTTGAAAAGAGAGGATATAGAGAAAGTGTATTTTGACTATATAAAACCGGCACTTATTGCGTTTAAAGACTTCAAACTAGGTGAGGCATGGCCTAGAATCGAAGAAACGATGCCTGTGTTTTCAATACACTTTCATACTCCTGCTTCGTTATTCATGGTACTTGAATTAGGCGTTGATCCATGGGACGACCTCTGCCTAGAAATGTTTGCTTGGCTGCAGAACAACTATGTTAGGGAGGGACAGTACGTTGGGTGGAAAGGTACCCCCTCTAATAGTCCTGAAAAAATCTTGCTGTGGGCCACCGCATACGGCTTGGTTAGTCTAATACAATTACGTAAAGTGTTAGAAAACAAAAGCAGAGACGAAATATTGGACAAGATTTTCACTCCGCCAACTGCTGAGAGGATAAACTCTAACGTGTACCGAGAAAGAATAGAAAAGTGCGAGGAAAAAATCAGAAATGTGGTGAAAACAAAGAACAGGCTCAAGATTTTGGTGGTCATCTTAATTGCCATTCTTCTAGTAACTTACCTCAATTTTCTCTGGGTAGGTTGGTTATGGATTGTTTCAAATTGGCAATTCATGGCACCACTTTTTGCTTTTCTATCAGCTGCCTCTATTTTGTATACATATTTAAGAAAAAGAAAAAAAGAAGCAAGATCAAAAAGCAGAAGTCGCTACCTAACTTGAACTTCAATGCTATAAAATTAAAAACACCAAGCTGAGTTGATCGACTCCAGTTGAACAAAGAAACGTAATGATTTTCGTTTGTAATTTCGTGCTTATAATCCTCTCCGCCGCGCCATTTTGACATCATAACTAGGTGATGATGAAACCTTTAGCAAACGGATAGAAACGTCCAAATTAGCTTTGGCTTGACACATATACCCATTTGCCGTTTTTCCTAAACCGCCTGAGGTTCCCTCGCTGGGTCATCAATGTTAACGTTCCAGACAGAGTACCTTTCGTAAAATGCAAACCATTGGCCTTTAGCACTTCATTAATTTCAATCATAGCTCTGGGGGATCTTCCCCATTCGGTTTGCATAAGTGACCTAATCGCGTCCACGCATCCTGTACTTCCTGATAATGTGGGAAAGTCGGCACTGTCCACTGCAGGCGTTCCTTGATCTTTTTCAAGAGAGAACAAACTGCCCAAAATGCTATTAAGCTCTTCAAGCGTTTCTGCTTCAATCGAGATTTCGCCTCCCTTCCATTTACCTTTCCATGTAAATTTCACTCTCAACACCTCAGATAGACTAAGTCTATATAACGTCTATTTACGATTTATCACAGTCCTCTAAGGGTGGAAAGTTCCTTCGAACATGTGCTCACATCTCGAAAAAGAAAAGCAAAGAGCTGTTATTTTTTACGTAATAATGTCAATTGACCAGAGATGGAAATAAAGACCAAATCAGAAATATGTATAACTGTAGGGAATTCTAGTTCTTCGAAAGTTCTTTTCTTTAACAAACCTGTTCGCGCTGTCGAGCTAACGAGAGAAGAATCATTACAGGTTAGTTTCTTGTTGGCTGATGACATGAAAATGACGAGGAATAATGTCACATTAAAGACGACACGTTCTAGAGAACAAGAAATGGAGGCAGTTACTGACCCCCGCATTGTAAGTATCCTAGCAAAGATCGAAAGTGAAGCAAAACGATACATGAATGAGCATTGTTTCAGTGGACACGACTTCTCACATGTTCTAAGAGTACAGAAACTGTGTAGAGTCATAGGTAAGGAGGAAAATGCGGACATGCTAATCTTGCTGGCGTCTGCCTTATTGCACGATCTCGGGAGAGACGAGGAAAGAAAGAACCCAGGCATCGATCATGCTGAGAAATCCGCTGAGGTTGCCAAGGAGATTTTGCATAAGATAGAATTTCCGTGTGAGAAGATTCCTGCCGTACTTTATGCGATTAGAGTTCATAGATTCAGCAAAGGGGTAACCCCAACTACACTTGAAGCAAGAATTCTTCAGGATGCCGATAGAATTGACATTTCAGGTGCAATCGGGATAGCAACAACATTCGCGTATAGCGGGGTCTACAATCGTGAGCTCTATGACATCAATGACCCATTTGCTGAAAAAAGAAGTCTCAATGATAGAAACTACTCAGTAGATCACTTTTACGCTAAGTTGCTAAACCTTCCTAAAACTATGCACACGAAAATAGGAAAGCAAATAGCAGAGAAAAGGACGGAATTCACGAAACTCTTCTTGAAAGAGCTAAAAGAAGAGATCAGTTCTAGTATAATTTCTCAATTATGATAGTGCTTTACCCACAAACATCGACATCGAGTAGCAACGCTGCAAATTGGCTGAACTCTTCCATTAATCTATTCCAAGAAGAGGGATAGCAGCCAAGTAGGCTCTTCTCAGTTCTTTCTTGTCGATGTGATCATAAATGTCAACAGCTTCCTTTCTGGCGTCTCCTCTAAGCTCTTTCAGATACTCGCGTCTCAGACCATTTCGCCTCAAGTGTGTGGTGAACCAGTGCCGGCAACAGTGCGGCGTGAAATGGTCTTCAATCCTTTTGCTTTTTGGGTTATGCAAGCCAACTTTTTCTGCATGTTTTGTAACAATGCTATAGACACCGTGCCTCTCAAGGCGTTCTCCTCGTTCGCCAACGAATAATGCTTTGCAACCTGATGGGAGGTTGTAATTCTTCCTAGTTTTTAACCATCGTTGGAGAATACGCGCGCATTCATCATCGAAAAAAACTGTTAAGTTGCTTCTTTTTGGGTGAGGTTTCAGTTGGATGCTCTGTTCTTCCCAGTCAATATCATCGACGTCTGTTTTGATAAGCTCTTTGCGTCTGATTCCTGTCTTCGCTAGTAGAGTAACAATCGCTCTATCCCTTGGGTCAAGGATTGAGTTTATAAGCATTCTCATCTGTTCGATGGAAATCAATTTTCTGCTAGAATCTGGACTAAGTCTATCAGCCTTGTATTGTCTGAGGTACCTCTTTCTGAAGGGAAGGATTGGATTTCGATCAGCAAGTCCTTCATAAGCCAGATAATCGCAAAAGCTGGAGAGTGCTGAAAAATAGTTTTCTAAAGTTTTCCCAGAATAGCTAAGGTCATTCGACAAATGCGTCAATAGTTCCTTCAATGCATATTTGTCCAGATCAAGCATAGATAGGTGACTGCTGGCAAAGAACTTGGACGCTATTCCTAGGATAGACTTGTAACTTCTTATGGTATCGTCGGAAAATTTTCTCAGTTTGCAATCCAGAATAAAATCGCTGATTAGGTTATCATCGCCTTTAATCCTTTTTTCCAAAACATTTATCGTAGCGTTCATCCCGTCCACTTCCAGCCTCTTGAAGACGATGCCACAAGACCAAACGTTTCTAATCTTTCCAATTGCTTGCCAATAGCTCTGACCGCATCACCATCCGATGGTGCAATGCCCAAATGGGAAAATAGCTCTCCATCAGTCACAATGTCTTTACTTTTAAGCAGGTCTACCAGTTCCTTCTCATAACTTCTGACGCCTTCGAAGCGCTCTTCCAAAAAAGGTTTGCCTCTGTATCTTCTAAGTTCCTGCTCCAATTTGTCCACCACTGTATCTAGTAGCCTACACTGCCGCGATAGATCCTGCACCTGCTGCTTCAGCTCGTTGTTTTCCTTCCAGAGCTCGCTTCGAGACTTGAACTCAGGTTCCTCTTCTTGCCTCAGTGAGTTCTCAACATATTCTATAACAAACTTTGAAATGCTAACACCCAGTTTCTCGGAGTGTTTTTTCCATTTTTCCTTTTGTTCCAGCGACGGAAGATAAACGTCTATCGATCTCTCCTTGATGGTTTCGGTCTTCCCCACAGAAACACCGAGTACAATATTGATTTGTTTCTATTTAAAATTTACTGGTAAAATGGCGCCGGGGAAGGGATTCGAACCCCTGCGAGCCCGAAGGCCCACTGGCTTACTTGTCTTCGATCCAGCCTCTTTATTTGGACTGTTGATCTCGAGGCCAGCGCGATAACCACTCCGCCACCCCGG
>Ga0315280_10003802_pt1 | contig 22820 bp, 21 predicted proteins | sample YL17G06_40_MG_FD_203697 | JGI IMG/M metagenome (GOLD analysis project Ga0315280, IMG submission 203697) | Sediment microbial communities from Yellowstone Lake, YNP, Wyoming, USA - YL17G06_40 | ecosystem: Environmental > Aquatic > Freshwater > Lake > Sediment | place: USA: Wyoming | collected... | reverse complement strand
ATGGATTCGTTTCTGCTAGCTCTCTAGCACTCTCAAAATCAACTGGTTCACCTACGATTTTGTAGTCCTTGTTAGCTAAAACTCGGATTTCTTTGAGTCTTGACCTGATGAGAGAAATTGCCAGATGCGTGATGTCTATTCCTATCCATCTTCTTTTAAGTTCTTGAGCAGCCATTATGGTTGTTCCACAGCCACAGAAAGACATAAACCGATTGACCTCTTGAGGGCAAAAAAAACCTAAACTCCTAGGGAGATACGTCGTAGCAGGTCACGCTGCGCTCCATGTCAAGTTTCTCGATGGCTTTCTCGAAACACACCCTTGCTAGGTCGTTGCCTCCAAAACCCAAACAGGATACTGCTGCCAAGTAGTATTGATCCCCGACAGTTTAACCAAGAACATGAACTTTTTATTAGATCGTGCGTTTTATTGGACCAATGCGAACGCCCTCAGTCTGTTCTGCAATTTCCTGTTCTTAAGGTCCTCGTCTAAGCACTAGACTCTCTGAACCAGAGATAGAAAAAGAAGGAAGGCAAGTGCACAGTTCAAGCGTCCCGATGACTACTAGCTCTATTGCACTCAGATAGCAATGTGAACTGGGGTTTCTAGCATTGGTTTGGCCTTGTTGGGTACCCCGTATGCAAGTCTTGGGTTAGGTCTTCCGAGGGTCAAGTCTGTTGATTGAAACAGAAAGAGAAGTCTGAGACATGAAATTTGAGCAAGGTTAAAAGCTAAAACAGTATTCTATTGGATACGAATTGAATGCGCCAAAAGTAGGGATCGGATTTGGTTAAACACGTTACAGTGCGATTTGCTTGGCATGATAATAAGTGGGATGGCGGTATCTGTAAAGATCCTGAACGAAACATCTATTGTACTGGCAACTACTCTTTGCTCTCGCCTAGGGTACAAAGAAGAATCGAGATAGACCTTGAGCAGCACTACAAAAGTCAGAAGATTAACAAAGCGAAGAAAGAGCATAACTACGTGCCTCCATGCTATTGGTGCTTGAATGCCCTTGGAAGTGGAAAATATAAGGTTGAAGATACTCATCCTTTTGCAGATAGCGGAAGAATGAGCGAAGAGTTCAAAAACATACCTTCATTGAAATATGACGTGGATGCTTGTTCACTATTCTCTTGGAACTTTAGGCTAGGCTATGCTGAAAAAGGCTCATACCAGAGATATGTTCCCGCTGAGGAGTTAAAAACGAGAACGGCGGATTACTTGGACGAAGTTGAAAAAGGGAAATCAATTGCATTCTTCTATGCCAATTACAGCAATCCCATAACTGCTGATGACTACAAATACCTATTGCTAGGCGCAGGACTGGTCAAGGGAACAAGGGAACCAAAAGAATATGAAATTCCAAATGATCTTCTTGAAAGAATTCGATCTGGACCTATGCTGAATTTTCCCACAACTGCTTGGCAATATCAGATGCTTCTGGAGCCTAATACTGTTTTCGTGTTTCCCTACAATGAATATCTTGACCTCATAGGGAAAAACCAAACAGATCAAACCGAGCAATGGAAACAACTTGATGAGATTGCCTTGCGTATAGAAGAGAAGACTCTCATCCCCCATTTCAAGTATGTCTCAATGCATTTGCCTCACGACAAGGCTATCTATCTTCTCTATTCGATGAGGCAAGCTGTCAGACAGATGAAGAAACAGAAGATTGTCAAATTCTCCCTGCTTACCGAGATTGAAGACAAGATATCTAAACTCCTAGAACATGCATGGAAGGAAAGGGGCAGATTCCCAGGATTCCGCAATGTTGCATCTATTGCTCTTAAGAACGACTTTGACAGGGAACATCTCAAAGAACTGATCCCTAGAATCTCGAAATACATTATAGAGAGTTTTGGGAGCATTGAGGGCTACTTTGGAAAAGCACAAGACAATGTGTCTCAATCTAGCCCCTCCAGCGATATCGCAAAAAGCCTAAGGATTTTAGAAAGGAGGAAAGAATACCTAGGATTTCTGTCGATGTTTGATTTTTCAATTAGACAGTTTGATAACGTCCAAAAGATAATTGATAGGATTGGAGCGGAAACCGTCAGGAAAAATCCCTACCTCATTCTGGAGAACTACCACTATGATTTCCATGACACTTGGAACATAGAAGAAAGCGACTACGGGATTGGGCTTTATCAGATTGACATTCCGTTGATTCCTGATCCTTCGTACGTGGATTGGGAGGCTCTGCATGACGCTCGATCGCCGGAGAGACTTCGAGCCCTTGTGAGCAAAATACTATATGACGTGGCAAGCGAAGAAGGGAACTCTTATTCAACAAGAAACGACATAATTCAACACATCCAAGAGTATCCTTTGTACTACATCAACGAGAAACTGCAAGTCGATGTAAATCTCCTAGCCAATTATGAAAAACAGATGATGTTCAAAGAGAAATTCATCATAACTGACGATATCCGAGAAAATGAGGTCACTTATCAACTCAAAACTCTGAAAGACATAGAATACATCATTGAGCAGTTCGTCAACAGAATGCTGACGAAGACGTACAAAGTAGAACCAGCGCAAGTTGAAGGGATCATAGAGAAAGAGCTTGGGACTTCCAAAGGCAAGAAGCTAGATATCGTCGAAAAAAAGAACTTGTATGCAGATTGCCTGACGAACGGATTGTTTGTAATAAGCGGCAAAGCTGGTAGCGGGAAGACTCAAGGAGTTGCTAACTTAATAGCGGAGTTCTTTGACAACAATGAGTTACCAGTTTTCGTTTTTACACCGACTGGAAAAGCTAATCTTGTGATCCGAAAGAGGCTCAAAGACCTCAAACTGCATAGAGAAAACAAGATTCGTGTCTCTACTATTCATCGGTTCTTGTATCGAGCTCTTTCCGACTACTTCATGCAGTATGCAACGAGGCGGGGAGACATATCCCAGCTAGGAGAGCTAATATCCGAGCTTCTTGATGGGAAACTTGAACGTTTGAATGAGTTCAGGTCACTTGCACGAAACTGGTCCTTTAACCCGAAAGTAGTGATAATTGACGAATCTTCTATGGTCGATGAAGTTCTGCTGGCAGTACTCTTCAGCTTGATAAATGTCGAATCGCTTGAGCATTTGATCCTGGTAGGCGATGAAAGGCAACTCCCTCCAATAGGCGTTGGAAGACCCTTTGCAGACTTGATCTACTACCTGAAGAAGAAGGGACTGGAAGAGCATTACATCCACCTTGAATCGAACCTGAGATTTGACCAGACAAAGAACATAGGCAAGCTTTCTGAGCTTTTCAGTGGACAAGAAGAGCCTTCTCTTATGGACATAGATGACGCACTAGAAACGCCTGACGAGTCTCTGGAAGTCCATTATTTCTTCGATGCAAGCGAGCTGAGAAGCATAACGGCGAATATTCTTGGAAGTGCAGGATGCCCAAGCACTGGAAAACCCCTTTTTGAAATGTTTGCAGACACGTTTGAGACCGAGGGCGAGCCAAACCTTGACAAAGTCCAAATAATCACCCCGAGAAGAATCGGAGACTTCGGATCCATGGCGATAAATCAGAAGATCATCATGAATGGGAAAATCAACTATGCTCCTAGGACGAAGCTGATATGTGAAGAGAACATGTATTTCAACGCAAGAAAAGGTGGCAGAGTTCTAGGTCTTGCAAACGGCTCCATTGGCTACATAGTAAACCGTAATGACTTCTATTTTGACGATATACCAGAACTCATCGAAGACTACGGGCTTGAAAGTGTAGAGAGAGGTTTGCTTAGCCAAGTCAGGAGAGAAGTATACAGTCAGGCCAAGACTGAAAGAAAAATAGATCTTGGCTACGCCATTACTGTCCACAAAGCTCAAGGCAGTGACTTTGAACATGTCATACTTGTCTTTTCACAAATGAGCCCGTTTATCACCAGGGAGTTACTGTACACTGCTTTGACTAGGCCAAAAGAGAAACTGCACTTTTTGATTCACAGCGATCTAAAAGAGAATTTGACCCAAGTTCTCATTAGGGCCTACCTGAATTCCTTGGTTGAGCAGCGAAAGACTTTGCTCTTCGGGCACAAATTTTCTCCGTTCAAGCCCTACCAGCTAACTCTGAAAAACGGTAAGGCAATACAGGTAGATTCCAAGATTGAACGCATAATCGCACAAGCCTTAGACAGTTTAGGAGTCGATTTTGAGGCAGGTCCCAAGGAGTTTTATGCAGAGCATCACATGGTTCCTGATTTCAAACTTCACGTCGAAGACAAGGCCTACTATCTTGAACATCTCGGAAATATGGGCAATCTTAGCTACAGAGAAAGATGGTTGAGGAAGTTCCCCGTTTATCAGAAACTTGGACTGGTGGACAGGCTCATAACCACAAGTGAAGGTGAGGAGAAGACGAACATCGAGGAAAACATCAAGAAGATCATTGTTGACCTGAAATCAGATAGATTGCAGAAAACCGAGGACTATTCAAAACACCACTATGAGATCTAGAAAACAGAGAAAAGAATGGGATTTGCGGGAGATAGCCCGAAAAAATTCGGAAATAGATATACCTAATTCAGCAGGCCGCCATGGACTTGCCACCTTCTTTGATTTCGACGCTTTCCAGCTGGCCAGCCCAAGTATGACCCAAACGACCTTTTTGATTTTCCTTCTCGATTTCGGCTTTCAAGCTTTCATCCGCGACTTTAGAGGCTTCTGGAACCAGTCGGACGGTTATGTGGACTTTTTTAGGCATGCACCTTCACCCCAAAAAATGATGTGGCCCGCCTCATAATTTAAGAAGACCATTTTTTACACAGTTAGGGAGGCTTTTCCACGCAAAAACACCCACTCAGGAACGTGGCTTGTTTCGAAGGTTTGTTTTCTAAGGCAGGGCTTGGCTGCTTCGTCTTCTGACTGTGGCTTTTAGTCCTGTGCCCTTCTCCCGCTTTTTCATGTGTCTTGTTTCAAGCTTGAGTATTTCTATGTCTTTTCTCTTGTTCAAATAAGCTAAAACTTCGTATTTCACGTCGCCCAAGGCGAGGAGCACGATTCTGTCATCCGTTTGCAGGCATTTTTCAAGCTTACCCTTCCATTCACCATACTTGTCGCACAGTACTATAAGACTTTTAGACTTTTCCTTTTTCCCCATGAAGCTTACCACCCACATTTCATAACGCAAAATCTGAATAAAAAAAGGGGAAATGAGGTTTAATCCCACGTAGACCATTGTCTATGGATAGACTGTATACACCGTGTAGTCTAAGAACCAGATGTTTGAGTTGCCTACTCGAACAGCGTTGGGATAGTATGACAGGACGGTTGATTCATCCCAGCTAATAACGTAGGCGTACTGGGTGTATGACCCGCTCATGGTCAGCGCAGTCGGGTTTATTGAGACATCTCCCTTAAACTTTTCCCTTATCGCAAGCCCTGAAACCAGCGAAGTGTAACTCGTCCAGGCGGATTCTTCTCCGTTAGAAACTGTCACAGGTGAACCTGTAATATCCGGGAGTCGTACCCAATACCACCAATATGGATTATCAACATACACTGGAGTAGAATAGTCTGCTTCTGATACCGCCCAATGACCTATTTTATGGAATGCGTTCCCAGTTTTCACGAAGTCTACGTCATAGAAATCATTAGTCCAAGAGTCCAACACAGTTCCATCGTATGCTTTACGCACCCCATCCTCATGAAAAGTCACCGCGACGATCGTTGGCTTTGCGGAAACCGGCATACATATTATGCCCAACACAAATGCGAGAACGAGCGAAATTGCCATCAACTTACTTTTCATTCTCATTCCTCCTTTCTCCTTTTCTGGTTTTTATTACGGGATTGAGCTTGCCATTAGCAGCTCCGTACCCGCTCAGCCCAGCAAACGTTTAACGTGTCCCTGGGCAAAGCACGAGTCGGGAGCATGCTCCCTTCCACGCAGAGTCGCGTCTGCCCGACTGAACCACAATTCAATGACGGATCTTACCTTAAAGTTTGTGGAAAGCTGTTATAGAGGCTTCATCTATGTGGCATAGAAGCCGCAACCACAAAAACGCATGGTAAAAGGATGCCCCTCTAATGGAATATACAATACGCCGAACAGCCACAGAAAGCCTCTACGAAGCCCTCAAGAGCTTAGGCTACTACCCAATAAAAACGGCGGATAGAACAAGCGAGTGGCGAAGAAGCCACTACCACCTCTACACTCTCCCCTTCGGCAAAAAAGGAATAAAACTAAGCCTCCACAAAGACACATGGAAAAAACCCGCGCCAATCTTCACACACAAAGCAGAAAACAAGGGAAAAGACATAGAGAAGGAACCACAGCAAATCCAACAAAAATATGGCGAAATCATACAAGCATTTTTTGCAAACATTTTTGAGTTTAACCGTGCATCGTTTCCCCCTCTTCCAGGGTTGGCAAGCCCTTCTTTTCACGCCAGAGGTTTCTAAGCACGATTAGTTTAGCCTTATAGAAGTATCCGCTTTCGCGGAGTTCTTTGTGGGTTGCTGTTATGCCCTTGAAGTCTGTGCCCATGGTTTTGGCTTGGTCTTCTTGGAAAAGTTGCTGAGCTTTGTCCCAGATCATTGCTCTTACTTGAGGCCAGAATTTACCGTGCGCATTTTGGGTTTTGGATTGTGACAATTTCTTCGTACCTCAGGCTTTCTATTGCGTTTTCGATTTTCTTGTCTGGGATGGGCGTGTTTATGATGTGGTCTGCGATTTTTTTGGCTTCTTGTGGGTTTTGGGCTTCGACGATGAGGACGATTTCGATTAAATATTTGGGCATATTTCTCACCTGTAAGAGTAATTTAAGCCAGTTTTTCTAAAAATTGGTTAGAGTTATCCCTGCGTGAAAAAATAAAGCTAAAAAACGGCGAATTTCACATTTCCGTGCAGCCTAACGGATTTTCCATGTGAATTTCTAAAATTTCGGAAATCTGTCTTTCACCTTTCAGTGTGAATGATGCGTGGACTTTTGACATATAGGAGTCAGATAGGACATGAAGCTGAAACGCAAAGCTATACAATTCTATCCGAGATAGATGTGTCGATTGAGTCGCTTTTGGTGAGCTTGATGTTTGTTATGTTTCTCTTGTTTTCCCTTATATTCTTCCTTTTCTTCATATTGTCTGTGTGGAGGGCGCTTAAGGCTTCGATTGCTTATGCCCCATACCCTTAATTTAAAGGTTTTATCAGAGAAACACAAAAAGGTAATCTTTAAAAGTTCTTGAAATCTAAGAAAAGGGTGACGAGGGAGATAAATGAAAAAAGTTTTAGCAATGCTTCTCTTGGTAATTTTGTTAATGGCAGTAGCTCCGATGGCGGTTATAACTTCAAAAGGCACTACAATTAAACTGTCTGCCGTGACATCAGCTCAAGGGAAAATCAGCGGAGATCCACCAGACCTAACCCTGTCACCTGGAGACATTGGTTTCGCACCCTCAGAACCCGCGGTGGGAGAGACTGTTACCATAACGGCAACCATCCATAACATTGGAAACGCCAACGCAAAAAGTGTGCTGGTACATTTCAATGCCAGCTCTACCTTTATAGGCGAAGACAAAATAGCAGTGATCCCCAAAGGGGGAAGCAGACAGGCTGAGATCGGTTGGATTCCAGACGTTGCTGGAAATTACATAATCCGTATCGTAGTTGATCCGGTGGACACAATAGATGAAATCAATGAAACCAATAACGAAGCGTCTAAAACCATAACAGTTGTTGCCGCTGCACCACCTCCAGCTATAGTCCACGATGTGGCAGTAACTAGCGTAACCCCCTCTGCAACAGAGGTCACGGCAGGTGAAGTCGTTACAATAACCGTGGTCGTCGAGAACCAAGGGACAGAAACCGAGACCTTTGATGTAACTTCCTACTACGGCTCGGTTGCGATAGGGACGCAGCCAGTAACTGAACTAGCTGCTGACACGTCGGAGACGTTGACGTTTAGTTGGGACACAACGGGCTTAGAAGGGACGTATACGATAAAAGCTGAAGCAAGCGTCGTGCCTGACGAGACGGACACAGCTGACAACACGCTCACTGACGGCACCGTGACGGTAAGCGCTCCGGGGGTACCGCCAACCGCCACCCATGAGCTGTTCATTGAAATCGACTACATAGAAGGACATGCACCAAACCAGACAGTTCTGGACTACATCGAATGGTACTACATGGGCAACAATCCAAGCGGTGAGCTAATCAGTGTGACATTCTACGTCAACGATTCGATACCCTATGTAGGGGCTTACGCGGGCATTAATGACGACGAATTCTGGGCTATTGAGAAAGCCTACAACAATATGGGCGATGATGCTTATGGCACACGCGATTCTATTTTCGGTACGGCCGGAGTATACTCTTCTAAATGGAAGTGGATCTTGTACGGAACCACGGTTGAAGGGGCCCCTAACGTTATAGGATATACATATGTAATAATAGCCAGAATTGGGCGGACCTATGACTTATTGGCTGGAAACTACATATTCATAGCAGATGGGGCAGCGGACTCTTGGGCAGGTAGTCAGGAACCACCGATAGAACCTTACGGAGCAGAGGCGGTGGTCTTGATGCATGAGATGGGACACAGCATAGGCGTAGCCAAACTTTCATGGCGGGGTGCGGAGATATACGACCCAGACTCAGGTAGCGTCATGAGCTACCTATCGACTGCTAACGCAAAGCTATATTGGGCGTGGTATTACAGCAAAGAGTATTGGGCAACAAGAAACATGGAGTACTATACGGTCTGAAGACTTAGCACACAGACAGATTCGAGATCTGCCAAAACCCTCCCCTATTTTTCTAATTTTTTCAACAAGCTAGCGTGCGCTAATGACTACTAAGGTATTGCAACAAACCGTGCCGGGCACGGGTTACAATGAGACTAAAGAGATACCGCCAATTGCAAGGTGTGCTTTTGGTGTCAGACTCACCGTAAGCTGTTGTTTATTGATAGTTCTTGTCTAGCGGTTTTGCAGTCGTTCCCCTGCGTCTTCAATTTTTCTCTTCAATTCCTCCAGAGAATGACGGGCATCTTCAAGTTTTTCTTCATCTTCCCGTATCCATTCGCCAACCCGATCGGCAAAATCAGAAGAGTAAGCTGATGCTTGACGATCTCTGTTAGCCTGAATATTGCTTTCAAGTTTCTCAATGAAAGCTTCAACTTTCTCCCGCGCCTCCAACAGCCGTTCAAGCCCGGCCTCTTGGCGGGCCCTCCATTCCGCTTTCCGCTGTTCATACTCATGACGGCGCTCATCGAACCGCGCCTGGAGCTTCTGCCATAGTTCCTGAAACCAGCTATGGAACTTCTCCTTATCCGAGCGCCTGAGGTATAGTGCCATGACCAGCTTTTGATTTTCCTTGAAGACTTGAAGTGCCTCCCGAGGCGGCATGGTCTCAATGGCGTAGTACGCCTCATTGTATAGTTCCTCCGCTCTGTCACTGAGTTCTGACCACGTCCATTCTTGTGCTTGTCGCAGCGCGTAACGATTATCATGCAACTTCTGGAATAGTTCATATCGATGCTTGCCAGTGAGCTGGGAGTCGCTTCGAATTTTGCTCTCAACTTCGTCCAGAAGAGCTTTTACAGTACTTAGTTTCGTCGCCATTCCCTCCCAGTCAGCGCGACCAAACATTTCGCTTCCAAATATGAGTCCATCCGGCGACAAGTCTAAACAATCCATTTTTGAGTTCAATTCCCGAAAGACTTCTTCTGAGTCTGCTATCATGCGAGCTAGGTGCGCCTTATGATTAGTCCAAGCTTCCTGGTAGCGTTCCCAAAGGCTTTCCCGTTCACTCCGGTCAAGAGGATGGAGTGTATTGAACAAATTTTGGACACTTCGAGCATGTGCTGCAAAATCTGGCGATCCGATCAAATCCTTCAGGTCACAGATAGCCTCCAGTAGTTGGGAGGCGTTGTCTTTACTGACCTTCGTGTCAACTGACTTCATCTCAACTTCTTCCTCGAAGAGAGGTAGCCTTTTTGTATTAAAAAGTAGCCTATTTGACTCAGAAACACACACTCATTTCCATGAGAATTTCTTTTATTTTTGGGCTTTAGAGTAGTTGTTGGTGTTGCTGGTTTGCCGATTTTCTAGCCGGGCGTTGACTCTGGCTTGTCTGAGTAGCTTCTGCAGGAACTGAAAAGGCGTGGAGCTCGCAGCTTCCAGGGAACGGATGACCAAAGAAAAAATGGAATTAATGGTAAGGGAAAAAATGGGACCAATGACAAAGAAGAGAATAACTACGGCAAAAGATACAAGGGAAAAGAGTTATTCATTCTAAACTACAATTCAGTCCTACAACGGCTAAATGAGAATTCGCAGTGAGAATCCATGGCAGTTGAATATTGTATTGAGCCTTTGTACGGTGAATATTGCCTTCTTACTGGAAGAAGATGTGCTTATTTCCCAGTAAACATAATTCCTAATTCATTTTTTGTGGCTGAACCCTATGATTCTGAACAGAAAAAAAGGGAAGATGCTATCAAGAAGGCTCTTGCTGGCTACCAAGTCACCATAGCAGAAGAGAATGCAATGAACATAGCCTTAACATGTAAAATATGCCAAGAAATCCAATCCACTCAGTTTGGCATAGTGGATATCACAGGCTTCAACAAAAATGTTCTAATTGAATTAGGAATGCTTTACGGCTTCAACAAGCCAGTTGTGATACTTGTCAAAGAAACCGAAAACCTACGTGTAGATATACCGTCTAACATAATTGGGATTGAACAAGTTCGCTACAAAGACTATAATGAACTGTCTTCTGAGTTAGAAAAAGTTCTGAAGAAACTTTTTGAAGTTTGGCGAAAAAAAGGAGAATTTATCCTGACTCTGAAACCCATGCTCGAAATTTACCTCTCCCAACTTGAACTTGCAATTAATACCAAGAACCTAATCAAGGAAAGAGTTGAATGTAAAATTGTTGATTTTGCAAGGATGGGAGAACAAGGTTTTGCAGTTCTTGATAAAGGATATGCGCACCAGATAAAGAAAAATATGATATTTGACGTATATCGTTGTGACCAGATGTCTGGAACAGAATATCTTGAGGAGAATATAGGTCAAGTATTAGTTTTCCACGTGCAAAGCACGATTTCTCAAGCGTTACCGATATCGCATAACCCTGCGAATGATTTTTGGAAAAACGCATTTAACAGAACAAGACATCCAAGAAATATAGCGAGACCTTATCTTCCAGATATTTATTTCAAAATGTCAGAAGACGAATTGAATGAAAAAACGGAAATCTTAAGAAGAATACTAAAACATAGTTAAGTTTGGAAGGTGAAACAGATGTCTGAACCTCTTAAGGGTCTCATCGTGGCTATACTTAGCCCTTACAAAGTCGTAATTAATCTTGGAAAAGCGAACAATGTAAAAGTAGGTATGAAATTTGTGATTTATGAAGAAGGAGACATGATTAAAGACCCTGATGGAAACGAATTAGAAAAACTTGAACTGACCAAGGGTATTGTTGAAGTGACTCACATTCAAGAAAAGATTTCTATTGCCGAGAGTTTTAAGGTAGAAAAGAGAATCTACAACCCACTTAATGTTTTTGCTGAATACATGACAAGAGAGATAGTGACAACGGAAAAAATTCCGCTTACAAAAGAGACTATCGAAGAACCTAAGCCTTCTGCTGTGAAAGTGGGTGATTTGGTAAGGCAGATAGAATAGTCTGACTTATTAAATTCCTCAACTGCTGTGACTCCGCTTCCGATGAAAGGGTCAAGGACTATTTCTCCCTTTTTTGAATAATGTTCGATGTAATCTCCAACAACGTTGTGTGGCTTCCTTACCCAATATTTATGCATCAAATACATTGAGGTAAGGGCTTGAGCCGAAATTGCGTGGTCAATATGAACAACATCAACGCTTTTGCTTTTCCTATCTGGCAAACAATCTCACAGGATAGCCTATTCAATGATATTGTATAAAAATTTAATCAGAAAATAGCGATTCCTTTAACATCCCTATGCCTATCCCAGTTTGAATAGTGGTGGACTGCCTTTTCTTGTGTTTCGGCATTTGCTGAAACGCTGGGGGGCCACCGATAGGAAACTTCAATTCTGACATCGGTTTCCATCTTCACTTAGCGCTGGGCATTTGGTTTCTGCTCTTCCAACGGGCTTGCCTATAGTTATGTATTTTTTGCTGGCAGTGAGTGAGTGGGCTCCTCTAACCTCCCATTTAACGAGAACCCTTTTGTGATAAGGACAAGGACTTTCTCCACCTTTGCTAAAACTCATGGCTTATCACCCATTGAGACTAAGCTGCTTCCACCTTATTATTTTCAAAGCAGTTTCGTCTTCAATATCATAGTGTTTTTCAAACCATTCCTGTATTTCCCTAGCTGAAGAGAAGCCATCTAACATTGCTATTTCATCGTTGTCTTTAATGGAGCCCCACTTGGTTAGGATTATTTCCGTGCACTCGCCCACGCACAAAAGCTTGTCTAGAACAGGCCTCATAAGCCCTGGAACCTTCTTCGTAGAGTAGCAGTGAACCTTCATGCCCACTTTAAGGTTTGAATAGGCGTCTGCAAGCCTAATAGTCTGCTTCTTAACGCCATTTCTAACCTTGTCAACGAACACGCTGAAGCGAACGACAACCACGCTTTTCACCCCAACGTTCTGTTTTCACCTATCAAGCTAAAAAAAGGGTTACGTGAGCCCTTCTCACCGCCATTCGCTTATCATAACTCGCCACTCATCAACATCTACCACAGGTTCTACCTTTAAGTACACTTCTCCATGATAAGCAATATTAGGCTGTATGCTATCCCAAGGATTTATCAGCATATAATACTGAAGCTCGCCGTGAGTGTCGTAAAGGGTTACCCATGCCGCTGAGTCGCAAAGCAATTGCATCTTAAACTCACCGTCTAGCTGAAACACTTCGGTTGGGTTGGCGCTCGTTATCCAAGCTACCTGATGCCATGATGGCTGTATCGAACACCAGTAACTAACGCCGCAAACCACAAGCACCAACACAATCCCTGAAACGCAAGCTACAACGTATTTCTTATCCATTATATCACCCCTAGAGACAGCAGCGCTAACAGACCTACTGCCACGAGTGTGGCTCCGGCTAGGATTAATAACATTGGAAACAGCACCGGCAATAGAAGGCACAAGCCAAGCAGCAGAAGCCCGCCTAATATCAAGACCGGAATCAGAAGAAGTCCTATCAAAACGCCTAAGATCAACCAGAAAAGCCTTGAAACAATCATTCTGTCTTCCTCTCTTTAGTTGTAGGCTCTTCTTCCTTTACGTACTCTCGCAACGCTGCCTCGACAACCTGCGTCAGCTTCAGACCTTTCCTAGCTGCATAAACCTTGACGTCTCGCCAAAGCCTGTCAGCCAGCTTAATCGTTGTTTTCACGGTTTTCTCAACTTTTTCAGCAGCTTCTTCAGCCATTTCTACACCCCTACAGAAAAACGGAAAGACAGAAAGCCTTAATAAACTTTCTCCTTCACAGGACTAGTTTTTGAAGGCTCGGAAAATAAAAGTTGAGTTTGTTTCAAGCGAGCAGGATATTTGCGAGCTTCTATTTGCCCAGAAGAGGATTTGCAGGCTGGAAAAGTTGAAAAGGGCTTTAAGTACAGCCGCACACGGTTCTACACTAACATCCGAAAGACTCTGTTAACGCTGGGCCTCATCGCCATCGAGCAGAGGTTGGTTGAAGCAGCAGAACAAGATTTGACTCCTGAACGCCAAAGGCACAGAGGCGTGGTCGAAAAATATGTTCCCGTGCGGCAGCCCATTCCCAAACGTCCGCCAGACGGTTTAAACCTGCCAAGGCTCATATGGATAATCTGCAAGCGCTGGAACGACGAATTTTTAGAGAAAACGCGGGGTTCTTAAAGAAACAGAGAAACCTATTACACCGCGCAAGGCGTGCATGCCCACACAAACTGCTGATGGCGACAGAGGGTTCTTCCGTAAAAGTTATTTTAAATCGGAACTACTTAGTTTTAGCGGGTGGACAGAAATTGAAGAAAAAATTTTTGCTCATGTTCTTTCTTTTAGTTATGACTACAGCTACCCCTTACCATTCTGTGGCTGTTGAGCAGGGTTCAATTGAGGGATGGGTGGTGGATTCATCGACAGGGCTTCCTTTGGTGGGAGCAAATGTCACAGCGCTCTGTACAGAGACTCTTACAATATTTTACTCAACCATCACCGATGAGCTTGGTCGATACCAATTTTCAGGTATCGAAGCGAGAGAATACATGGTTACGGCGTTTGGAAAGTATGGAGATATCAGATACGGTGGAGCTAAGAAGTGCAGGGTTACATCTGGACCGACCATTATAGTCAACTTTAGTCTCACGCCGATTCCGTTTGAGTGGATACTCGTACCTGTAGATTATATGACAATACAGAGAGCCATCAATGCAGCCAATGAAGGAAACACCATATTTGTTTCTGCAGGAACATATTATGAACATGTAGTTATCAACAAAAGTTTGTCGCTTATTGGAGAAGATAAGTACAATACTATTATCGATGGAAAAGGGACAGATACGGTTATTCTTGTTGAACATTCTTGGTGGGTAATGCCACAAACTACTATTACCGTGTCAATAAAAGGATTTACGATTAAGGGAGGTAAATGGGATGAACATGGCTTATGGTGGGCAGGAATCAGCTGCGTAGGTGCTGTCATCATTTCCATTTCTGATAATATAATAAAGGAAAACAATGGATGTGGCATGTCTCTTTTTGGTGAGGGAGAATGCAGATTTCATGTTTTTAATAACACGATAACAAATAATTGGCTTGGATTAAGTTTCAGCGGCGCTCAGAATAGTGTTATTTTTAATAATATAATAGCCAATAACACATTTGGTTTATATGGTGGGGGATCACCAAACTGCACTCTTACGAATAATACCATCATCGGGAACACCTATAACTTCGGAGTGCAACCCTCCGATATTTCCGGCTACGAAATGCACATAGACACTACTAACACGGTTGATGGAAAACCGATATATTATTGGGTAAATAAAAGGAATTTACGTGTTCCAGACGACGCTGGGTTTGTTGGATTAATATCTTCAATCGGGATAACCGTAACAGACTTAAACATCAAAAATAACATTCAAGGAATCTTACTTGCCTACAGTCAATCCTGTTTAGTCAAAAATACAACTATAACATCTTGTTACCACGGGATATCGATGTTTTACTCATTCTCTAATGACATAAAAAAGAATACTGTAAGCAATTGTAACATTGCTATTGCAATGGAAAGTTGTAGCAATAATTTGATTTCTTCTAACTCTTTATCAAACTCGACAGATTATTCCTCTATACGTTGGGGGTATGAACCGTTTCCATATTCTGGGCATGGTATATCTTTTTCGAAATCATGTGCAAATCATATTCACGGTAACAAGTTTTCAAATCTCGTATATGGGATGCGCTTCTATGGAAGTTATGGAAATATAATAACTTTGAATAAAATTTCGAGTGGTATTTACTTTGGCGAGTGGGGTGATGGATTTAGACAAGAGACCGGAGTTAATATTTTCTACCATAATAATTTCTATGCAGGTGTGTATTTTGGCGTAGGTAAACATGCAAACATTTGGGATAATGGCTACCCCTCATGTGGAAATTATTGGACTGGTTACACTGGCGAAGACTTGTATAAAGGCCCATATCAGAATGAAACAGGCAGCGACGGAATAGGCGATACGCCTTATATAATTCCGGACCCTGAGAGTGCACGATTCAACCGTATCAATCAGGATAACTATCCACTTATGAAACCTTGCGTAATTCCGGGTTTTCCACCTGAAATACCCCCTTCACAAGCATTATTATCTGTTAATGTCTTCAAGAATGATGCACCAATAGTCTCTAACATAACTCTTTTTGATGAAAACAAAACGTTGATTGAACCCGTTTTTGAAGTTTTTTCCCACGGTTGGATTTTACCCTTTGGAAGATACTACGTCCAAGCATCAATAGCCTATGAAGCATTTGTATATACATCCGAAATGATTGAAGTGAACTTAACCGATTATGCCGAACTCGCTATAAACTTCAAGTTCGGAATGCTTACCATTTCATGTATTGATATCAAGGGCAGACCCTTGAAAAACTGCACTATAATGCTTACGAGAGAAAGCGAACAAACAATACTATATTCTGATGACTTGGGATTGGTAACATTGGAGGCTTATTACGGGAATTGGACAGTTAAGGCATATTGGATGGGTGTTTTAGTGGGAGAGACTGAAATTATTTTAGATAGGCCTGAACTTGATACCAGCATCGTTTGTAATGTCGGCGACTTGAAGGTTATTGTAGTAGACCAGTATGGAAATCTAATAAAAGCAAACGTCACTTTAACAAATGCGACATACGGATTGACTTTTTCAGGCTACCTTGATGGAATCATGGAACATATCATTTTCACTCAGATACCCTTAATCAACTACACTTTAGCCGTCAAGAATGACATTGAAACATCCATCATGGTTGATGCAAGTAAAACAACCGAAGTGGCGATACCAGAGTTTCCATCAACGTTGATTCTGCTAACCCTCATAACATTGTTGACCATATTCGTAATTGCTGTAAAGAAAAAGATAGGAGACGAGAAAGTTGAAATGGGTTGAAGTGAACATAGGCGTAAGAGAGGACTCAAATACTAAGCGGACTGTTTTGCTCGAGTTTGTCGCTTCACTGGTAGAGAAAACGACAAAAGTGAAATCATGGCATTTTCTCTGGGAGAGTAAACCATGGCCCGAAGTTAAGAGGATTGGAACAACACTTAGATTGAGGTTTTACGGCGACGATAACACAATCGACCAGTTACAACAAGAAATTGAAAAGAACCTTGCCAAATTAGAAAAAAGTAAACCCGAATATTACTTAGGTCACTGTTTCGGAAAACATGGCGATTGCAATGAGGAGTATAAAGGAGAAGCAAATGACTACGGCGACAAAGGCTGGGAACTTGTCGTAAAAATGCTCAAATTTGGGTCAGAAGCGGCTTTAGAGCTAATAAAGAATGAGGATAAACTTGGCAAAAGTGAAGAATATAAAAAACCTGTCAAAGCTTATGCAGACAGATATGTCCACTGTTTCCTCAATCAACTTTCAACTTTGGTTAACGAAATAGACTTTTATCTCGAACAGGCAATTCAACGAATCTCATACGCCAACACAAGGAAGATGTTCGCAGAAATAGACCTTATGGACCTTATTAACAGCGTTAAAGGTAAAGTCATTAATAAGGCAAGGAAACGGAAATGTTGAAGAAACCATTTGTTGGAATTTTAGTCGTTGCTTTACTTTTAACTTTCCTTATTGCTGGAATCGATATTAACGTAACAAAAGCTGTGGATTACGGTAGCTCAGGCACTCCAGTAGGCGGGATAATATGGGAAAACACTACATGGACCTTAGAAAATAGCCCATACATTATAACTGACACTGTTCAGATACCAGAAAATGTGACACTTAAGATTGAGCCTGGTGTGACAGTCATGCGTCCTACATCCGGTGATATGTTCCTATTGCATGGCAGAATTGAAGCTCATGGAACAATTTCTAACAAAATAGTTTTTGATGGTGGTGGTAATTCGAATTTTTTCAGTCCTAAAAAGTCTGTCACCACGACCTTTTTGAATCTAAGTTACTGCATCATCAGAAACGGATTAAGCCTTTGGCCTCCTACCGGTTACTCGACATATGGTTCCTTCAGCATAAAGTATTCTGAACTAATTAATCTGGCAAGTTATTCATATGTATGGTATCCGGAAAGAGATGTTCATATTGAATATAACACTTTCATAAACACTACTGGTTTCTCAATCGGAAATGGTGTCGCAAGCGTCTACATACGATATAATCTATTTAAAGGGGGCATCCCTGACCCTTATAGGGGCTTCTATTCCTTCATAGAAAACTGGAACTCTGGTGGCACATCACAAACGATTGTTAAATATAACTCATTTATCGCTACCAGTGGAATAGTTTTGAGGTTACCTCCAGGATATAGTGGGGCTGCTATGACTGCTACTGAAAACTACTGGGGAACCACGGACACTGAGGTTATTGACACGATGATTTATGATAAGAATGACGATATAACATGTGCAGGCTTTATTGAGTATTTGCCGATTCTAAGTGAACCTCACCCCAACACACCCAAAATTTCGAGTACGATTTATGTGGACGATGACAATACTGCGGGTCCTTGGGATGGAACCGTTGAACATCCATACCAAAACATAACTCAGGGATTGAAACATACCTCAGATAACGACATAATTTTCGTATTTAGTGGAACATATTATGAAAACGTAGTTGTGAACAAAACCCTTTGCTTGACTGCAGAGAACAGAGAGGACACGATAATTGATGCGCGGGGAATAGGAGATGTATTGCGAATAGAAGTGGATAACGTTACTGTTAGCAACTTCACCATGCGGTATGGTGATAATGGTATCTATTTATCTGGATCTCACGGTAGCACCATACGAAACAACAATGTAACCACAAATCACCATAGAGGAATTTTGGCAATGTATTCAACTGGCAACAATTTTGAGGCGAACATCGTAAATGATAACCGCGGGCAAGCAGGCATCGACTTAGCCGAGGGTTGCATCGATAATATCATACAGGATAACATAATAACAAACAACGGCGTCGGTATCTACTTGCGTTCTAACAATGGAAATAACACTGTTCAAGGCAACAAAGTACAGAGCAATAGCCGTGGCATCAATGTAGGTTTTTCCAACGGCAACATGATAGTTAGTAATATAATAACGAGCAGTGGCGATTATGGTATTCTCTTCGAGTCTTCCTCTGGCAATGATGTATGTGGCAACCTTATAGCAAATAATCGGGTTGCCGGCATCAAGTTTGCCGGAGGCAATGACAACAAGATTTACCACAACAACTTTATTGATAACGCAGATCAGGTGCTCCTCTCTATATCATTCAATATTTGGGATGACGGCTACCCTTCTGGCGGCAACTACTGGAGCGATTATGCAGGCGTAGACATTTATCGCGGTCCTTATCAAAATGAGACAGGCAGTGATGGAATAGGGGATACACCATACATTATTGATGCCGATAACCAAGATAGGTATCCACTCATGTATCAATGGCCAGATATGATCCCGCCAACCACTACCGACGACTATGACAAAGTGTGGCACACTACAGACTTCACGATTACTTTGGTAGCCACAGACGTAGGTCGCGGCGTGGCGGAAACATACTACAAAATTAACGACGGTCCAATCCAAAATGTAGGCGCTCATGGACAACCACGTATAACCACAGAAAGCGCTAACAACAAGTTAGAATACTGGAGTGTAGACAATGCTGGCAACGAGGAGCTTCCTCACAAAGTTTTAACTGGAATCAAGCTTGACAAGACAGCCCCTACGATTGAGATTCCGTCTCGCATACCAGAGAACGATGTGGAGCCTGATCAAGAAGTGAAGGTCTCGGTGAATGTTACTGATTTTGAGAGCGGCGTCAAGAATGTTACTTTATCCTGCCTAAATATGTATAAACCTGTATCGAACTTCACCACAGTCAAAGACCTAAATATCACACTTTGTCTTCATCGTACAACCTACTATTACAAAGACTCAGTTTCAGGAAATGTCACAATAACCTATCTCAATGGAACAGGGTTTGAGGGTATTTTCTCCATTTATGTTGTGCCTATTTTCGGTGGTTATGGCAGAACCGATTACCATAGCAATCCAGTTGTGAAGAACGGATTCGCTGAATTCTATCTCCCTTCACCTGTGTTTGTATACGGGCCAGGAAACTACACCATTGGAATAGCTGACTTGTCAACTGTCGAAGGCTATGTAATCGCAGCCAATTTATGGGATCCTCGCGTTCAAGTAGAGGTAAAAGATGATAGCATGATATGGATTGATCTACCTATGACCTTTAACTCCACAACAGGGCTTTACGAAGCCACAATCCCCGGACAAGGCGAGGGCACTCTTGTAAGATATAAAATTTCAGCCTACGATAAGGCTGGAAACTATAGGGTTGAGGACAAAGATGGGGAATACTACGTTTACACGGTCATACCAGAATTCACATCAACCATAATTCTACCACTATTCATGCTAACCACTTTAATCGCAACAATTCTCCTGAAGAAGAAGAGAAAACCAAGGACCCAACTTCCCTAATTTTTCCGTGGACTTTTTCTGTTACTAGGCTTATGCTTTTTGCGTATTCCATAAATGCTTGGCGTAGAACCTCACTTTAATTAGGTTTATTTGCGGCATTGCAAGATTATCGCTTGTGGTAAGGTTTATGAGAAGAATTCTGAGGGTGCGTTGTCAAGGTTGTGGGCGTTGGAACAGAGTCCCGGTAAACAAACTCTTTATTGAACAGCCAAGTCCAGAGCCTGAAGTGAAAGTCATAGTTCCCATGTACGAGCCATTGCAAGTGTTAAAATGTGAAAAGTGTGGAAAAATCATAGCAAAACCTAAGGAGTTAATCAGAATCTTGAAAGGAGTTTAGACCAGGAAATGCAAAGGATGGAATTTTTGGGTGAATGAAATTATTTTCTTTCTTTTTTCCATTTTTGCGTCCTTGTTTGTAGCACTGTTTGCAGTCAAGTTTGATAGATGGTTAGCTGATAAGAAAGAGCTGAAGTCAATTCTTTTGAGTATAGGCTTTGAAATGGCTGAAAACATCAGTATAGCGAGAACCATTGCGAAAAAGGCTGAAGATAATATCAAAACCCTGCAGAACATGAAATATCCCTTTGCTCCATACCCAACTTTTTCAGACTTGGCTTACCTTAGAGCTAAAAATTCTGACGTATTTTTCCGTTTTGTGGATAGGGAAAGGACTGGCATGGCAAGAGAACTGGTCAAGAATTTGCATGAATGTTACAACTCAATTCGACTTGTAAATTCCATGATGGAGTCGGAACAACAAGTAAAGCTAGAAATAATGATGGGAAGGTGCCCAAAGGAATATGGAGAACAACTTCTTGCAACAACCCAGCGAACAGTCCAAGAAGTCATCGAGTCCCAACTCATAAAAACACTATTACTTCTTGGGCAAGTAGAGCCGAAACTTCATAAGACTGTATCACTTCTTAGTGAAGTCCCAAAAAATCAAAATGTGCGTACATACATGAAAAACCGCGGCGAAGAAAAAACCGAAAAACCAGAAAGGCACAAAAGAGGCAAAGCGTCTGCTTTAATCTGGCTTGCCTTTTTTCCCCTACTGATAGTTATGTTAATCGTAGTTTGGATGCTACCATGCTTTCTTATTTCTTCTTTTCCCCAAACTCAGATTCAAAGTTATGGCTCTCCGCCATATGTAGAGTCAACGTTAGAACTTAGGCTCGCTATCACTGACATTAATCCAGATTTTTGCACGTTCACCTACACCATGAGATATCGTGTTGAAGTAAACCACACCGAAGAGGCTGACTTCCATATGCTTATTATTCCAAAAGGAAATGGACCATGTGGAGTAGGTGTTCCTTTTGACAATCTGAAATTCGATGGCATTTCGTATTCCTTCAATGCCACGAGTTGGACAGATTACAATACTTACTCCTATTCGAGCGAGATGACTCTACCGATTCCATACAAATCTCCACAACAGTTCCCGGCTGACACATATGCAAGTTCAACCATTTACGTATGGTTCAGCAAGCCAGTCTATCCAAAAGTAAACATAAACCTCTACTCTTCTATTCCAAAAAGTTTCATTGTATCTATCAGCGAGTTAGGACTCGTAACTCCTGACGCATTGTATAAACAATTTGACATTGGAGACAAATTATTCATGGGGAAGCCGTCGGTTGACGCTCTAGCATTCCAAGTAGTGGTTCAGCGAGACAGACCTTCCTTGATTCTTTATTCGGCGTATGTTATCTTCGTTACTTTGATTATTTACTATTCTGCAACTTTATCACGAATAGCCTCAATAGAATTACCGAACAAGTTGCAAATGTTTGTAGGACTTAGTATCGCTGTAGTCGCATTCTTATGGTCTGTGAGACCAGTAGTAGGCACTATTACTATCGTTGAAGTTGGTTTGATGTTCGGTCTTTTTGTTTGGCTTCTTATTGAGATTAGAGACTGGTATCGCAAATCATGAAATGCAAAAAGTTTTAGCTGAACCCGCGCATGAAAGAACTAATCAGAATACAAAAGAGGTAATTGCAAGACGACGTATAGGGACATATCAGGCTTTCAGGTGGAAAAATTAATGACCATAAGCGTAGATTTAGGGCATAGAACTGCATAAGGTGTCGGTGTGGGAAAGGCGATAATCGTACCAGTTAATCCTAACTTGGCTTATGCTGGCGGGGCCTTTATAGGAAGAGTGCTTCCTCATATCACACATATAAGAAAGACAGGTGGAGTGCTTTGGAATTGCGGGCGTTCTCTACCCTACGATCATAAAGAGATAAGAATAGGCTATTTCTATGAAACTCACAAACAGGCGCTCACTTATCAATTTGAAATTATCCGCTTTATTGACTGGTCTAATCGCAATGAACTTGAGCGATTTATAAAGGAGGTTTCCCGGGATGAACCCGAATTAGAAGAGGCAAGGTTTGTTCCTATTTTCAGATTTATGGATTTGATGGCAATTTTAGAAGAATTCGAAACAAGAAAGAGGGCACGGTATATTGGAATACTGATCAAAGCGATATATCCTCTGGAGAAGGCCGTCGATCAGTCATGATGACGGGTACGGAGTTATCAGGTAATGGGATTTTTGCAGCTGGACCCTGCCGAACCGTACCTGACTTAAACGATCCTACTATTTGACATTTCAACGCTTGCTCTACTCGCTCTAA
>Ga0315280_10003801_pt1 | contig 22824 bp, 17 predicted proteins | sample YL17G06_40_MG_FD_203697 | JGI IMG/M metagenome (GOLD analysis project Ga0315280, IMG submission 203697) | Sediment microbial communities from Yellowstone Lake, YNP, Wyoming, USA - YL17G06_40 | ecosystem: Environmental > Aquatic > Freshwater > Lake > Sediment | place: USA: Wyoming | collected... | reverse complement strand
CTGGCTGCGCCAGTGACCACCCCCTCTCCGCTAGCGGAGAGGGGGAACGGCCCTGAGCCCTGAGCTCGGCGAAGGGCCGAAGGGCCGGGGGGTGAGGTCGACAGCGGCGAGGGTCAGCCCGCCGACAACCAGGAGGGCCTACTGCCGCCGCCTCGTCACCTTCAAGGCCGCGTCGCCCTGATCCTCCGGGACCGTCAGCGTGGCCGCGCCGCCGGTCACTGACTGCGCGGTCGCCAGCGGAGTACCCGTGATCGTGCTGATCCACTCGCACCGGTAGCGTCCGTCCGGTAGTGTGAGTGTCAGCTCGCCGCCGGTGCCGCCCTCGACGTAGATGACGTACTCCTCGCCTGGCTCGGAGAGCGCCTGCCAGGAGACGCCCTCGGGCAGCGGGTCTGCGATAGCGTCCGGGTCGGGGGCCATGCGCACGAAGTCACAGCTCTCGATGAGCCGCTTCAGGACAGCGAGCTCCTCGCGAAGGGCGCGGCTTCCGCCGCCGGGCTGGCTGTCGGGGTACTCGAAGGTCCCGTCCTCATAGCCCGGGCTGAACGAGTAGTCGAGGTGATCGAAGATCGCGCCTCCGGCGAGCATGAAGTGCCACGCCTCGGAGCGGTACGTCTTGTCCGCCGTGCCGCGGAAGCCGGTCTCATCGTCCGCTGTGGCGAGGTGAAGGCCCCAGTTCGCCCCGACCGCGTCGGGCGGAGTCGCGTAGTGGAAGTTGAGGATCGAGACGGGCGCGGGCGGGTCGGCGACGACGGCAGAGCCGTTGGCGATGTTCTTCGCGATGAGATGCCGCACGCCGGTGCGCTGCTCGGCCTCGGCGATCACGTCGGCGATGCGCCGCTGCCATTCCTCGGTGACGCCGCCGAAGTACGGCTCATTGCAGATCTCGTAGTAGATGTTGTCGAACTTCGCGAGCTCGCGGACGGCCTTCCGCACGAACGCCTCCTGCGCGGTCTGCAGGTCGGTGTGCTTCAGCGCGTAGACCTCCTCGCGCTGCGCGTTGCCGATGCCGTTCACGTTGTTGGCCGCGTTCATAGGGCTGAGGCCCCACTGCTCGTCGCCGTAGAACGGGCAGAAGAGGACGTACTCGACGACGATGCCGCGCTCGGACGCATTAGTGCAGAAGTCGCGGAGGCGCTCGAAGTAGGCGTCATCCCACTGGTGGAGATCGAACTTCGCGCCACCGCCCGCGTAGCCGTCCTCGCCGTTGCGCGCCCACGGGCAGATGAGCCTGCCGGGCTGTGGCGCGAGCGTGTTGCCCGCTATCCCGAACGCCGCGGAGTGCTCCATGTAGGCGCCGCTGAACGTGCGAGTCAGGTTGAGCCCGCACCGCGCGAGCTCGTCGAGGTAGCGGGTGTAGTCGAAGTCGAGGTTGAGGACCGCGCCGTAGTGCTCCGTGCCTGTGACGAGGACGGTGGGCTTGTCTCTGAAGAGGAGGTAGTGCGGGTTGTCGGGGTGGAGCGCCAGCGGCGCGCCCTCGGGGGCCGCCTGTGTTCCGGTTGCGAGCGCGATCATGAGCATTAGCACCTTGTCCGCCGCCTTTCCGCCGCGATGGAGGAGGATTCGGGGGCGGGTGGCGGTGGGACCTCTTGGTTCTCCCTCTCCCCCCGGGAGAGGGCTCGGGTGAGGGAACCCCCTCTCCCGTCGGCACAGCGGCCCTGTCTCCCGGCACGGAGGCCGGCGCTTTTTGGGGTGGCTGCATCGCAGTTGCTATCCTCGAGCGCCGGCGTCTCTGCCGGCGGATACCGATAGGCACACCCGGCGGCTCATGGCCCCGGCAGCACCCAAGGGTCCGGGCTGAGCCGGTCGCCCACCACCTCGCGTATGGCTTCCATGAGGTACGCTGAGTGGTTGCTCGCGATGAAGACCCGCTTCCCGCCGCGCAGGCGAAGGAGCACGCCGTGTGTTGGCGGGTTGTGCAGAAACGCCACCCTGATGCGGAACCGTTCGTACCACCAGACACCCATGTAAACTGCGGCCAGCCACGGCCAGTTGCGATCGTGCACCGTTACGCCAGTGACGCTGTAGGGAGTCGCGGCCACGATCGACGTCACCGGCCAGTAGACGTGGCTACGGTGCCGTCCGACCCGCACGTCGAGCTTCGATGTCGTCAGGACCACATGCATGGTGCCGTCGTCGATGAGGCTCCACAGCAGGGGTAAACTCCCGACAACGGCGCAGCCCGCCGCGCCTGCCCACTCGCCCTGGAACGCGGCCACGACGCCTGTCACGATGATGAGCGCCCCCACGTATGGTCGAGCCTCCAGCACAAGGACCCACAGCCACTCCCGCCCCGCATCGGGAGCCTGATGCTCCTCGTAGAGGACTTCGTCGGTCACGGCATTGGCCTCTTCACTCGCCCATCGTCACGCGACCCCTCGCACGGCTCGGGTCCGCGGCTGAGGGCGAGCGGACGATACGAGGCAGGTGCCGGACGGCGGAAGCAATCCAAACCAGTAACCGTCCTCCCTGACCCGGCGGCCGCTTCGTGGCCGACGTGACGATGGGCGACGGCAAGGTACGCCGGCCCGGCGGCATGCATCGATGATGCTCCTCCGCGAGCGCGCCGGCAACCCGCACCAAACCCGTGCTATACTGTGGGCGCTTTGCTAGTTCGCCGAGGAGGTCGGCCCGTGGCAGGTAAGGCCGCCGTCGCCGGAGAGGCAATGCGCGAAGCGGAGCGCGCACCCAAGGCGTGGCTCGCATCGGCGCTGCTCATCGGCTCGCGCGTGGTGCTCGGCTTCGAGGTGTTCTTCCTCGCCGGGTTCGTCGCCGTGGTCGCCGGAGGCTGGGGCGCCTACCGGTCCATCCTGCCGATCGTGCCCCACCCATCCGACGTCGAGGACTACGAGCCGAAGACGGCGACCGTCCTATACGCCGACAACGGCGAGGAGATCGCACGCGTCTTCGACGAGGATCGCGAGCTTGTGGACCTCGTCGACATCCCACAGCAGCTCCGGCAAGCCACCATCGCCATCGAGGACAAGCGCTTCTACGACCACCGCGGCCTCGACCACAGACGACTCGTGAAGGCCGTCGAGCTGGAGCTCACAAGCGGCGGGAGGACCCAGGGCGGCTCTACCATCACAATGCAGCTCGCGCGCGAGATTTACCTCTCGAAGCGCAAGTCCTTCGGCCGCAAGATACAAGAGATGGCCCTCGCGCTCGAGATCGAGAGACGGTTCTCCAAGGACGAGATCCTGGAGATGTACCTCAACCAGGTCTGCTACGGCGACGGCGCGTACGGGTGCAAGGCCGCCGCCAGACGGTTCTTCCAGAAGGACCTGGCTGAGCTGGCCCTAAGCGAGGTCGCAATGCTCGCCGCGCTGCCGAACAACCCACAGGGCCTGTCGCCGTACGACCACCCGCAGGAAGCGAAGGCCCGCCGCGACCTGGTGCTCACCGAGATGGCGAACCAGGGGAAGATCAGCGCGGCCCAGGCCGCCGACGCGAAGAAGGAGCCTCTGGGCGTCAAGTCGCGGAGCTTGCGTGGGCTTCTGAGCTTCCGGGCGCCCTACTTCACCGAGTACGCCATCCAAGAGCTCATCAAGCGCTATGGTCGCGACCGCGTCTACGGCGGGGGCCTCCGCGTCCACACCACGCTGAACCTAGAGGTGCAATCCAAGGCCCAGGAGTTCGTCACAGACGGCGTGGCGGCCCACCGCGGCGCGCGCGTGCAGCAGGGCGCGTGTGTTGTGATGGAGCCGACCACCGGCCACCTGATCGCGCTCGTTGGGGGCATCGGGTGGAGCGAGAGCGATATGTACAACCGCGCCGTTCTCGCCGAGCGCCAGCCGGGCTCCTCGATCAAGCCATTCGTGTGGACGGCCGCGCTGGAACATGGGCTGAGGCCGGACACCGCGGTCTCAGGATCGCCGGCCGCGTTCGATATCGGGGGCGGGCTTGTGTGGACGCCGAGGAACGCCGGAGGCGGAGCCGGGGGGATGTACACGCTCGCCAGCGCCCTCCGGGCGTCCGTGAACCTGGTGTCGGCGCGCCTGACGATGTCGATGGGGCCGGAAGCGGTCGTGCGCACCGCCAAGAAGCTCGGGATCAGGACGAACATCAGACCGTTCCCCTCCATCGCGCTCGGGTCCGAGGGCGTGACAGTGCTCGACATGACAACTGCCTACTGCTGCTTCGCCAACGGCGGGTACCATGTCGAACCGACCTGCATCGGAAAGGTCTTCGACCACAACGGCATCCTCATCGACGAAGGCGAGCCCGTTCGCGAGCAGGTGATCGACCAGCGGATCGCCTACGACATGAACCAGATGATGCAGGGCGTCGTCTCGGGCGGCACCGGCCACCAGGCGCAGGGCCTCCCCGCGCCCACGGCCGGCAAGACGGGAACGACGGACCGCTCATGCGACGCGTGGTTCATCGGCTTCACGCCGAAGGTCGCCTGCGGCGTGTGGGTGGGCAATGACGAGAACAGGCCGATGGGGGGCGTCTTCGGCGGCAACGTGCCTTGCCCGATCTGGCGGCGCATCATGGGCATGGCGCTCGAGGTGCTCGGCAGAGAGGGCGGGGAGTTCCCCGGCCCCGGGCACGCGTTGCCCGCCAACCGCAAGCCCACCATGAAGCTCGTGAGCGGGCGGCCGGCTCCCGACGAAGAGAAGAAGACACAGCCCGGCGCTGGCGGCGGCGGCCGCGGGGCGCCGAGGGACCTGTTCAACTAGTTCCCTCTCCCTCTGGGAGAGGGCTGGGGTGAGGGGAACGGGCCGGATGGGGCCCCTGCTCCATGCGGCCTCTCCGAAGTGCGACGACGTTGTGGCAGGGAAGCCCCATGCCAGGTAGCACATTCGGCACACTGTTCCGCATCACGACCTTCGGCGAGTCACACGGGCCCGCCGTCGGGGTGATCGTCGACGGGGCTACGCCGGGCGTGCCGCTCGAGGAAGCCGATGTCCAGCGCGAACTGGACCGCCGCAAGCCGGGGCAATCGTCGATCACGACACCTCGCGCCGAGCCCGATACGGTGCACATCATGTCCGGCGTCTTCGAGGGGAAGACGACCGGCACGCCGATCCACATGATCCTCTACAACAAGGACGCGGACCCGAGCGCTTATGACGCGATCAAGGACCGCTTCCGTCCGGGCCATGCCGACTTCACCTATCTGCGCAAGTACGGCATCCGCGATCACCGCGGAAGCGGTCGGGCCTCGGGCCGCGAAACGGCAGGGCGCGTCGCCGGGGGCGCCGTCGCGCACGCGATGCTCAAGCGCCGCGGGGCTCGCGTAGTCGGCTACACGCTCTCCGTCGGAGGTCTCGCGGGCTGGCAGGTCGACCTCGACGTGATCGAGCAGAACCCCGTCCGGGCCGCGGACGTGCCCGCCGCGGCGGCGATGCAGAAGAAGATAGAGGAGGCGCGCGGTCAGGGCGACAGCGTTGGCGGTGTGGTGGAGTGTCAGGCACTGGGCGTCCCGCCCGGGCTGGGCGACCCGGTTTTCGACAAGCTCGATGCCGATCTAGCCAAGGCTGTCATGTCGATCGGCGCCGTCAAAGGCGTGGAGTTCGGTGCCGGCTTCCGCGCGGCCCATATGATGGGCAGCGAGCACAATGACGAGATGAGCGCGGAAGGGTTCCTCACCAACAACGCGGGCGGGATCATCGGCGGGATCTCGACCGGCCAGCCGATCGTGCTGCGCGTAGCGGTCAAGCCGGCCTCGTCCATCAGTATGGAGCAGAGGACGGTGGACATCGACGGCAACGAGGTGACGATCCGCACCGAGGGCCGACACGACCCCTGCATCTGCCCGCGGGTCGTGCCCGTCGTTGAGGCGATGGTCGCCATCACGCTCGAGGATCACTTCAAGCGTCAGGCGGCGATGCACGGGTAGGGCAATGAGCTTCAGCCCATAGTGCCCCCGGCCCAATGGGCTGAAGCCCACTGCCCTGGACCGCCGGCTGAAGCCCGATGTCTAGCCTCGGCACATTGCCTACCCCGGATTCTGCGTGTACTTCCACTTCACCCTGTTGATCGGCGCGGGGCGCTCGAGGCGCTTCGGCGGGTTGGCCTCCACCAGCTTCATGGCCTCCGCGACCGCGCGTTCGAGCTGCGCGTCACGACCCGCGGCAGCGTCAACGGGCATGTTCTCGATGTCGATGTCCGGCGCGACGCCCTCGTTCTCGATGGCCCATTTGCCGTCGGTATCGAAGAACGCGAACGACGGGGCTGTGATCGAGCCCCCGTCGATGAGGACCGGGTACCCGCTAATACCTACCAGGCCGCCCCACGTCCGCTTGCCGATGAGCGGCCCGATGCCGCGCTTCCGGAACATGTACGGCAGGGCGTCCCCGCCGGAGCCCGCGAACTGGTTCGTGATCATCACCTTGGGCCCGAAGATGCCCTGCGCCGGCGCGGTCTGCGGCGGGAGGTCGCGCGATGCGTATGCGCCGTCGAGCGGACGCGACAGCGAGTCCAGGATGTAGTCCGCGTTGTGGCCGCCGCCGTTGTAGCGCTCGTCGACCACGGCGCCGTCGCGATCCTGCTGGGCGAAGAAGTAGCGCACGAAGTAGTTGTACCCTCCCCACGTCGTGTCGGGCAGCCAGACGTAGGCGAGCCGCCCGCCGGAGAGCTCGTCGACCTTGCGCCGGTTGCCCTCGACCCAGGCCTTCGCGCGAAGGCTCCACTCCGAGCCCGTCGGCACCACGGTGATCAGCCACGAGGCGTCCTCGGTGGGCTCACCGTTGACGCGCAGAACCGTCTGTCGCCCGGCCGTTCCCTCGAAGAAGGTGTATAGCTCAGCCGGAGGCACGACGTCGGCACCGTTGACCGAGAGGATGTAGTCGCCCTCGTGGACCTTCACGCCCGGGGCCGCCAGCGGAGCGCGGAGATCGGGGTTCCAGCTCTCGCCGGTGTAGATGCGCTTGATGCGGTACCGCCCGTTCTCGACGGAGTAGTCCGCCCCCAGCAGCCCGCACGAGACGCCCGGCACCGACGGCAGGTCGCCCCCGCCGCCGTACGAGTGCCCAATGACGAGCTCGCCGGACAGAAGCTCCAGCACGTAGTTGAGGTCCGAGCGATGAACGACGCTTGCGAGGAACGGATGGTACTTATCGTACATCGCCGGCCAGTTCTCGCCGTGCATATCGGGGTCATAGAGGTAGTCGCGCTTGATGCGCCAGACCTCGCGGTAGATCTGCTCCCACTCGGCGGGCGGGTCGACGGTCATCTGCAGACCGTCGGTGCTGATCTTGCCTTGCCCGACGCTCGACGGGGCGCCGGCGCCGACAATCCCCCACGTGGACCCGGAGACATACAGCAGCTTCTTGCCGTCCGCGGACAGGTCGAAGCCGTCGATGCTATCGAAGAAGGTCTCAGCCTTGCGCTTCTTGAGGTCGAAGCGCTGGAGCTTGCCGCCGGGGCCGTGGATGAGCACGCCGTCGGGGTCACCGGCCGTTGCAAGAGTGCCGTACTCATCGGCGCCGAGCGGCACTGCTAGGATGCGGCCGCCGATGCCCTCGAGATCGACACGGATCGACTTGTCCTCCTCCTTCTTCTTCTCCTCTTTGGGCGGCTCGGTCTGACCACCTTCGGCGGGCTTGGCCTCCTCTGCGGGTTTCGCCTCGTCGGCAGGCTGCGGCTGGTCACCTGCCGGCTCCTCGGCGGGCTTGGTGTCATCCTTCGGCTTCTCACCGTCGTCCTCGGGCTTCGCGGGCTCCTCCTTGGGCTTCTCCTCCTCGATCTTCTCCTCGTCGCTCTCCGGTAGGAACGGAGACGGGTCGTCGGACCTAAGCAGGACCATGTAAGGCGACCAGGTGACCGGCCGGTTGTAGGCATTCATGGACATGATCTCGGTGTAGGGCCCGGTGTTCACGCTCGCCAGGAAGTAGATGTAGTGACCCCCGCGGTCGAACACGGGCGAGACCGCGTCGGACATGCCGTCGGTGACCTGGTTCGCCTGCTTCTGATCGAGCGAGTAGAGCTGAACGGCCTGGAACTGGTTGGGCAGGAACCGCGAGTACGTCAGCCACTTCGAGTCGGGGGACCAGCTCACCCGGCTGTCGACTACCCGATCGGAGACCATGGTGGCGTCGCCCGACTCGACGTTCACGTACCACAGCCGCGTGTGGCAGTCGCGGTAGGCGATCATCTTCGAGTCAGGCGACCACACCGGTGACTCGAAGAACGAGGGCTCGGGCAGAGGGATGCTCCGCGTTGGCTCGAGGCCGGTCTGCTCGCCGATCATGAGCTCGTACTCACCGCTCTTGTCCGAGAACCATGCGATAGCCTTCCCGTCCGGCGACCAACGAGGGGTTCGGTCATGCACTCCAGGACTTCGCGAAAGGTTGCGCCAGTCACCCTTCTCCGCCGGAACTGTGAAGATGTCGCCCCTGGCCTCGAACACGGCGCGGGCGCCTTTGGGCGAGATAGCACCGTCCCGGATCATATTGCTCACGTTCGCGATGCGCGGACGGACGTAGGAGACGTCGACGCGGGCTTCGATGTCGAGCTGGTGCGACTCGCCCGTCGCGATGTCGTAGAGGTGGAGATAGCCGGCCTGCTCATAGACGATCGCGTCGTCACACCCCGAGGCCCGCTTCACGTCATAGTCGGTGTGGTTGGTGAGCTGTCTAGCCTCGCCGCCGGGACGGTAGGAGAAAAGGTTCATGGTTCCGTTCCGGTCGGAGATGAAGTAGATAGTGTCGCCGATCCACATCGGGTCCTCGTCGTTGGAATTGTCGCGCGGGATCTCCTGAACCGACAGGTCGGAGAGGTTGATGAGCCAGATGGGCGTCGTCTGCCCTCCGCGGTAACCGCGCCAGGTGGTCGTCGGCTCGCCCCACGGGACATAGGCTACGTAGCTCCCGTCGGGTGAGAAGCAGCCCTTCTCCGCCTTGTCCATCGGCAGCAGCTCGGGCCAGCCGCCCTCGGCCGGGACCGTCCAGAGCCTCAACGCCGCGTACGGCAGGTTGTCTCGGCCGGAGGCGAAGAGGACGCGGTGGCCGTCGGGTGTCCAGCCTCTGGCGCCGTCGCCGTAGGGATGGTGTGTGAGCCTGCGCGGCTCGCCGCCCTCGACCGGGATGACGTAGACATCGGTATTCCCGTCGTACTGGCCGGTGAAGGCGATCACTGTGCCGTCGGGCGAGAAGTGAGCATCGCCCTCCGAGCCGGGGTGGCTCGTGAGGCGTCGCGCCTCGCCGCCGGCCCGCCCGGCGACCCACAGGTCGTTCGCGTACACGAACGCCACGTTCGTCGCGCTGACAGCGGGGTCACGAAGGAGCCGTGTGCCCTGCGCGGAAGCGGGGAGCACCATGACCAGGACAAGACAGGCCACAAGGAGCCATCTTCCGGGGGTGTTTGGGGCCATGCTGACCTACCTCTCGTGCGATGTGCCGATCTCGACCCGGCCTCTTCGCCCGTGCGCTGCAGTGGGCCTGCGCACGCGTCGCTAGCTCGGAGGATCGTCCGCGGGGAAGTGACGCCTGAGGAATGCAATGAGCTCGAGGAAGGCGGGATCGGAGCAGCGAGTGACGTCCGCGGTGCGCGCGATCTCCGCGTGAATGGCCGAACTCCACGGACGGTCAGGGTTGCTGTGACGAAGCACGTGCTCCATTGCCTCTTTTGGACGCAGCGGCTTTGACCGGCCGGGACGCCAGTCGTGGCCTCCGGCGGCTAGGAGCCGGCTACACTCCGCCGGGCTGGCCCGCAACGCCTGGTACACGGCGGGGTCGTCCGACCAAACCCAAACCTCAAGCTCCGGTGCGATGCAGATGGCGCACGCTCGATCGCCCCAGCCGCAGGAGCGGAGATCACGGGACACCTTCCCCGCCACCGCTGTTGGCGGCTCCCGGTCTCCGCAGCCTTCCCAGTCGAACACGGCGAGCGCACAGCGATGCGTCCGAACATAGTGGCGCAGCACCTCGTGTGCCCTGATGCGGACTCCCGGATCGCGCTCCGGGTGGCGAAGTATGGTTGCGGACATCGGCCGCAGACCGAGGTCGCGCCAACGCTCCTCAACGAGGACCCTGACCACACCCTCGATCGTCACATCGGCGGCAAGGACAACCAGGTCGCCCGGCGGGGGTGAGTCCTGTGCCGTCAAGACAGCACTCCCATCGCGTTTAGGTCTGCGAGGTTGACCTCATCCCTCCACTCGCGAAGCCTAGGGTGCTGCTCGCCGCACACAATGTCCGTCGTTGACTCGCCCGCGTTGGAGAAGCACAGAACCTGGTTCGGGTTCGCGAGCCTCAGGAGTGCCGGCGAATGAGTGGCGAGCAGCACCTGATGCCGCCACATGGAACTAAGGCTCTCATAGAGCCCCTCGACAGCTCGCGGATGTAGGCCGTTCTCCGGCTCTTCGATCAGGAACAGCGAGGGCCCAAACGGGTAATACGCTAGCAATGTCAGGGCCAGGACGCGGAGTGTGCCGTCTGACACGAGCCAGGCTGGGACCTCCAGGTTGGGTTCGTACCTGACCGCTAGGTAGCAGTGACGATCTTCGTCTCGGACGATAGCTTGCACGTCGAGGATCTCCGGCAGGATCGTGCGGACGTGGGCCAGCCAGTCGTCGAACAGCCTCCCGTAGCCCTGCCGCAGCGTGAGCACAGCCCACGGCAGGTTTGAGCCGTCCGCGCGGAACGGGCCCTGCCGCAGTGGGGAGCTGGCCTCCCGCATCGCGGCGACGTCGAGCTGAACCGGCACGATCCGATCCACTAGGAAGTCGCGGATCCACCGGGGCGCCTCGTAGTAGTGCTCATTGTCGTCTTCCGCCCGTGGGATGAAGAATAGGGCTGTGCGCTCGCGCCCCACGGCGAACGACTGATGCCACAATTGCTTGCCCTCAAGGCCGGGTGGCTTCCACTGGTAGTAGTCCCGTCCGCTGTCTCGCGTCTTCGATACGACCTTCTGCCGGCCGGGCACGCGTCGTCTGCTGTCCAACTCCAGCGCGCTCGAGCGTGGTGGTCTGAGTTGCGGGAACATGCTCGGCTGCTCCGGGCTCGGGCGGATCACCCCCCCGTCGGGGTAGAAGAACAGCGCCTCGGCGTTGATCGTTGCGGGCCCCGACCCGAGCGGCGCGCCCACCTCGAGCTCGTAGCGGAACGTCGGCGCCGGGCACTCCATCAACAGGTCAGCCGGCAGTGCGACGTCAACAGCTACTTGCACCGCGCTGCCGGCCCCGGCCCAGACCAGCTCTCTGATGTCGCGACAACGCTCCTCCACCGCTCCGCTCGGTCCCTTCTCGGGGGCCAGCACGTCGCGGATGAACCGTAGGACATCGAGGAAGGTGCTCTTCCCACTGGCGTTCGGGCCCACGAGGATGCGGAAGCGGTCGAGCGGCTGCGAGACGTCCCGCAGCATCCGGTAGTTGAGCACTTCGACGCGCGTTATCAAGGCCCCACGCTCCTCAGCGACGACCTGCTCGACCTCGTGGGGATGATAGCACAGGGGCCCGCGCCTATCGCCCGTTGGTTCAGGGCCGACTACAGTATCCGCTCCCGCACGCGGGCTGAGGTTATGTCCATCAGCCAGACCACAAGGGTGATCATCCAGACGATCAGCGCCACCTCGCGCCACTGGAGCATCCCCTGGTACTGCAGTAGCATCGTCCCGATGCCGCCGCCGCCCACTAGGCCGACCACCGTCGCCATCCTGACGTTGATGTCCCACCTGTACAGCGTGAACGCGACGAACGGCGGCACCACCTGGGGCCACACCGCGTACACGATCGTGTGGACCGGTCCGGCGCCTGTCGCGCGGACAGCCTCCACGGGGCCCGGCGAGATGCTCTCCACCTGCTCAGAGTAGAGCTTCCCAAGCGCGGCGACCGAGTGCACCAGGAGCGCCATCATGCCCGCGAACGGCCCGAGCCCAACCCACACCACGAAGATGACCGCCCACACGATCGGCTCGATCGAGCGAGTCACCGTGAAGAAGGCGCGCATGACGGTGTAGACCATCGTCCCGAGGAAGGTCCGCGGCATGATGTTCCGCGCGCCGAAGAAGCTGAGCACGATAGCGATCGGGACGGCGAACGTGGTGGCCATCAGGGCGAGGTAGACCGTCTCCACCATCGCCCACGCGCAGTCCTTCAAGATGCCGAACTGCGGCCTCATGAGCGCGCTCGCGAGCGGGCCCACGTCCTTCATGCCTGTCACGATCTCGCCGAGGCGTATCTCCGCGATGCGCCAGCCGACGAGGTACGTCATCGCGACGGCGAGCACCGCGATCCACCACACGCTCTGGCGGTACCACGGCAGTACGGCCTCTTCGCCCACCCGGCTCTGGACAGACTCGAAGTGGGTCTTGGAGAGGGTCTCGTGCGGAAGCCGGCCCTGGGCATGCAGGAGCCCCGATAGGTAGTAGAGCACCACGCCCAGCAGACCTGTGAGGCCACGCACAGCAGCGCGCGCCTCGTCGGGGAGCTCGCGGATCCATACATCGAGCGGCTCGTGAACAAGGCGCGCGACGTAGAGCGCCAGGACGGCCACTAGCACGAAGGCCGCTGCCCAGACCTGCCACAAGGCGAACCGTGCGAGGCGGCGCGACACCGGAGCCGCCCCCCCGTCCTGGCCCACCAGCCTCGTCCGGCTCAGCCTCGGGCCCACCCCGTCCAACATGCAACTGGCCAGCACGCCGAGCTCGAACGCGATGAGCACGGTGTACGCGAGAAGCCCCAGGGTGACCCCCTCCGGCTCGCCTCGTTCGTCATGGTGCAAGGCGTAGAGGATCCCGAGGGCGATGTACTCCGCGGCGAAGACGTCCCACCCAACCGGCGCTGCGGTCTGCTTCACCCGCGCCCACCGCGCCACGAGTCCAAGGCGGAGGGGCTGATCGCTCACCTAATCTCCACCTCCTCGGCATCCTCGCCGTAGATCTCCCTGAAGCGGGCCTCGTCTATCTCGTCCGGCTTTCCATCGAACTGCAGCTTGCCATCGCGCAGGGCGATGACGCGAGTGCCGTACTTGCGGGCGAGGCTGAGGAAGTGCAGGGAGCAGATGACCGTGAGCCCCTCGGCGCGATTGAGCTCACCTAGGTGATGCATGACCGTGTCGGAAGTCGCGGGGTCCAGGCTCGCGACCGGCTCGTCCGCCAAGAACAGGCGTGGCTCCTGCATGAGCGCCCTGGCGATCGCCACTCGCTGTTGCTGGCCGCCGGAGAGGGCCGCCGCGCGGTTGTCGGCCTTGTCCGCGATTCCCACCCTGTCGAGGCAGTCAAGGGCCCGCCTCACGGTCGCCCGCGGCCACAGCCCCACCATGCTTCGCAGGCCGGACTCGTAGCCCAGCCGACCCGCGAGCACGTTGCGGAGGACGGTGCTGCGGGTGACCAGGTTGAACTGCTGGAAGATCATCCCCATCTGCCGGCGGACAACCCGCAGCTCGCGGCCCTTCGCGGCGCACACATCGCGGCCGTCGAACAGGATGCGCCCGTCGGTGGGGTCGATAAGGCGGTTGACGCAACGAAGCAGGGTTGACTTGCCGGAGCCCGAGAGGCCGATGAGGATGATGAACTCGCCCTCCCGGATGTCGACGGACACGTCGGAGAGAGCACGCGTCCCGTCATCGTAGACCTTGGTCAGATTCGCGATTGACAGCAACGGGCGACTCTCCCACGGACGCGCGGCCCGCACCCCAACCACCCGCGACCGTCCGGTGAGAAGTCGCGGTCGCTCACGATTCCGACGACTTGGCCTTGTTCTCGTCGTCCTTGGGCTGCAGCTTCTCCTCGAGGGCCTTCAGCAGCTCCTCGTCCGCCATCCCGGAAGACGCGATCTTCCGGCGAACGGAGTCATACGCGCTGTCGTCGACCTCGGCGAAGTCCGTGACTGCGTAGAGCTCCTTGCAGACCTTCAGGCCGGCGTCGGTCTTCACATATGCTCCGAGCGCCTTCACGATCTTGTCGCGCTCGTCCCTCGGGAAGCCCTTGCGAAAGGACACCGTGTCGTTCGGGATCGCGTCGGTGAGGGCGACGACCTTGAGTACCTCTCCCGCGTCCGAATGGATGCTCAGGATGTCCTTGCGCGCGTCGCGCAGCTTCCCGTCCGCGAGCGGCTTGCTGTAGTAGGCGCAAGCGACGTCGACCTTGCCTGTGTACGCGGCCAAGACGGCCGCCGGGTGCGAGCCGGCGTACATCTGCTGGGACGGCTCAATTCCGCGCTCCCTGAGAATGGCCGCCGGGTAGACATGGCCGGACGTCGATGACGGGTCCGTGTAGGCGATCGTCTTGCTGGCGATGTCCTCTAGTCTGACGATGTGCTTGTCGGCGCGGGCCACGAACATGCCCCAGTATTCGCGGTCGCCGTCCCTGACGTTCTGCAGGGCGACCTCGACCCCGTGCTTCTCGTTGGCCAGCACATAGGCGAAGGTGGGCAGCCATGCGATGTCCGCCTTGTCGGCTCCCAGGGCTTCGATGACCGCAGCGTAGCTTGTGGGGATCTGGACCTCGAACTCCAGACCTGTTGCCTGCTCGAGCGCCTCGGTCAACGGTTTGGCGCTGGCCATGACCTGTCCGGTCTCCATCGAGGGCACGAAGAACATGCGCACCGGCCTGTCTGTTGGAGCCGCAGTGGCGGCGCCTGCCCCGGAGGCGCCTGTGGCCGTGGGTGCGCTCGGCTTGCCGCAGCCCGCGATCAGGATAGCCAGCGCGACGGCGGCAAGCGCTAGACCCATGCCTAGAGGCGTTCTCATGCTGGTTAGCCTCCTCCGGCGTCGCCCCGAGCCCCGGCAGTGATTCGCGGGGCCGCGGGGGGTTCCTCTGCGCGCCCACCACCTAAACACCGCGAGGGAGTGTGAACCACTTGGCCCGCGTAAGATGGCCTAACTGGACACTGACCTGAAGGCGTACTGCGGCTCATGATAGTGTGGGGACACCCGGAGGTGGAGCGTCGTTGTCTGACCTGCCCACTGGCGCGATCGTCATGTTCTCGGGCCCACCGGACTGCATTCCTCCTGGGTGGGTCCTATGCGACGGACGGATCGTCAACATCCGGAGCTCCCCCTTGCGGGGCCGTCGTACTCCTGATCTGCGGGACCGGTTCCCGCGGGGCGTCGCCGATCCCCTGGACGAGGGCTCGCTCGGCGCCGCGGGTGGCTCAGCCTGGGTGTCGCACGCGCATGACGCGAACCACACTCACATGGGCCTGACTTTTGAGCCTGAGAGCCCGAACGGCAACGGTGACACCACCGTCACCTGCTCGACTGCCGCGGTCGTCGGCCACGGCTGCGCGGACTCCGGCCACGGCCACTCGTTCACAACGAGCGGGCCCATCCCATCGGCGCAGACCACGGAGGCTCAGGTGCCGATCGACCCGCCGCACGTGCTTGTGAACTTCATCATGAAGGTCGCGTGACCGGGCTCGGTGTCCCCGCAGACTCAGAGCCGTCCGGCGCGAGCCGGACGGCTCTGAGTCGCACAGTCGATCTGTCGGGCGGGAAGCCCGCTGGGGCTACTTCTTGAGACGGCAGACGCCGCCCTCACAGACTACCTCGCCGTGCTCCGACGGAGCCTTGGAGCCGGTCATCTTCGTTGGTGTCTTGGCAGGGGTGCTGGACGAATCGCCGCCGCCCGTCGGGTTTGTCTTCGCGGCCTCGGAGGCGCTGCTTGCCGGCTTCTCGGTCGACGCCTTCGCGCTCTCGGCACCCGGCGGCGAGGTGGCCGGCTTCGCGCTGCTGGTCGCCCCAGGCTGTGACCGCCAGCTCGAAGCGGCCGGCTTGGGCTTAGGAGTCGCGGCGGGCTTCTCGGCACCCGTGTCCGCGTCGGCGGCCTGCCCTTGGTCCTGGGCCTTCGGCTCCGCGACTGTGGCCGCTTCCTCGGCCGCGGGCTTCTCTGACTCCATGGTGACAGCGGCAGCTCCCGGCTCAGCCGGCGCAGCGGCGGCTGTGGCTCTGGGGGTCGCTAGTCCCGACGTGTCCGCAGCGCTCCTCTGGCACCCGCACATGACCGCCGCGACTACGCAGAGAGCCAACACAGCCCCCAACATGGTGCTCAGTCTCAACTGCATCGCCTCCCGATCGCGAGCCGCGCTTGCCGCAGACTCACTCACCCTATTGTGCGACAAAGACGTTCCGTTGAACAGGCCCGGCAGCGGATGCCCGGGTCATTCCATTGTCGCGATGTGACGCCCCGACGAGCTCACCCCCGGTCCCCTGGCTGCCCCAGGGACCACCCCCTCTCCGCGAGCGGAGAGGGGGAACGGACGAAGGCGGGGGGTGAGGTCGGGTCGGCACTAGCCAACGCCCGGGGAACGTAATGACCCCGGCGGATGCGGCCCCGCATGTTCCGGAGGTACCTCCTCCAGCGTTGGCTGCGGCTTCGGTAGCTACCCTATCCCCCAACCTTCGGCAGCTCGGCGAGGGCGCGCTCGACCGCCTCCGCCGGGTACTCGTAGTCCACGAGCTCACCGGCGAAGTACGCGTCATAGGCTGCCATGTCGAAGTGGCCGTGGCCGCTCAGGTTGAACAGGATGACCTTCTCCCGCCCCGCTTCCTTAGCCGCCTTCGCCTCACGAATCACAGCGCAGATGGCGTGGGCCGACTCAGGCGCCGGGATGAAGCCCTCGGTCCGCGCGAAAGTCACCGCGGCCTCGAATGTCTCGAGCTGCGGCACCGCGATGGCCTCGATGTAGCCGTTCGAGACGCAGTGGGAGACAAGCGGAGCGGCGCCGTGGTAGCGGAGGCCGCCCGCGTGGATCCCCGCGGGGATGAAGCCGCTGCCTAGCGTGTACATCTGAAGCAGTGGCGTCATCTTGGCCGTATCCCCGAAATCGTAGGCCAGCGGGCCCCTCGTCAGCGTTGGGCAAGCGGTCGGCTCAACGGCCAGAGCCCGCACAGGCTTCTTGTCCACGATCTTGTCCCGTATGAACGGGAAGCTAATCCCCGCGAAGTTGCTGCCTCCCCCGTGGCAGCCTATGACGATGTCGGGGTAATCCCCGGCGAGAGCCATCTGCTTCTGCGCCTCGAGCCCGACCACGGTCTGGTGGAGCAGAACGTGGTTGAGCACACTGCCGAGTGAGTACTTCGTGTCCTCGCGCGACACGGCGTCCTCGAGCGCTTCCGAGATGGCGATGCCGAGAGAGCCCGGGGAGTCGGGAGTCTCGGCGAGCACCTTCCGCCCAAACGAGGTGAGCTCGCTCGGGCTGGGCACGACGCTCGCGCCCCACGTCTGCATCATCGAGCGGCGGAACGGCTTCTGGTCATAGCTCACGCGGACCATGTAGACCATGCACTCGATGCCGAACATACTGCAGGCCCAGCTCAGCGCGCTGCCCCACTGGCCCGCGCCGGTCTCCGTCGCGATCCGCTTGACGCCCTCCTGCTTGTTGAAGTAGGCCTGCGCGATCGCGGTGTTGGGCTTGTGGCTGCCAGGGGGGCTCACGCCCTCGTACTTGTAGTAGATGCGCGCCGGCGTATCGAGCGCCTTCTCTAGCCCGCTGGCTCTGTAGAGCGGCGTCGGGCGGTAGAGCTTGTAGGCCTCGATGACAGCGCCCGGGATGTCGATCCAGCGCTCCGGCGACATCTCCTGCTGCAGCAGCCCGATCGGGAAGATCGGTACCAGGAGTTCGGGCCCCGCCGGTTCGCCGGTGGCCGGGTTGAGCGGCGGCGGCGGAGGCACTGGCAGATCAGCCACAAGGTTGTACCAGGCCGTCGGGATCTCAGAGCACGGCAGCTCGAAACGTCTTACGGTATCACCCATCGGTTACCCCTCCAGTGAGAGTGCCTAGCACAGGCGAGATAGCGCCCCTGTGTTCGCCCTGGCTGTGCCCCTGCCCTTCGCTGAGAGGAAGGGCTCTGCCGCTTCGGCTGCCGAACCCTCCGCCTACCGGAGGATGCTCGGCGCGCCGCGGGCGATACGGGGCCCTGCCGGTGCGGCAAGGGCTGGTATGACTCGGTCCGCAAGGGTGACACGCTGAACGTCGTGTACGTACCGTCGCGCCCTCGCCAGTGGGTGCCAGTCGCTAAGCTGGGGCTGACGCAGGTGGGGGTGAGTCGCATTCCTTGGTGTTGGCGCTCTTGTGCCTTGTCGGGGCCCTTCGGTCGTAGGCCGGCGTACACAGAACAGGCCCCGCCCTGGGCTGGCTGAGGGACGGGGCCTGTGAGAGTGCCACCAAGCGTGCTACCGCTTGCGGCGACGGACGAGCGCGCCCAGCACCGGAGCCGCCCCAACGAGGGCGAAAGCCGGGAGGCCGGGAGCCTTGAACTCGTAGTCGAATGACACCGACTTGGAGGTCCCGGGGGCAAGCGTGCCCAGGTCCCAAGCGCAGTTGATGGTATAGTCGCCGTTGCCATCGTTGTGAGGCACCAGCAGGTTGTACGGGTCGGTGTCCCACCACCAGTCGACCGAGTAGACGCCCCCGCCCCACGTATCGAGTACCGTCATGGACCAGCCGGTCGCCGGCCCAACGGCGGTGACCCCGCCAGGACCGATGCTGTTATTGGTGGGGAAGTCCCCGCCCACGTACACATCCTGGTCCGGGTCCGCGCCGCGAGCATAGACGACGTCGGTGAACGGCGCGGAGCCGGGCGCCCTGGTGTTGGTCAGGGTGACCACGAAGTGGATGGTCGACTCGTCATCATCGAACCAGGCGTTCTGGTAGATGCCCAAGCCGTCCCAGCGGGCGGTCGTGTCCGCCGTGAGCTGGGTTCCCCATGACGTGTCCGTTGTCAGGCCGGCGAAGGGGTTACCGAGAGCGTAGCCTGCTGCGCCGATCGAAGCTCCGTCGAGCCCTATCGAGTAGAACTCGAACGGAGAACCTGGCCTCAAGAAGTCAGCGGCTGTGTAGACACCGCCGCCGGCGGGGTCAAGGTTGACGCCGGCGGTGAACGCATCGTCGATCAAGCCGCCACTGTCGCTGACCCCGACCTGGAGATAGTCACCTTGGAGAACCGCGCTGGCGGACGCGCCGCCACTTAGAAGCACAAAGGCCGCTAGTACGAGCATGGCAGCTAACACTGCCCTGCGCATAACCGTCACACCATCCCATCGTCCCTACCGTGAGAGTCCGTGCCCTAACGCCAGCCCTGGGCACGCCCTAGTGCGTATCCGGCAATGCGGACACAGAGTGCTTCCGATGAGGGGGCCGAGAGGCTCCCCCCCCTTGGGTGGCACCCATAGCACCAAGTCGAAGCATACCATGTCTTGGCAAACGCACAAGGTTTTTGTCAGGCCGGGGCCGCCGATGCCCGCTGGGGTCGGTGCCGGACGGTCGTGTGAGCACGCCCGACCGGTACACAGAACAGGCCCCGCCCTAGGGCTGGCTGAGGGGCGGGGCCTGTGTGAGTGCTACGAAGCGTGCTACCGCTTGCGGCGACGGATGAGCGCGCCCAGCACCGGAGCCGCGCCAACCAGGGCGAATGCCGGCAGGCCGGGAGCCTTGAACTCGTAGTCGAACGATATCGACTTGGAGGTGCCGGGGTCGAGCGTGCCCAGGCTCCAAGCGCAGTTGATGGTGTAGTCGCCGTTGCCATCGTTGTGAGGCACCAGCAGGTTATACGGGTCGGTGTCCCACCACGAATCGACCGAGTAGACGCCTCCACCCCAAGTGTCGATCAGCTTCATCGACCAGCCGGTGCTCTGCCCGACAGCGGTGACCCCGGACGCGTCGATGGTGTTGTTGGTGGGGTAGTCCCCGCCCACGTACACATCCTGGTCCGGGTCCGCGCCGCGAGCATAGACTACGTCGAAGAACGAGTTCGCGCCCGGCTTCCTGGTGTTGGTCAGGGTGACCACGAAGTGGATGGTCGACTCATCCTCGTCGAACCAGGCATTCTGGTAAATGCCGAGACCGTCCCAGCGGGCGGAGGTGTCCGCGTTGAGCTCGGTTCCCCAGGAGAGGTCCCTTGTCGTGCCGCCGAACGGGTTGCCGTTCCAGTACCCTGCCGTGCCGATCGACGCCCCGCCGACTCCTATCGAGTAGAACTCGAACGGGGTACCTGGCCTCAAGAAGTCAGCGGCTGTGTAGACGCCGCCGCCGGCGGGATCGAGGTTGACGCCGGCGGTGAACGCGTCGTCGATCAAGCCGCCGCTGTTGCTGACCCCGACTTGGAGATAGTCACCTTGGAGAACCGCACTGGCGGACGCGCCGCCACTAAGAAGGACAAGAGCCGCTAGCACGAGCATGGCAGATAACACTGCCCTGCGCATAGCTGTCACACCATCCCCATCTCTACGGTGAGAGTCCGTGCCCAAATGCCAGCCCTGGGCACGCCCCAGTGCGTGTCCGACAATGCGGACACAGAGTGCTTCCTGTGAGGGAACCCAGAGGCTCCCCCCCCTTGGGTGGCACCCCTGACACCAGCAGCAAGTATACCATGTCTTGGCAAACGCGCAAGGTTTTTGCCGGGCCGGGGCCGCCGGCATCCGCGGGGTCGGTGCCGGACGCTCGTGTGAGCACGCCCGACCGGTACACAGAACAGGCCCCGCCCTGGGCTGGCTAAGGGGCGGGGCCTGTGCAGAGTGCTGCTGCAAAGCATGCTACCGCTTGCGGCGGCGGATGAGCGCACCCAGCACCGGAGCCGCCCCAACGAGGGCGAACGCCGGCACGCCGGGAGCCTTGAACTCGTAGTCGAACGATACCGACTTGGAAGTCCCGGGGGCGATCGTGCCCAGGTCCCAAGCGGCGTTGATGGTGTAGTCGCCGTTACCGTCGTTGCCGGCTGTCAGCAGGGCGTACGGGTCCGTCTCCCACGGAGCGCTGACGGAGTAGTTGCCCCCGCCCCACGTGTCGATGAGCTTCATGGACCAGCCGGAGTATGGGCCGACCGCCGTGACACCGGACGAGTCGATGCTGTTGTACGTGAAGTACGTCCCGTAGGTGTAGAGATCCTGGTCCGGGTCGGCGCCGCGAGCATAGACGACGTCGGTGAACGGCGCGGAGCCGGGCGCCCTGGTGTTGGTCAGGGTGACCACGAAGTGGATCCTCGACTCGGTAGTGTCAAACCAGGCGTTCTGGTAGATGCCGAGTCCGTCCCAACGGGCAGAAGTGTCCGCCGTGAGCTGGGTTCCCCAGGTAGTATCCGTCGTCAAGCCGGTGAAGGGGTTACCGAGAGCGTAGCCCGCTGCGCCGATCGAGACCCCCCCGACCCCGATCGAGTAGAACTCGAACGGGGTGCCGGGCCTGAGGAAATCCGCGGCCGTGTAGGCGCCGCCACCGGCGGGGTCAAGGTTGACGCCGGCGGTGAAAGCGTCGTCGATCAAGCCGCCGCTGTCGCTGACCCCGACCTGGAGATAGTCGCCTTGAAGAAGCGCACTGGCGGACGCACTGACGGGAAGAAGCGCAACGACCGCCAACAGTGAGATAGCAAACCAAACTGCCCTACGCAAAGGTACCACCATCCGTATGTAACGTCTGACATGGGTAGCCGACTCGTAACGCCAGCCCTGAGCGAGCTCCCAGTGCGTGTACGGCAATGCCGACACAGAGTGCTGCTGGAGGGGTCAACGGGCTCCCCCCCATCCAGCGATAGCACCCCTAACACCAGCGCTTAGTATACCATAGTATTCCGCAGTGCTAATGCCTAAATTGGGCAAGACCCATTCACTATCTCGCAGAGCGACCCCCGAGCCGCCTTTGCTGCCAAGGCCGACCCGCCGACCCGGCCGCCGAACCACACGGGTCGTGCGGCAGTGGGCCTCACCCGCGCGCGTCGCAGCCGTACACAGAACAGGCCCCGTCCTGGGCTGGCTGGGGACGGGGCCTGGTTTGATTGCGCTGAACCGTGCTACCGCTTGCGGCGGCGGATGAGCGCGCCCAGCACCGGGGCCGCCCCAACGAGGGCGAACGCCGGGAGGCCGGGAGCCACGAAGACATAGTCAAACGAGATCGACTTGGAGGTCCCGGGGGCAAGCGTGCCCAGGTCCCAAGCGCAGTTGATGGCATAGTCGCCGTTGCCATCGTTGTGAGGCACCAGCAGGTTGTACGGGTCCGTGTCCCACCACGTGTCGACCGAGTAGACGCCCCCGCCCCACGTGTCGAGGAGGGTCATGGACCAACCGGTCGCGGGACCAACGGCGGTGACCCCGCCGGGACCGATGCTGTTATTGGTGGGGAAGTCCCCGCCCACGTACACATCCTGGTCCGGATCGGCGCCACGAGCGTAGGCGACGTCGAAGAAGGAACCGGCGCCCGCCCGTCGGGTGTTGGTGAGAGTAACCACAAAGTGGATGGTCGACTCCTCTTTATCGAACCAGGCGTTCTGGTAGATGCCGAGTCCGTCCCAGCGGGCGGAGGTGTCCGCCGTGAGCTGGGTTCCCCAGCTCGTGTCTGCGGTCACGCCGTTGAACGGGTTCCAATCCCAGAGCCCTGAGTCGATGTAGACACCCCCGACGCCGAGGGAGTAGAACTCGAACGGGGAGCCGGGAGTGATGAAGTCAGCGATAGTGTAGGCGCCGCCGCCGCCCGGGTCGAGATTCACGCCGATGCTCGCATCGTCGTTGATGAGAGCGCCGCTGTCGTTGACGGCAACTTGGAGGTAGTCGCCGCCCAAGATAACCGAACTCGCTAACGCGCCACCATTCAGGAGCGCGATCAGCGAAAGCACGAGCATGGCAGTAAGAACTGCCCTGCGCAATGCAATCACCACCATCCCCGTTTCTGACTAGAGTGCGACGGAATGCCCAGTGCGCCAGCCCGGGGCACGTCCCTGGTGCGTGTTCGGCCACACCGACACGAGGTGCCTAGATTGAGGGGGCCAAGGGACTCCCCCCCAAACAGCACCTGTGACACCAACGATGAGTATACCACCCCGTCACGCATACGCAAGGCCTTTGTCAAGCTAGGGCCATTTCATTGTCGCGATGTGACGCCCCGACGACCTCACCCCCGGTCCCCTGGCTGCGCCAGGGACCACCCCCTCTCCGCCAGCGGAGAGGGGGAACGGT
>Ga0315280_10003800_pt1 | contig 22844 bp, 26 predicted proteins | sample YL17G06_40_MG_FD_203697 | JGI IMG/M metagenome (GOLD analysis project Ga0315280, IMG submission 203697) | Sediment microbial communities from Yellowstone Lake, YNP, Wyoming, USA - YL17G06_40 | ecosystem: Environmental > Aquatic > Freshwater > Lake > Sediment | place: USA: Wyoming | collected... | reverse complement strand
GTCGTCTCGATGGCAAGAGTCTTCTTCGACGGCCAGGCAGCAAATTCCTTGAGCGCGCCGAATGACGAAACGAGCTTGCCGTTCTTCTCTTGCGCGTTGCCGAAGATCTCTTGCATGAGCGACCTCAACTTCTCGGGTTGTAGGTTGTCTTGGAACCCTTTGCGGATCTCGTACTCTTGCACAGGCCCACCTTCGGGGGATTAAGCTCGCTGCTTCCTGAAAAACCTTTGTGATGCCGGATATGGCGTTCCAAAATCTGCTGGCTATGAGGCGATTCCTGCCCTCCCTGTCCCCATCAAACCCTTTTCAAAACCACTCTGCGCGACGACGCCTTTTCCTTCCGATTCCTGCGCGAGTACGGCAGCCCTCTACAAACCAACTGGACTATGTAGCCCCTCTTGCTCAGGAAATCTTATTGTTCTTGCGACGCTCTACGCGCAGCCTTCTCGTTAATCTTGTTACATAACTCTTTAGCTTCTGCCCCTTCCTCCGCTGACAGGACTGACTTGCTGAATAGTTCGCAAAGCTTATCGTAATCATGCATGAGATCATTGTCGACGCGACCTCTGTAACTAAAGAACCTGTCGAATTGCGGCTGGTATGTTCGAGCTGTGTCCGCGCATCTCCCCCAATATGCAGGAATCCAGGTGAAAGGATTGAATTGTGACAACCAGCCGTACATTTCTTTTCGTTCCCGTTCCTTCATTTCTTTTCTCAATCTATAGGAGTTCCATGCTGCCGTGGCCGCTGCTCCCGCTGCTATTGCAGAAACGGTAAGAGAAACAGCCCATAACCAGAGGTCCATGACAATCGGTCCAAGATGCATTCTCCATTCCTTCCTTATGATCTTTTCTCAAATGAAAGGGAAGTGCGGCCGCCGGGCCGCGCACCTGTTCCGAGCCAGACACGATTTTTCTGATTTCAATCAATGGGGAATGCACTTCGCTGAGTCCGCAAGCCCTTTTCCCATTCATTCAACGGGACATACTAGTCCAAAATCACATTCTTCCCTCCTGCAAATAGAGAGTGAAGGGGCATGTCGAAGGCGGAATATGGTTGACATCGCATCAATGATGGCTAGACTGCTTGATGCAAGCACGGGGCTGGGAAAATAGAACTAGAGGAATCAACATACGAACACGGAGGTAATGATGTCCGAAAGCGGACATGACTGGAGGGGAGTCTTCGAGGAGGAGTGCGGATTCCTGGAACGGCACATCGCCAGCCAGCGTGCGCTTCTGATCGCAGGCCTGGTGGCACTTTCGTCGGCTTTCTGGGGCCTGATTGCGATCCTTGAATCAAACAAGTTTGCCATCTCGGACATTGATGCGATTGCCCCCTACTTTGTTTCCGTTATCGTATTCGGAATGTCTATGGTGGCTCTGAAGGTCGTCTACCTCAGAATCCTTATGCCAATGGATGACGCTCGATTTGTTTGGGAGAACCCGTTCTCACCTTCAGACCTCGTGGGGATCGTAATCAAGCTCGGAGGAATAGGTGCAGCGGCGATATTCATATTGTCAATTTCGACTCTTGGGATATTGGAATTCGTTATCTACGGTCTGGTGTTTGGATATGTCATGGTTGTCTTGGGTCTCCACATATGGTTTTCATTGGCTCCTCAGAGCCGCACGAACGCAGTCTTGGGACCCTTTTTCCTACTTGACCCAAGGCAATGGACCAGACACTGTTTTGCGGAATTTGGATTCTTTTTCATTGTTGCTGTTGCTCTCCTTGCAATAGCGTGGCATCAGAACGATGGCATTCCCTATGTCTCTTGCGGGGCATTCTTGTTCCTATCTATGGCCCTGATTGGAGTATGTTTCGACAAGTACGGAGCCACAGTCGAAAGCGCGTACATGTTGGGCACTCTAAGATCTGTCATGCACTGGATTGTCGGCGAGAGTCCAACCGAGAAAGAGATATCCGGAGTCTATCTTGGGCTATTCAAAGAGGGGAAACCGACGAAGGGGAAGCGGAGGAAACGGGTTGATGCGGTGGACAAGGAGGTCGCCAAGCTGCTGCGAAGGATATCTTCCGAGTGGTGATTATCAGCAAAAGGCGCTGGATTGCAGGCACTTTCGTCTTGGCGCGGCTGATGACTATATCGCCGGGCCGCGCACCTCCTTAGAGCCAGACCTCCTTTTTCTGATTTCAATCATGAACTCCCCGTTCCCCTCTCAGACCGTCTTCTGGACAAACTCCACAGAATTAGGAGACCCATCATCGTGAGACTCCCGCCAATCATCAAAGCAACAAGAGCATCTGCAGCAATCATGCTCCCTGTGTAATTCCCGATTGTCAGTCCACCCACAAAGAATGTCATGAGTCCAGAGAACCAGCCCACGGCCGTCTGAAAGCGCTGAGCGCTGGAATTCTGCGATACCTCGTTCGACAACCTACTAATTCTGCTGATAAGGTCTCTGACTTCCGTGGTCATCCCGGAGACATGGTCATCAAGGGTGCGCGTACCCTCATCAATCGCTGACAGTCTGATGCTGAGAGACTCAAGGGCAACTGAAACGAAACGCCCCTCATGGCACAGACTTCTGGTCACATGACCGCGACGAGTACTAGGTCGTCTTAGCCGCCGATTGCTGTCAGATAGCATGTGGCAACACCTCCGTCGCCGCTATAGAGATTTGGTGGGATTCCAACAAGGACCCTCAGCATTTTTGTTTCGCTCGCATTCAATCGGAAGTCAAGTCCGCTCGAATAGACGACCGAGACTCCTGGAAATCTAGCCTCACAAACCAGAGTGGCTGAGGCAAGCACTCGTCCGTAGTTCTCTACAAAGACATTGAATTCAACATTGTCCGACATGTACCAGTCTGTGTCATATGCCACAATTGCGACCCGCGGGCTCACAATCTGGAGATATGCACCGAATCCCATTACGATGACCCCCATGCATACCAGAACTACAGCAAATACTAGGCTAAACCGCCGACTTGACATTCCATGTCACTTCCTGACGCTCCCCTCTTCTCCTTACACCAATTCCGAATCCAACGATAAGTGCTTTTCGCGGGTTCATGACCGTTTCTTTCTCGGATTAGAGAAACGGGCTCGGACCGAAGGGGATTTTGGTCTGCTTTCTCGACTGGCTCGAACCGAAAAGGTACATGGACCTTCCGGATTGGCATCTCAGGAAGGGTAACCAAAAGGAGGGGTTGATAACCCCTCGTAAACCTTTTTTCCCACTGAAGGGAATGGGGAAGTGATGGCTCTTGACGGGCGGAGTGCATATATGACCAAGCTAGCGGATTTCATGGACAAGGCACTTCTGAAGGGGTCCAATCTTAGAGCCCTACGGGACAAGATTGAACGAGCGAAGATGGAGAACAAGACGAACGACTTGAGTGCATGAAGTCAGAACATGGTGTTCCCCGCTTCTAGACAACAACTTGGGAGATATGTTCACTAATGCAACGGCACAGGAAATCGTTCCCCGCGCGAAAGGTATCGGAGACCCAGACATCGCCTTTGTCTATCCGATTCACTGAGATCCACTTCCTGCACTTCTCTTCACTACCGACGAACAGTAGCTTTGCTCTAGTCTTTCTGAGTGGCGCCCATATGTGTTCATCCAGTATTTCGTCATGAGGAGGAGGTTGAATCCCGACAATGGCCACGAGTTGCGCAGACATGACGACTGCCTGGAATTCCGTCTTTATCCAGTTCATAATCTTCTCACCGATAATGGTGTCTTTGCTGCGGGTATAGAGGCTCATTGCCGCGGGGACTGGCATCTTGGCCATACGATCTCTGACCTCTAGAGGGTCAACAAGGTCGATCCCGCAGTCTATCTTGGCCCCAGGCTCTATCAAGTACTTACCCTGTCCAGATATTCCGGCAGGAAGGAAGTTGCACGATCCGTGGACCTTAAGCAATCTGAGTCCTTGATTGTTCCCCCAATATGAGATGCTCATTTTGGGATTCCAGGCTAATGCCGCGAGTTCGATAAGGCAGTCATAGTTGAGAGTGGCAAAAACCACTTCCTCGTTCACGAACTTGTCCGCATACTTACTGATGAGAGCGTAGTACAGATTGTCCTCGAACTTGCCGATACGATATGTGCTCATGAGGACAGTTAGATCCTTCAGGTAGTCGAAGATGTCCCGATGAGTCTCATACATCTGCTCCATGCCAAGTTCGAACTTCCTTTCGAAGGAATGATGGAGCGCGACTTCAAGTCTGCCCCAACTGTTAGGAAACTTGTCCCGAAGCACGCCGTACAGCTGTTTGCTTGTTGGCGGTTCATTCTGCCCAAGTCCGCCGCAGCCTCGGCTTGCCCCGGCTCCAAACAGCAGCACAACTTTGGGAATTGTTCGGGATCGGCTGGGGGGTCTCGAATCGACTGGTTCAGCAATCCTGTACTCTGGACAATTCATGCCATTCTCTCCTGGGTATCGGAACGCATTGCATCCTTATCGACCTGCGCCCTTCACCTGCCGGAGTCCTCTGCCATGGCATCCTGCATGAGAAGGGGGGTTCCTACCAGTATCCTGACAGCTTCAAGGTAACAAGCACGAGAACAAGAAAGGCTATCATTACGAGGATTCCTGGCCCCGTGAATAGCAGACCCAGCCCTCTGACCGTCGCCTGTCCAGCGACTGGACCAAGTCCGGGAGTCAAGAGAACTCCTATGAAGGTGACTATCAGTCCTGCCAATTTGCCTTCGAGGTCTCCTGTATAAACAAGGGCTAGTACCCCGGCGAATATCAGAACAGGCCCTATTAGATAGACATAACCTTGTCCTGATTTGTCGGCGGTCAACTTCCTCATTAGTCCACCTCAGTCAGTCACCATGCGGCTAACCCTTCTATTCTTCCAGAGACTGTATGAGCCATCGTCATATGACAAGGTGGATTAGCGTCTAACTCAAGGTGGATCCTGTGGGATTAGGGAACACGAGACTGACTGGCTGACCCTTGAAAATGCCCTGTCTAGGGCATATTCGCCGGGGAGAAGAATGGAGAGATAGCCAAACCCTTTCGACTTTTTCCATTATCGTCTCAGATCCGAATCATTCCTAGGCATCGGGGAAATGCAAGGCCGTCTCTGGACAAATCCTATGGCTCAGGAACATTCTTCCTTATCTGGGAGTCCAACCATTCCTTGGCCTTGGACCACTTGTCCTCGGGAAGATTCTTCATGATTGCCTCCGCCACATCCCTGAGATCGAAGGAGAGCCCGGCATAATTCGTAGCGTAGCCTGCTACGAGTAGCTTCTTCTTCGCGAACAAGTAGATCTCTCCTCGATCGTAGGTAACCTTCTCGATGTCCGCCCATTTGAGAGTCCTCTTCTTTCCTCTCCATCCCTTACGAATTATTCCATCTGGGGAAGCACTGAGCGGACCTTCAAGCGTAACCCTTGCCGCCGTCATTAAGGCCCTAGCATCGCCAGCCATTCTATGAAACCTACGAACCCCGCGCTTCGAAAAGACAAAGAGAGTCAGGGAAAGGAAGCCCAGGACCGCATTGATTAGTACGAGGGCCGCAATCTCGACATTCTGCTCGGTGATGACCATGGACAGGGCAATGAAATCAGTCGCAACGAGAACAACCGCAGAGACTATTACTCCGGTCCACGAGTAGGCCAATGTGATATCAAGCCTTCTAATCATCTTTAGCATGCGTCTGAACTGTTCTTCGGGTGTTCCTCGCTCGACTCCATTGACTCACTGTTGTTGGACTATATCAGCCTGCCAGACATATCATCCTTCCTGCATGCAGACCGCCAGTATAATTATGTCAAATCAGAAATTTAAATGGACCCTGTGGGATTAGGAGCCACGAATCTGACTGGCTGATCCATGAAAATGCCCTTGTTAGGGCATCCTCGCCGAGGAGGAAAATCGAGAGATAGCAGATGAAGGAGCTTGTAAGCTTCTCACCAAACCCTTTCCCAGCTTTTTCGGTGTGGCCATTGTCATGCTGCTGATGCTGTTCTCTCTGGGTCATATCTGCGAGCTAGCAGCCGAACGGCCATCCCGATGTAGAAGAGTGCCGCCCCGAGAGCCAATGGCCAAAGAATGTTCTTCGAGACTATCAACTCCGCTGACAAAAAGGCAAAGGGCAAAGCACCGAGGAGGAATGCAAAGATCAGCGAATAGGATTGTCTCTTCTCGGCGCGATCTGCGCGTTCCTTGATGCACGAATGGTCATACATCTGAAATGCATGAATGATTAACAGTCTCTGTCGGTCACTAATGGCCCCCATTGGATCCACGGGTTCCTTACCGTCCATTGGTCCGGCAATGAAGGCGAGTAATCGTCGGTTGTGCGGCCTCTCGGGGAGATTCGCGTGATCTCCCATGAGCTCATGGTAGTCATACGATGCTTTCGTAGATGGGTCGTCGATCTCTTCTCTAGTCACGCCGCTCAAGACCGCATACCAATTCTTCAAGAATTCTTCATCCTCTGGCCTTAGTTCCAATTCAACCATGAACCATCCCGGAGTTGAGAGAGCGACGATGGACAGCTTAAAGATGATTGAGGAAATCCGCCGTGCTCACCGTTGAAAGTGCCCTTTCCATGTACGATGGCACTTGTTTGAGGGGACAAGCCGCCTTATGCCCAAACCTCATCCGTTCTTGATTTCTAGCCATTTATTCCTGTATTTTGTGAGATTCTTGTTTGAAATCTTGTTCGAGATTTCGTTCCTAAGGTTCTCCATCCTGTCAACTCTTAGAGTGAATTCGTACACTACGAGTTGGAGGATGGCAAACGCGAATGCGAAGGGGATTAGTAAAAGTAGAAGCAGAGTGAGTGTAACGGTTTCCGTCGAGAAGAGAACACTCGACCTGGAGAACATGGAGAGGGCTGGTAATGCGAATACGAAGGTAATCTCTAAGATGAGAGATGTCGCGCCCAAGAGATTTCTCTTTGTTCCTTCCTTGAATCCTTTCATGATTGCTGCTGACAGGCCTTTGTCCTTCCCTGCCCGCATTCTCATGTAAAGTCCAGTGCACACTCCGGCCGTGATGACTGCATAGGCGTAGACCGGAATTGTCATCAGGTCCGTCAGCTGCGATACAAGCAACATCAATCCAAGGAATCCGCATATGAAGGCCGTGACCAAAGCAGATCTCCTCACGCTCTTCTTTTCCATCCAACGCGGAATGGCGCGGAGAATTGCTTTGGAGAATGGCCCTCCTAATAGCACCATGGTAACGAAGACTAGCATCATGAATCCGATCAAACCCGTAAGATAGAAGGAGATTCTGTATTGGTACGATGTGGGATAATGGTCTCCTATGAAGCTGAGGAAATACCCTATGTATGTTGCGAAAGCGACGGAAGTCGCCAGAATTGCCCGCATCCCTTTCTTTGCACTCTTTCTACCCTCTGTGATCGCTTTTTCGATGTCTTCTAATAGGTTCTCTTCGGATACGATGTTCTTCGCCGATGTTCTTGGGTCACCGTGATTTGTTTTGGACATCGATAGGCCAGATCTCATTATCGGAATGCCGTTGGCAGAACAAATAGGGAGGGGTCATTATGCCAGCACCACAACGGAATGTTAATATTGCCTATAGTCGGTGAGCATTCAAACCGGGAGAGAGTACAACGAACGCGACGAAGAAGACCCTGACGGACGATGAGATACGCGACGCCTTTACGGTTCTTGGGTTATCGCCGGACAAGAAGAGGCGCGAAATGCGCTCACGACTGGAACAGCTGAGGGTGGCAAAAGGCGCTCAGTTGTCATACAAGATAGTAGAAGACAAGAATGCGGGTCCTGCGCAGGAGAAGCAGAATGCCAGATTGGAATGAGATCCTAGTCGAACTTCAGGCGTCTGGAAGCACTTTCGACATGATTCGCAGGAAGTACCTCAAGCAGCTCCATGAACTGACTCAGAGAAATGTGATTGCATACTACTCTGGATGGCTTGAGAAACCATGGATGAAAGAAACAGTGGGCATAGATGATGGTGACAAGATTGGATTCATGACAACCATCCACGGCCTCGATCCTAGCAAGGGACTGGACTTGATCCTTCACACGCCTGGAGGCGAGACAGCTGCTACTGAGTCCGTTGTGGACTATCTGAGAAAGGTATTCGGCAACAACATAAGGGCGGTGGTGCCGCAACTTGCTTTGTCTGGGGGGACAATGATAGCATGTGCATGCCAAAGCATCGTGATGGGGAAACAGTCTAGCTTGGGGCCGATTGACCCACAGCTAGGGGGCCTGGCAGCACACGGGGTCCTTGAGGAATTCAACAGGGCCTACGAAGAGTGCAAGAAGGATGAGGCTAAGATCCCAATTTGGCAGCCGATAATCGCCAGATATGACCCGACATTGATTGGTGAATGTCAGAAGGCAATCGCTTGGTCGGAAGAAATGGTCAAGAACTGGCTTGTCACCGGCATGTTGAGAGACAAGGTCGGTAAGGAATCAATCGCAGAGAGGGTCGTGAAGGAGCTCGGCGATCATGCTCTAACGAAATCACATGCCCGTCATCTTTCTGCTGAGAAGTGTCAGGAAATTGGCTTGACCATTGAACATATGGAGGGCGATCAGAAGCTGCAGGATGCGATTCTGTCCGTTCATCATGCCTTCGCTCACACGCTGTCCGTAACAGGAGCCTTCAAGATCATCGAGAATCACAATGGCAAAGCTCTAGTGCGGCAAACCCAGATTGTTGGTGTCCCAGTGAAGACCTGATCCTGTTTCTCAGGTTGTTTCTTCGAGACTCCTGGTATGCCAAAGCGCGAGGGTAATCGGCGAAGGAGTCATTTCGCTTCTTTCTTTCTTCCCTTTCTCTGTAGGTGATCAAGAAGTATTGCTCCTCTGGCCACTAGGTCGTCATAGGTGAGGATCTCCACTCCGGCAAGATGACTTTGAAGAAGTCTTCTTTGGACGACACTGTCGGACTCACTCTTGCCAATGACAATTATCGCTTTCGGTTTCAGTATTTCCTTTAAGCTGCTCCTTGCGCAAGCGTCAAGGTAGATGATAACCTGCATAAGCGCTTCTCCAAGAGCACGGTTGAGTTTTGCCCTTTTCTTTGTTTTCGCATTGAAAAGCCTCTCCCCCGGACCTTTGAGCTCAACTAGGTCATAGAAGTTGTCAACCCTTCTCAACATCAGGTCGAATTCAAAGTCTCCGATGTCTGGCGGGAATCTGACCTTGCTCTCCAAGTCCACATACTCAAGCCCAAAAACCCAATACGCTTTTTCCCTCTCCAGGAATTCGTGAACATTAGTCTCGGTCATCCCTGCGCAATTCACCAGACCCTCCAATTCTTTCAATACTCCCCGGTATTGTTGGATGTGGGTCTTGATATCCCTAAGCCTGCTCCTGTACCTCCGACTAAGCTCCTGATGATGTCTGGCCAGGGCTTCCTTCTCACCCACTTCTGCTCTGAGTTCACTGATTTCGTCGGAATGGGAGAGGACTTCCAGTTCTTCGGCATTCTGCTCCAGGAATTCCTCGCGGCCAATCTCGATCTGTGCCACTTCCCTGTCGACAATCTCCCTGGCAGGGTACCATTGGTTTCGTGATCTGATATTGAAGGTCCTCCTCCTTTGCCAGTATTTCGCTCGAGACTTCTTCTTCCCGCGGGCCTGCCACCGGACCACTTGGATAATGAGTTTCCCAGTCTCGTTTTCTACGACTCTGTCTACTGAGTAGACCCAGACTTTGTTTGAAGATACTGCGTAGATTTGGCGATCTAGGCAGGAGTAGTAGGCTCCTTCGTCAAACAATCGATTCATGTATCTTCCCACTACTTCCGCCATTTCTACCGAAGTCCTCCTTGGTGATTCTCGCACTTGTACCTGCAAGTGCTTTTCGGGACTAGATCAGCTCATCCTCCACCTTCTCTTCATGAGATAGTTTACCATTGCTCACTTAGACTTCGGGGGACGCCCCCTTCTCTTCGGAACCTCCAAAGGCCCCAATCCGAATGCGCTCTCTGCGAACAATGTCAGCTCCATGATTCTCTCGCCGAGAGCGTGTTGATCCTGAGAGAGGAGCTGTCCCCATCTGTCTACGGCAATTTCCTTGGAGAAACACATGTTCATGTACCGGATTTTTGTCTCGGTTCCGACCGTCTCAGCCTTCCGGTAGTCAGGGTGCGCCTCGTTTATCTCGACATTGTTCAGTTGCTTCTTGAATCGGGAGCGCGGACCCGACATCTCTGAGAACCAGAACAGACCCGGTGGCCTGTCTGCTGGCGGTGGCGGGGGCGGCGGTGGTGGTGGCGGGAGACTCTCAAGGATGAACACATTTGTTGAGCACTTCTTGACGGTACCGTTCTCGACGGCAGAAACATGGACTGTGACGATACCTTTTCGAGGTCCGGCGCGGAAAGTGACCTCGCGTTCTCCCCCTCCCGACAGTTCTGCCTTGTGGCCTCCGCTGACGAATTCCCATGAAAAAAGCATGGGTCTGGGAATTAGATTCGCAGCTGCGTCTCTGGGCATTGCTTTCAGAACAAGATCGTTGCTGATTTGCACTCTGCCATCGCTGGGGAAGATTTCCACATAATCCAGGGGTCCCACAACTCCCTTCGGAGGAGGTGGTGGAGGAGGCCCGATTCCTTCCCCCGTGACTCGCCTCCAGATCTCTGGTAGGCCCTTAAGAATCTGCTCCCACTTATCTTTGAACAGTTGAGCCATTTCTTTTGACTTCAGATCACGCAGGCGCCGCTCTTCACTGCCCACGAAATCCAACACCGGCTTCGTCGCCCTGATCATTGAGTTGATGAACTCCGCTTTGTACTCATCATTTACCAGCCCTGTTCTGTCGGGGCTTATTGTGCCTTTGGGAAAGCTCACGGTCCCGTAGACGCGCCCGTCGTTCCAAGGGGAAATGCTAAGCTCCGGTATCTGGGAGACATCATCCATGACCTTCTCAGACAACCTGAAGAACGAAGCATGCTTCAAGTTCCTATCGATCTCGGAAGGAGGAATATACAGTTCCAATTCCAGATCGCCAATCTTCCTGACCGGTATCAGGGCGCCCTCGAACTTGCTGGGCTTCACCTCGGTGATCCTTCCATGGTCGTCGACTAGCAATTTGGCGCCGGTCTTTGCGAGGAACGCTCTGCAGGCGTTTGAGAGGTAGTCGATGACGGTTCTCCCGTTAACAAGACTTGACTGAGACTTGATTAGCTCTTCGATTACGACTTCAGTTCCAGATGAGTCGAGGCCCTTGGCGCACCTAGGTTCAATGTCTGCTTGGGGGTTGCCCCGGTACCAAGTCATTCTCGCTGATGGAGTGAGCTCACCACCAGGCATTTTGCTCCTTGTCGTGATTGTCATTCGCTGACCGAGAGCCCAGAAAGAGAGCATTCCGATCCCAAACTGCCCCACTTCTAGCCCGGCGTCTCTCTTCTTGATATACTCATCCCATCTGGACTTTATGGAGTGCCCGATGTTCCGAGCAGTGTACCAAAGATTCGGTAGACCGTAGTTTGGGTCATTAGGATCTTTTATCACATGCCATCCGTTGCCATCGTCTCTGACAACAACTCTGGGTGACCCCTTGTGGGCGTACTTCTTCCGTATCTCCACTACAACTGTGTGCGCGCCACTCCCGAGACCGTTGTCGACGAGTTCTTTGATAGTTCTCAACGGGTTCGTCGCCTGGGTTTTTGCTATGATTTCAATAAGCTCCCAGGTGCTAGGAGAAGTCAGCTCCACCTTCTCGACGGTCATATCTCGTCACCTCCCCTTTCACTTCCCCTAGAAACCATCTGGTAGTTCGCAAAAAGCTGCCAGCTCTGGAACTTGTCCTCGTCATAGAGAGCCCTTAGAAGACTCGTGATGTATCCTACATCCTGACCATGGACAATGCGCCTCAGATAATCGCGACCTGCGCTTGACGCATTACGGAAGTATTGCAGCTCGCGATCAAGGGAATACAGTAGCGTCAGCACTTTTTCAGCGTGTTCGATGGGCGTCTTTGCAGCCTTTTCCCCTCCATCCTTTATTCTGTGGATCTCCTCTGTCAGCTGCTGGAATTTCGACAAGACCTTGGCAAGCAGGTCCTTCAATTCAGCTTCGGTGCCCTCAGCCATCATCGGTCGCTTCTTCTGGTTGCCCTTCGCGAGGTCCACGACGAGTTGTTGGTCTGATGATGTCAATCGTTCAATCAGAGCAACGAATTCCGATCTATTGCGAGTCCCGGGAAACCCATGACCGGAGAAGTAGTTCGTGAAAGTGCTCTCCGGGATCCTTGTCATTCGAGTGAGTTTCGCTATTGTTGTTCCCTTGGGCTGGGTTTCCAGCCAGCGTTTAAGGTAATACGAGAGTTCCTCTCTGGTCCGCAGTGTTACTCCGTTGACCACAAGCTCTGAAGACCGCTCGTGATCCCCCTCTATTCGGCGCGCGCGCGACTCCCTTGGCGGGACTTCGGAGGATTGGAGTTCGGCGGGCTTCTCGTTCGCGAATGTTGGTATCTTTGTGACCTTGAACAGAAGTGCTCTGTGGTCTGGATTCGTCACTCGGCGCACGCCGGTGTGGTACTGGGATATGACTCGTTTGTCGACGCCGAGATAGGTTGCCAGCTCGTTCCAAGTCTTGTACTGCCGCTGGCCTGCAAACCACTCATTAAGAAGATCGGATTCGGCTCCGCTCATTGCTTTCCCTCCAGAACTTGATTCGAGTATTCGGTCAGTTGATAGGTCGACCTCGCACCATCCTTCTTTATCACGATGATGCCGAGCTCCACTAGCTTGCTGACCGCTCCTGTGCGCATGGTGCCAAGGACTGCGTCTGTGATGCTCATTCCTCGTCTGTTCTCCTTGAAGTAGTCGTCGACCGCGGTGAGAAGAGCGGTCGGGTTGGAGGCCCCCTCGCCAATGCGTCGCGCTACATATCTTAGAAACTCCAGCTCGCCAGGCCTGTGCAGCTGCAGATGCGAGATGAGGAATCTGGCTTCTTCCAGCGAAACGGCCAACGAGGCTGCCTTGTCAAGCAATAGAACCGTGTCAACTAAGGGGCTGGGCAACTTCGTGAACATAATTCCCGGCTCTGTGATGCCAATTTCGGCAACTCCTTCGGGCGACCTCCTGAGGTTGACAAGACTCAGATCTGCCAGTAGACCCTGAGGTTCACCGGATTCCTTGGCGATGTATCCCACATATTGGTTAGTGAATCTCTGGAGGCTTGGCTTCAGGTCTGTCGGAAATGCGGCGGCGAATCCTTCTCCCCTCTTCCGACCGGTCTTTATGTCAGAGTCTTGCAGGATTCCCTTGATGATTGGGGCTTGCTCGCAGACAGCTGCTGAAACGACCTTGAGATCGGCCCAGCCCGTCTTGTTCCTTGTGAGAATGTGCGAAAGGATTCGCAGCGAGACCTTTGAAGGAGCAAGCCTGTTTATCTGCCCCCACAATGGGCGATTCTTATTGTTCGGGTCGAGCTTGGGCATATCAACGCTAGGCGGGATGTCGACTGGAATCACAAGCAGTGAGCGGTCCATCTCCACTGCCACTTTGACCGCATTCTTGGGCTGTCTCTCCCTCATCTTCGAGGGCGCGAGAACTACTGAATCACGGTCATTTGGTGCTCGGCCGGTCCGTTTTATTCGCGGTTCAACCACACGGCCTAGGCCGCTGTCGGAAAGCTCTGCGTCTGACTCCTCAAGCGCGATTTGATTCAGAATCGATCTGCGGATGAACTCATCCATTGATTCATACCCCCTATGTAGTGAGACTATTCTCTCGATTCGGCTCTTGGTTTCAGAGTCTATAACAGTTATTATGTGCATGCTCTCCACTTCATACCCGGAATGAGTTTTGAAGGTACTTAGGCTTTTTGGATGATACCTGCTATATTGCCGAATTGCCTACCGTCGATAGTCGCAAGAAAAGTGGTCGCTGTTGTCAATCGGACAAAGCAGATTCTTGACTGCGGGCGCTGAAGTAATCTCTAACCAGAGGTCATTTCCCTTCAGCCTCGTTGTCCGCCCCAGTTCGGTTCGAAACGATGTAGCCGTGGGTTCTCTCAATGTCTCTCACATTTTCGAAAATTCGTTTCACGGGCGTGTACTCATTGACCTTGTACTCATGTATGGAGTCTTGGACCAAATCCTCGAGCAGGTTGATTGAGAAGAGTGCACTCCTCGTCTCGTCTAGGGGCGCATATCTCGCCGATGACACATATGAGCCATCACTCTGACCGCATCTCTTCACATGGTCCAGGAGTTTCCTTATCGCGGGAACCAAGCTTTCGATTTCGTTCTTCTCAAGCTTGTCCAGTTTCATGTAGAGAAAGTCCAGGCAGTAGACTATCCTAGAAACATCCTCAAGCGTGTTCTTGTCACTAATAAAAGTCAGGAGATAGATCAGCCAGATGTTTGCGTTTCGGGGCACTCTGTCGCCGTTGTCCAGAATCATGCACACCTTGAAGAATGAGTCCAGGTCCTTCGGAATCAGCTCGAATTTCGCATCATCGTCTACAACCTTTTGGAGTAGGTGTGACAACCGATCCTTGTTGATTTCCACCAACTGAAACGCGAAATTCAGAAGCCCAAGCTTTGCGTCAATACTCTCACACAAAGCCTTGAGGGAAGGCTCTCTGACTAGAAGCTCTCGGAATTTCTGGCTTGGCACTCTAAATGCCATACTCCTCCAAGCCTGGACCATATCCTGCACTCCATTCTTGTGAATCCATTCTTGGTCGACGATGGCATAACTCGGACCATCCCAATCCAGGAAGAACAGCTTCTTATTCCTTATGGGTTCTCTCTGGCCTGTCAGTTTGTTCTTCCTGGTGACCTTGGAAATCTTGAAATCATAAAATTCCAGATCCTTCTTGCCATATTGGAATTCAAGTTCTATCTGCTCATCTCCGATGGTCACTGTGAAGTCCGGTGCGCGTGATACACCCCCCTTCCTCAGGAACCACAGGAATCTGTCTCCGCCAGACTTGACCACAGTTACTTGCTTCTCTGGGTGCATCTCCTTGAATTTCTTGTCAAGCCAAGGTAAGACCTCGAGCTCCGCAATGGCCTTCTTCTTCATGTCTCTTCGATATTCCAGGTATGTCCGCGACTTGATGTCACTTGACTGCGCATAAGTCGTCTTTGCGTCACGCTTCATCGGCATCTGCAACCTAGAATAGCTTGGCCTGATATGTCTTTAGCGACTCTATTGCCTCAGCTGCAATCTCCGGAACGATCTCGTAGCCGATCCCATTCCGCTTCAGGTCTGCAGCCGCCATCAGAGCAGTGCCAGAACCCAAGAAGGGATCTAGCACAGTCTCTCCGACATAGCTGTAAGCTTTAATCAGTCTGAACGGCAGTTCGTACGGAAAAGGAGCAACATGGTTTCTGCTGTCCCCGCTGCCCTTAGGTCCCATGACCCAGACATCGCTGTTCTTGATCGAGAGCCAGAAATCCTTGTCGAGCTTGGACTCCTCTTTCTGCTTCTGGGTCAAATGGCCATATTTCTTGTATCCCTTCAGCGCCGGCTTCTCGAATTCCAAGATGAATTCGTGCATATTGTTGATGAGAATCCCTCCTGGGTATGGGTAGGTCCCAAAATGGGCTCTGACCGAGTGAGTCTTGTACCAGATGATGTCCCTCTTGAAGACAAAACCGATACCCTCGCACAAGTCGATTGTCTTGCCTGAGAGATTGAGGCTTTTGAATCCTCCATCTTCCAGCCTTATCGGCAGGTTCATTATGTTTATGAAGGCCTTTCTGCCCGGCTGCAGCACGCGATATACTTCCTTCCAGACCTTCTCTATCTCCTCGAACCAGACATTCACTTCGTGGACATTCCCAAGGTCATTCTCAACTGGTTCTTTGGAGTACATTTTTGCATTGAAGTAGGGTGGAGAGGTTATCATCAGATTGACGCTGTCGTCAGGCAGGTCATCCATCCGTTGAGAGTTCTTGACGACTACCTTCTGAACCGTGTTGTTCAGGGATATCAGATTGACGATTTCGACAGGGGCCCTCTTTCTCGCAGATTGACTGGACCTGCTCTTCTCAAATTCGACCAGGTCACTGAGTGTGAATCTCATCTGACCGCTCGCAGCGAGGGTCACGGGGATGACTTTCCTTCGGGCTAGGTCATGGAGAGTCTCCACTGAGATGCCCAAATACTTGGCGGACTCAATTGCGGATAGATATGATCTAGTCTTATAGTCGGTCGATTCCATGCCCATCCTTGCCTCATTACACGCGGACTATCCAGACATTAGTGAATCAGTATTTCAATTCGTGTCTTAACCTTCTCGAACTCTCCACCTCGTCTCTGCCTCGTCAAACCTCCTCCCTATCTGATCTTACCGAGAAACGAGCCTGAGAAGCGAAGATCCTAGGACATGCGACTAGACCATGTGCCAATTGCTAAATAAGCAAATCAAACCGTATTGGGTGAAGTGCCATCATGACCAAGGACAAAACGGTGTTTGCGCGGATGAAAGTCAAGGAGTTGAAAAAGGAATTGGCCCTTCTCGACAAGGCGTATGGCACAGAGTCCAGACGGGCCAGGCTGAACAAGATCAAGAGACCAGAGATACCTCGTCCGGAAGAGGTGACGATCACTCCCAACAGAGTCTTCTTCTCCGGCTGGGTGTATGAAAGAAGTCCTGTTCTGCTGAGAAAGCACCTCTCCCTGCTCTTCGTCTCGTCGTTCTCAGCAGCGCTATTGCCGTTCATTCTAATATCTCATGGATGGACGATACATCTTGGTTCTGAGGACCTGTCAACGACTCTTGTTCTTGGCGTTGTCATCCCCTTTTTCGTGGGGCTTGTCTCTTGGGTTCTGAATCTCCGCTACTGCCGACTCTGCGGATCGGACTACTATGACATTAACCCGACAGCCATGGTGTGCACCAACTGCATGCAGGCTTATGCTCCCCTCTTCGATGATCGGAAGATTGGCGATGAAATCAGGGCCATGTATCTGAATGCTCGAAATCGGGAGGACGAAGAACGCAGGATAGTCGAGTCAGTCAAGAGATGCCGTGTGTGCGAAGAGCCAGTCAAATGGTCACCTGACATAGCTGACTACCAATGTCCAAAGCATGGTAATCAGAAGATGCAAGACATCTGCTCGATGAAAGCCAATCGACTGCGCATGCTCAGGCTCTACCAGGATCTGATTTGCGGCACACAGCAATGATGGAGCGTCGAATGTGGTGCCTAGGTCAGCTGCTCCCCACGGAGCTGATGACTATCACATGGTAGTCGGGGAGACATGGAACTGTGGAGTCGGCAGGCTAGATGTCGATTGAACCGTCGAGCCATTTCTTGATGAGCACCTTGATCGTGCCCGTCATCGTCCTGCCGTCCTCCCTGCACCTGGCCCTGAACTTCTCGACCAGCTTGGGGTCGAGCTTCAGGGGCAACTGAGTCTTCGGTGTCCTCATGTCAATCCCTCTTCTTCAACTCCCGATCGATACTGATGACAAGATTGCCATCGTGCTCATAGAACACGAGGATGTCGCCCTTCTTCATCTTCAGTTCATCCATTGCCCTAGGGGGAATGGTTATCCTGTTGTTCGTGCCCAGCTCTGTCATGCCTAACAGCTTCATCCTTCTGCCTCTGCTTTCGGGCGGTAGCTTAGACCGCCTTCAGGTCTCATAACCCTCATCGGTTACTTAAGCACCTCGACCCGCTTAAGCATCACCGTCGAATCATCCATCGGCATCCGCTGTAGCCCGAGTAGCCGATACATCCCAAACTCTAAGTATCCCGAACAACCTATCCGGGATGCCCCGGATGGGGCGGATAGGCGGTCTAGGATGAAGACAATATCGGTTGAAATCCGAGCCAGATTGGGCCAGCGATTGGAACGCTATGCGGCTGAGGAAGACCTTAGCCTGGAGGAGCTCGTGGATCATGTCCTCCGCGTGTATGCCGAGCAGTACGGCCTTGTTGACCAGGACAACGGCGATGAAGACGACCAGTAGCGGCGCCGAGCGGCAAACCATTGTCGCGGAGTCAGTCGAACTCTGGGGGCATGATGGGTGATGGACGATAGCACAGGCGCGGAGGCTGGTCGAGTGACTGCACCGGTGTCGAGCGGCGATGCCGCGAAGGTGGTCCCCAGCGGACCGTGGACCCCCGACAAGCGTCCGAACTCCGGCCCCGCGCCTGTGCAGAAAGTTCGGGTCGGGAAGAGGCGTGAGCTCACGGACGATGATCTCAGAGAGATCATCAAGAAGGTGGGCAGACCGTGGCTCCATAGGCGCAAGCCCATTCCATTTTGGAAAATCAAGGCGCTCCGGATCCAGGGTTTCTCGCTACGGCAGGTCGGCGTGCTCTACGGTGTGAGCGCGTCGACCATCAAACGGCGGCTTCGAGGTGAGTGACACGACTCTGAAAGAGAGAGGGCTCTAGCGGCGGCAAGGTGGACGGGATGGAAATAAATGAAGAAGGAAGAGGCAGGAAATCGTTCGCCTTAGTGGTTAGGGGCTATCCCGATGATTTCGCGTGGCTGCTAGAACAGGCGCGGATTGTCGGGCTATACATCGTGTTCTCCAGGAGCAGTAGTCAGAAGCTCGTCGTCGAGGAGGTGTCCTGGTGACCGAGCTACAAGACGGAAGCCGTTATGAGCTAGCGAAGGTCCCAGAAGGCCCCCTCTCAGAAACGAAACTCTGGTTTGAGCAGATCCAGCCTTTGCTCGCGAAGGGGCGGAGTGTGGAAGAGATTGCACAGGAAATCGTCCAGGATGTATTCATGATTGAAGACATCATCGAGAGATGGACAAGGCCCTACTCGGTTCTGGATGGCCCACAACTGTTCAAGGATACGAGAAGCCTCATCGCGTTGCACTACTACTTCGAGGAGAGTTGGCATTACACTATCGTAACCCTGTTTGTCTTCGAAGCGAAGTGCGCCCTAGCTCTGCCGGCAGTCTTCTACCTGTTCTTCGGAGGAGCGAAGGGGAGTGGAAAATCCAATATCCTAGACCTCTTGTGCACTCTTACTCGTGGACTCAAGTGCGAGAACATCAGCGTCTCCGCGCTTGCGAGATCCATGGAGAACGGAAGGGCTGTCTTCGTCGATGAAATAGATGCGGACCGTGGAAAGGAAAACAACGAGGTCAGAGATGCATTGCTGCGTCAGGGGTACAAGGCCAATGCCGCTCCCTATATGCGGTGGGACGCCGCGAAGAAAAAGAGGGAGGAAATCGAGATCTACGGACCCAAGGCGGCAACATACAGGAGTGGGCTGAACGACGACGCTTTGAGAGACAGGGGATTCCAGATACCGACCGTGAAGGCGACCGGGGAATCTGGATATGACTATGTTCTCCGAAACCTCTGGCAGAACACAGAAGACATTCCTAAGAGACTGGACGAGTGGAGCCGGTCGGCAGTCCAAGCGTTCCCTCGGGACAAGCTTAAGGAGATAGCCTACTCAGCGGAGTTCAAGAAGAAGGTCAAGCGGGTTGTCGAAGAACTCGGAGCCAACAGGGAGTCCGAGCTTGTCACAATAGCACTGCTCGTTGCCGAAATGGCCGGCGTCGATGTCGTCGAGGAACTCAACGCAGCCGTTAGGACTCGGGAGACATCCAACGAGGACACTGCCGACGACCTCGAAGCGTTGAGCGAAGTTGTACAGAATCTGGCTGAGACCGGATGCGCGAAGACACTTGTTGGGTCCGGCCTTGTGAGAATAAAGCAAAGCCTAGTTAAGCATGAGCTCAACAGACGGCGCAAAGAGCAAAACGATAGGCCAATCAGTGATCGGAGGCTCGCAATGCTGAGGCGTGAGCTCGGCGTCAGCGAATCCTGGTTGTCCAAGCCAGGCAATGCCGTGATTTGGAATCTCCCGGAGAGATTCGTTGCCGACTTGCGTAACAAGGCTAACATGGCTAACCCGGACAGTGTTCCAGACTGGTGTCCCGGGTCAGTTAACCAAGTTGACCTAGTTAGCAAGTTGCGCGAGGACGCTGGTGTGTTGTCCTACGATGAACTAGTCGCCAGGTATGGCAAGGATCTCGTCGAAAGGGAGAAGATACCCGTACTCGGGGGCGAACGATGAAAGTTGCCCTCGACGCACGCGTCTCCAAGATTGATGAATCACAAGACTCCGGAAACCAGCTGATGGTACACGGGCGTGTTCCCGCTTCCACCATCCTCAGTGAGGTCTATGGGACAATCAACCACGCCATGACGAAGAAGAGCGCTGTGTACGCGAAGCTCAAGGCCGTCCACACCAAGACGACCCTCCATACGAAAAGGGTCACGGCGCGAACAAACAGGGTCTTCATGCTGAAGGACCCCTCCGACGCGGTGAAGGACAACCTGAGTATGGAGGAGATCTCCGTTGGATGCCTCGTCCCCGAGGTCGTCTTCATTGTCCCCGGGTTGTGCTCGACCATCTGCAGGTTCTCTTCCACCATCTGCGGGTTCACCTCCACCGACTGCGTGTTCTGCACCCTGTTCTGTGGCTTCGACCACCGCCGCTGCGGCATGCTCCCCCTCTTCAGCGGGTTCATCATGGCCATGGGGAACGGATTGTCCATTTCCTTAGACAAAGTGGACAACGAGGTGAGCCAGCGTGAAGTCTCTCACTAGGGACGAGATCAAGAGGCTCCTTGTCTGCATCGACGACAAGAGGGACAGATTGCTCATCCAGCTCGGCCTGGCGTTGGGTTGCAGGGTCTCGGAGATTGTCACCCTAGAGCTGGGGAACATCCTGCCCGACAGAATCATCGTCATCGACAGGAAGAAGCAGAGCCGCCTGAGGGAGTGCGTCATCGACTCTGATACGAGAGCGCTTCTCGATGACTACCTGCGGGCATCATGGAAGGACGAGAGACCTCGGAAGCCGAAATTGCTCTTCTACTTCAGCTACAAAACCGCGAACCGCGTCGTTAAGAGGTGGTTCAAGGCCGCAGCTATCCCTGATGACAAAGCTCACTGGCACACGCTCAGACACACCTATGTTGTACAATCCTTGGAGGCTGGTGTGCCTCTGAACCATGTATGCGAGCAGACAGGGGACTCGCCAGCAACCGTCATCAAGGTCTACGGAAGGCCAAGCATCGATGCCCGGCGTGAGATGATTGAGAGAACAGCATACTGGAGGAGCTAGTTGTCCGGTAATTTGATACCCTCACACCCGTCTCCTAAGCTGAGGTCGCAGGAGGGGGACAACTGCGATCTTGGAGATGAGCACAACGAAACCGAGCTTGAACCCCAGCTCGGGGACAGGGAGGAGCAGGCACATGTCGGCGGCGATGATGATTCACCGTTGAGGGTCGCCGACATTGTGGAACGCTTCGCCCAGCAGACGAAGGCGCGCTTGAAGCAGGAGACGATCCAGGAGTACAGATCCAACTTCGAAACCTTCGCGGAGAGAGTTGGTCTGGAAGAATACAGCCGCCGTCAATTGGCTGGGTCTAAGGGCAAGGCGCTCCTGATGATTCACATTGAGAAGGTCGCTAAGTCCACATGGCGCTGGCAAAACTCTGCGTTGAAGGCAGTCTGGGTGTACGGATTGAACCTTCCGTGGCCGATTGATCCTCGGAGGGATTTCGGACGGTTGCCGAAGGCTGCGCCGCGTGAGAACCCCCTTGATTCGACCGTGAGGGCGTGGGCGGAAGCCATGGATGAGGAACCCGACCCGTATCTGCGGTTGATATGGCTATTCGTAACCGAGCACGGATGGCGCCCGTCGCATGTAGGTCGCCTGAAGTGGCGCAACCTGCGTTACGACAGCGTTGGGGCGCCCATTGCCATCATCGCAGACGGCTCGAAGGAGGGTTTCAAGACCCAGGCGCCAATTGCAGCAAGGCTCTGTTCGGAGGTTGCTGAGGCCCTGGCGGCATGGAAGAAGGTGTCGCCCGACCCCTTCCCAGAGAACCCGATCATACCGTTGCGCCGTGGGAACACGGAGATTCAGTCAGTCCAAATGCAGAGTCGAGGATCCCTGCGGGAGCATTGGATTCGCCTTCAGGAGAAGTGGAAGCTCCCGCCCTTGAGGATGTGCGACCTTCGTCACTGGGTTGCTACCAGGTGTCGGCGAGCGGGTCTATCCAAACAAGCGAGCGCCTACCTGATGGGGCATGATCCCACCAGGGGCGGAAGCATGAGGGACTGGTATGACAACCCGCCTCTCGAAGACATCCTTGCCGAGCAAGCCGAGTGTCTGCCACACGGAACGCTTGGAACGCTAGATCCCGTGAAGATCGAGCCCACAGAGGGTCTGTGCCCTGAATCGGTGGACCTCCTTCGGGAGTATCTAGAAGGCCGGATGGGTACGATGGAGTTCGCCAATAGGATCGAAGCCGTCAGGCTGAAAAAAGCCATGCTTGACTCTCCTGCTCTGCAACCTTAGTGCATTTTGGAGCGCCAATTCTGGCCTCTGAAAAACCTTTGGAGGTCGCAGGTCCCGCCCATCACGTATCCCTCGATGTCGATGATGCTCTCCCAGATATCTTTGCAGTCGCATTCAGGAGAGCCGAGCTTCGACTTGTCCTGGGACAACGAGTACGACCTGATGGAATCTAAGATGATCTTATCGCATTTTCCGCAGTTGTGTGCGCCCCTCTCCTTCCCTCCGCCGGTGGGATCGCAGATCAGATTCCTTCCTTTGGTGTCTGATTCGCGAAGTACCTGCAGAACGCTCCAAAGCCACGGAGGCCTGTACGCCCAGTTCCTCCAGAGCCTCTCGACGAGAGTCCCCTTCTGGACGTTCACAGGGTTCAGCGAGACCGTCTTGCTCGAGCGCGATGCGAACTCAATTGCGGCCTTGGCATCGGCAGCCGCCTCAGCCTCGGTGAGGTGAGGTGGTTTCAGGAGCACGTAGGTCCTCAGGTCGATGCCTTTTTCGTTCAGAATCCTGGCCGCTCTCCCGTAGTCATCGACCGCGAAACCCTTGTTGATCGAGTACCTGAGTACATTGTCGTTCGAG
>Ga0315280_10003799_pt1 | contig 22846 bp, 17 predicted proteins | sample YL17G06_40_MG_FD_203697 | JGI IMG/M metagenome (GOLD analysis project Ga0315280, IMG submission 203697) | Sediment microbial communities from Yellowstone Lake, YNP, Wyoming, USA - YL17G06_40 | ecosystem: Environmental > Aquatic > Freshwater > Lake > Sediment | place: USA: Wyoming | collected... | reverse complement strand
CGCTAAACCTCGGGGAAACAAGTACTTAGCGCTCTGCTAGCATCGACCTCGTGACTCGACGTAAGTCCTTATTCGGCGTAGCTCGGAATTCACGCCGTTTTGGTCGAGCAATTCCAGGACGCCCTCAGTTAAGCGAGAGCCTGACCTACGACTCTGCACAACACCGGGCGGCGTCCCGCTTTGCGGGCAGGTGTTCTTGGCGGCTGCTTTACTTTGATATCCAGGCCGCAGCGGACAGCGAACTGAGTGCGATCACGGCTGCAAGCAGGACAGAGATTGCCCATGCATCCCGGTGGTTACCGAAGAGCCTGCGGATAGCCACGGTCATCACACTAAGAACCAGCGGCGCAGCCACAAACCTGACTGGGCTACCGCCCCATCCAGTGCTCTGCGGGACGGCGACAATAAGAAACAGCCAAATTGGCAGCGCTCCACACAGTAGCAGGAAGGACATCAAACTGGTTTGATACTTCTTCATTTCGTTCATCGCCTGGCCGGGCCAACACAACCCTATGACTCGTCCTTCTCGCGAGATGTCAGCGGCTCGCGGAATTCTTGTGGCAGATCGCCGCGGGGCTTGCCCCAGCGGCGGTAGCACCATGCGAGGATCTCGATGCTGACCAGGGCAAACGGCAGGAGCGTCAACTCGATCCACCAGATGGAGAACGTTCCCATCTTCCCGGACACGAGGACCGCACTGGCAATCCCGTCGATCGACGTGAAGATCACGAACCCCCAGAAGACCATCATCCATCGTCGCTGCGGGACGCCCAATAGCACGAGGGCACGGGAAGAGGCATGGCAGAGGATGGCGATGACTCTCTCCGCGGGAGCCACGAGCCAGAAGAGCGGGGTCGTGGCCGCCACCTTGCCCAGTTCCTGGCGGATCGGCTCAGTTCCCGGCAGCCCGGCAATCGCCGTCGCCACGCCCACGAGGCTCCCCAAGCCCAGCAACATTGCCTCGAAGGCCCCGGCGCCCACCCCGATGGCGATGGCCTGCCCAGCGTCCCGCCCGAGCGCCCGCCAGATCCAAACGGCCAGCAAGGTGAAGCCCATCTCGCACAGGCTCGACTGGAGGCCGCCGAACACCCCTGCGCAGGCCACAAAAAGCGGATAGGGCAGGCTGCCCTTCAGCCATCCGATCACCGCCGCATTGGTGGCCAGCGCGGCGAGCACCTTGACCGCCACGGCCACCGTCCACAGCCCAGCCCCGATCCAGAACCAGCGGAATCGGGCGTGGGAGACCCACCTCCAGTAGATCACGGCCGCAGCCGCGACAACGATCATGCCCAGTCCGGACACCAGGGCGAGCAGGAGGTCGGGATCAGTGTTCATGGTTTCTCAGGGGCCCATCGTACCCCATTATGGCGGAAACGCAACCCCCGGGTTGCGGTTGGCGCCGCACAATCCACCGAGGGGCCGTCCCGAAAGCTCCCCTCTCCCTTGGGGAGCGGGGCCGGGGGAAAGGGAATCGATGCAACGCGCTTCCAGGACAGCCCCTGAGCAAGGGGTTGCGCCAGGTCCCCGCCGGCAACGACCAGGGCTGCGTTGCGTGGCCCCCCCGGCAGAGCCGGGGGCTGAGGGAGTCTGGGTATAAAGGCGGTTGGTTTTGGCGTAGCGTCGATTGGCGAATTTCCGTATCATGCCGCAGATTGGGCCGACCGGGAACCGCCTTGCCGGACCGCGGTTAGGGCCCGGAAGAGGGCCGACTCGGCATACTTGTTGACGTCCCTTTTCGGGCCCCTACCAAGGGACCATGCCGGCCAGGGCGAGGACGGCGGCCAGGATGCCGACCAGACCGAGGACGATCCACCAAGTGGGCCGGCCGGACCAGACGCGGGTGTCAGCAGTGACGTACTCGCCGCACGTCGGACACCGCACCGCGTCTTCGTAGATCTCGGCCCCACAAGCCGGGCAGCGGATGGTCTCGGACTGCTCGTCGTCCGGTTCGTCGGGGTATTCGTGATCGTCGAAGGGATCATCGGGATGGTCGAAGTCGGGGTCCAGGGGCGACATCGCAAAGTCCCTTTCGGGATCGGGGCTCCCGCCCGCACCGAAGTCGCGTAGCACGACGGATTCGTCAAGGAGGACGAAGATGGATTCTATCAAGACGGCGGTCGTCGTCACAGTCTTGCTGGTGGTGAGCTACGCGGTCTACCAGGCGATCCACAACAGCACCGGGCCCAATCCGCCGCCCGAAGCCGCCGACAACTTCCCCTCGTCGGTGGACGTGAAGATCCCGGGCGAGGAGAAGGCGTCCGGCAAGAGCGGGGCAGGCCCGTGGGGCAAGCCGGCCGGCAGCCGCGCGGCGGGCTCGGGGCGATCGGGGCGAGACGGGCCGGCGCTTTGGGACGATTCGGCCGGGTCCACGCAGGGCTCCGACCGGCTCGACATCCCCCGCCGCTCGCGCTCGGGCAGCGGCGATGGTCCGGCGGGCGTGGCTGCCAACGACCCCGAGCGCCGCCCCTCACGGTCGGGCGTGGCGGACCAGAAAGCCTCCAGCGAGGACCAGACCCGGCAGGCGTCGTACCAGGGCCACCAGCGGTTCCGCGAGATGATGGACGAGGCCCGCCGCCGGGTCGACGAGGGGAGCGAGCGGCTCTGGGCGGACGTGCTCCTCCAGTTGAGCAAGGTGTACGGCAACGTGGGGCTCTCGGCCGAGCAGTCGCAGGAGCTGGCCGATCTGTTGGGCCAGTTGGCCGGTACGGTGATCTACTCCCGCCGCCACGTCCTCGAGCCGCCCTACGTCGTTCAGCCGGGCGAGTCGCTCCGGCAGATCGCCCAGCGCTACAACGTCCCCTGGCAGTTGCTGGCCAAGATCAACGGCATTCGCGATCCGGATCAGCTCCCGGCGGGCCGGCAGATCAAGGTCCTTCGCGGGCCGTTCGACGCGGAGGTCCATCTGGACCGCTATGAGCTGGTGCTCTTGCTGGGCGATTACTACGCGGGGCGGTTCCCCATCGGGATCGGCCGCGATCAGCCCCGCCTGGAAGGCTCTTACGTGGTCAAGGAGAAGGCCACGCGGCGGCCGTACTACGGCCCCGACGGGATCATCGACGCCGCCGACCCGAACAACCCCCTCGGCAAGCTCTGGATCGGCCTCACCGAGCAGATCGGTATCCACGGCACCAACGACCCGAAGAACCTCCGCCGGGCCGACAACCGGGGCACGATCTGCCTCGGCGAGCGCGACATCGAGGACCTCTTCGACATCCTCTCCGCGGAGAGCGAATTGGCGACCGGCTCGCGGGTCACGATCCGGCGGTGAGCGGCGGGCCACCCCTTTTGCCGGATCGCGTCGGATGGTATAGGTGGTGAAAGCATTAACCGCCACCCTCCTCTCCCGAGGACGCTCCCGTGTACGACCGCGAAGCGCTGGCCGGGTTGATCCGGCAGAAGGCCCTTCGGTTCGGCAACTTCATCCTCGCCTCGGGGAAGAAGGCGACGTACTACCTGGACTGCAAGCAGGTGACACTGGATGCCGATGGGGCGCGGCTGGTGGGGGAAGGGATCCTGGACTTGCTGCTGGCCCAGGAGCCGTTCCCGCGAGCGATCGGGGGAATGGCGATCGGCGCCGACCCGATCACCGCCGCCGTGGTCACGATGTCTGCGGTCCGCGGCACGCCGATCTCGGGCTTCATGATCCGCAAAGACCCGAAAGGGCACGGGACCAACCAATACGTCGAAGGTCCGGTGCAGCCGGGGGATGAGGTGGCGATCGTGGAGGACGTGGTGACGACCGGGGGCTCATCGCTGGCGGCGATCGAGCGGGCGGAGGGTTTCGGGCTCGTGGTGGCGCGGGTCATTGGGATCGTGGACCGGATGGAAGGGGGGGCCCGGGCCTTTGCCGAACGCGGCTATCCGTTTTCCGCCCTGTTCACGATTATTGACTTCGGGATCCAGCCGCCGCCATAGCCGCGACAAACGCGGAGGGAGCTGCGACTGGTTTTGTCGGGCCATTTCCCGCGATCAATTGCCGCCCGTATCTGCGCATTGTTTTCCTATCATGCCCAGACTGCCTTTTCTGGGGTAAACTTTAGTTGGAGGATGGAGTTAGCACTTGGGATGGGCGGAGCCGATCTGATTTGCGGAAAGTAGGGATCGTCGCGGTTTGGCGAATTGGGAGGTTGCCTTGGACGTTGGGGGAATAGAATTTAGGGATGATTTGAATTTGAGTCCCGCCCGGTTTTTGATAACCTGGAGGTTTGGCCGGGCCGACGGAGGGGAGCGTTGATCCTGCGTAGTCTGGGTGGATTAGGAAAAGGCAGTTTCACGTGGTGGCTCGCAGCTAGCATACGGGGGTCGCGGGTGTGAACATCCTTGTGGCCACAAGTGAAGCCGTTCCCTATGCCAAGACGGGCGGTCTGGCCGACGTCTGCGGGGCGTTGCCCGTCGAGTTGGCCCGCCTTGGCCATCGCACCGCGCTGGTGCTGCCCCTGTACCGGCAGGCGCGGTATTCGGGCCTGGCGATCGAGCCCTTAGGGATCCGTTTCATTGTGCCCATCGGGAGCAAGACGGTCACCGGCCAGTTGCTGCGGAGCCGGCTGGCGGCCGCCGACGTCCACGTTCCGGTGTACCTTGTCCAGCAAGACGAGTATTTCGACCGCGAAGAGCTGTACCGTCAGGACGGCGAGGACTACAACGACAACTGCGAGCGGTTCATTTTCCTGTCGCGGGCGGTGCTCGAGGTGATCCGACTCTTGGAACTGGACGCCGACCTGATCCACTGCAACGACTGGCAGACCTCGCTGGTGCCGGCCTACCTCAAGATCGAGTATCGCGCGCTGCCGCGTTACGAGCAGATCGCCAGCGTGCTGACGATCCACAACATTGCCTACCAGGGCGTATTCTGGCACTGGGACATGCTGTTGACGGGGCTGGACTGGAAGTATTTCAACTGGCACCAGATGGAGTATTTCGGCAAGCTGAATCTGCTCAAGACGGGGATCGTCTTCGCCGACGCCGTGACCACGGTCAGCCCGCGGTACGCCCGGGAGATCCAGACGCCGCAGTTCGGCCGGGGGCTGGAGGGGGTGCTGCAGAATCGGCGGGACGCGCTGTCGGGGATTCTGAACGGGATCGACGAGGCGGTCTGGAATCCGGCGACCGATCGCTGCCTGGCGGCGAACTACGACGCCGGGCGGGTAGCGCAGGGCAAGCCGCTGTGCAAGGCGGCCTTGCAGCGCGAGCTGGGCCTGGCCGAGCGCCGCGATGTGCCGCTCGTGGGCATGATCGGCCGGCTGGACGACCAGAAGGGACTGGACCTAGTGGCCGCGGTGATTCCGGAGTGGGTCGGGCAGAGCGACGTCCAGTGGGTGATCCTCGGCAAGGGAGAGCCGAAGTACCACCGCTTGCTGACCGAACTGGCCCACCGCTTTCCGGCCAAGGTCGCCGCGCGGCTGGAGTTTTCCGACGTCCTGGCGCACCGCATCGAGGCCGGCTCCGACGTGTTCCTCATGCCCAGCCGGTTCGAGCCGTGCGGGCTGAACCAGATGTACAGCCTGAGGTACGGGACGGTGCCGGTGGTCCACGAGACGGGCGGCCTGGCCGACACGATCACCGACGCAACCCCGGAGAGCCTGGCCGCGGGAACGGCCAACGGCTTCAGTTTTCGCGAGGACAACGCCCAGGCCTTGAGCGAGACGCTCGTGCGGGCCTGCGAGGCCTACCGCCGGCCGGACGTGTGGAATCGCCTGGTGGCCGTGGGAATGCACCAGGACTGGTCCTGGCGGCACAGCGCCGCCCAGTACGCCGCGTTGTACGCCAGGACGGTGGGCCGGGCGAGAGCGCCCAGCTTGAGCCGCTGAGGGAGGAGCACGGATTGGCTCGTCCCGCCGCCTGAGGGGGGCGGGACCGAGTGCCGCGCGAAGGAAAGCCATGCACGACATCTCGCTGGCCTTTTTGTGGCACCAGCACCAGCCCTACTATCCCGACGATTTATCGGGTGAAAACCCCATGCCCTGGGTCCGCCTCCACGGGACCAAGGACTATTGGGGGATGGCGATGCTGCTCCTGGAAGTGCCCCAGGTGCAGGCCACGATCAACCTCGTCCCCAGCCTCCTGGCACAGCTCGCCGCCTACACCGAGGGGGGGCGCGAGGACGAGCACCTGCGGGTCTCGCGGCTCCCCGCGGACGGCCTCAGCGAGCAGGACCTGCACTACCTGTTGGACAACTTCTTCATGGTCCATCCCGACCACATGATCCGCCCCTATCCCCGCTACTTCGAGCTGTTCCAGAAGCGGGGCGTGGGGATCGATCCGGCGGAGCGGGCGCGGAAGCGGTTCAGCAAGAAGGACCTGGTGGACCTCCAGGTGTGGGCGAACCTGGCCTGGTTCCACCCGCTGGCCTTCGAGAAGGACGCGGAGCTGGCCGAGTTCCGCAAGAAAGGCCGGCACTGGACGGAGAAGGAGAAGCAGTGGCTGCTGGCGAAGCAGTTGGAGCTGCTCGCGCAGGTGGTGCCGCTGCACCGGCAACTGCTGGAGCGGGGGCAGGTGGAGCTGACGACGACGCCCCTGTACCACCCGATCCTTCCCCTCCTCCACGACAAGCGCCTCGCCCGCCGCGCCATGCCCGGCGTCGCCTTGCCCACCTTCCTCGACGGCTACCCGGACGACGTCCGCGAGCAAGTGCGCCGGGCCGTGGAGTTCCACGAGAGGACGTTCGGCGAGAAGCCGCGGGGGCTGTGGCCCTCGGAGGGCTCGGTGTGCCAGGGGATCGTTCCGGCGATCGCCGACTGCGGCATCCAGTGGATGGCCACCGACGAGGAGATCCTCAGTTGCTCCACGGAAGGCTGGGTCTCCCGCGACGGCAACGGGTATCTCCGCAACCCGGAGATGCTCTACCGCCCCTGGCGCGTCGAGGAAGGGGGCCGGCAGCTCCAGCTCGTCTTCCGCGACCACGCGATGAGCGACCAGATCGGGTTCTACTACCAGCGCTACGAGGCCCGGCAGGCGGTCGACGACTTCATGGGCAAGCTGGAGGCGATCGGCCGGGCGACCCACGGCAACGCCGCCCACCGCCCCAGCATGGTGAACATCGTCCTGGACGGAGAGAACTGCTGGGAGTACTATCCGCAAAGCGGGGTGGAATTCCTTCGCCTGCTTTACCGGCGGGTGGTGGAGCATCCCAAGATCACGCCGGTTCGCTTCCGCGACTATCTCGCCCGCTACCCCGCCACCGACCGGCTCGGCAGCCTCTTCCCGGGAAGCTGGATCCAGCACAACTTCGGCATCTGGATCGGGCACCCGGAGTGCAACCGGGCGTGGGACCTATTGGACCAGACCCGCCGCCATCTGGTCCGCGCCGGCGGCCAGCCAAACCGGCCCGCCGAACAGCTCCGCCGCGCCTGGGAAGAACTGTACATTGCCGAGGGGAGCGACTGGTTCTGGTGGTTCGGCGATTCGCACTATTCGGAGCAGCGCGGGCTGTTCGACCGCCTGTTCCGCAAACACCTGCAAAACGTCTACCAGTGCCTGGGGGACCAGCCCCCCGGCGAACTGGCGCGGCCGATCAGCCAGGGGTTCCGCCACGGACTGCACACCGCGCCCACCAGCCTGCTGAAGATCAAGGTGGACGGGCGGCGGACCTACTTCGAGTGGCTCAATGCCGGCCGCCACGTCTGCCAGGGCTCCCGGGGCACGATGAGCATGGCCCGGGAAGGGCTGATATCGGACCTCTATTTCGGGTTCGAGCCGGAGCGGCTGGTGGTGCGGCTGGACGCGCGGAGCGGCCCGTTCCGGGAGCGGCTGGCGGAGGTGGATCGCCTGCGGCTCTTCTTCTACCAGCCGGAAGGGTTCGAGCTCGTGGTTTTCCAGCCGGCGCAGCGGCGGCCCGGCGGCGAGCTGCGTCACGCCGGCGTGCTGGTGGCGGAATCGGGGATCGAGGCGGCGTCCGAGACGATCTTCGAGATGGCCGTGCCCCTGCGGAGCCTGGCCGCGGGCACCAACGATCCCATCCAGTTCTACATCGAGCTGTCCCAGGGAGGACGGCCGGTCGAGCGCATCCCCGCCGAGGGGGCGATCGAGACCGCCGTGCCCTCACAGGATTACGAGCTGACGATGTGGCAGGCGTGACCAGTGCAACCGTCAGTGGATTTGAGGAAGCGGAGGCGGGAGGCGGTTGAGGACTGAGAGCGTGTCTAAGAAGGGCTATCAGCTCTCAGCCGTCAGCGGTCAGCAAGGTGTTTGCATGGCGCGGGCGCTGTTCCTAACGGGTGTCTCGTCAACGTTTGTGAACCTGAAAGCTGATCGCTGAGGGCTGATAGTGAGTAGGACGGGCGTCTCGCCCGTCCGCAGAGTCAGCACGGATTCCCCCCCGGACCGGCGAGACACCGGTCCTACTGAATTGCCGGATGTCCCGGCAGGACGTTGTCCTCGGACGCCTGCCACCCCAAACCCGCTTCGGTTCAGCGCAGCCAGAAGGAACACCGCCGTGCAGGAGGAACACCTGGACCTTTCAAGCGATCCTGCACCGCGCGACGGTTCGGGCGGTGCTGGTCGGGGGAGGAGGTTTGTGGGCGTTCACTTCGCCTGTTGTGATGTCTACGTAAGGATTTACGTCAATCGTACCGAGACGGCCTATGAAGGTCGCTGCCCGCGGTGTGCCCGGGCGGCGCGTTTGCGGATCGGTCCGGACGGGACAGACGCCCGTTTGTTCACTGCCTATTGAACCGAAACGCCTTTTTGGGTAATCTCCCGCACCCATGGACTACGAAGTGCAACGCTGCACCCGACACTGCGCCGTCACCGGCCGTGAGATGAAGGCCGGGGAGGATTTCTACTCGGTGCTGATTGCGGAGGGGGCCGAGCTGGTGCGGCGAGATTACTCGAAGGAGGCCTGGGCTGGCCCCCCCGAAGGAGCGATCGGCTGGTGGCGGTCCCAGATCCCGACCCCCGATGCCAGCCGCATCCACTGGGCCCCCAACGAGGTCATCCTCCATTTCTTCGAGGAACTGGCGGAGCAGGCGACCCGGCAGGACATGCGCTACGTGCTGGCGTTGCTTTTGGTCCGCCGCCGGGTGCTTCGGCTCGAGGAGCAAGAGAAGAACGAGCAAGGGCAGGACGTGCTGGTGCTGTACTGTCCACGGCGGGAAGCGACGTACCGCGTGCCGGCGATCGTTCCCGACCAGTCGCGGATCGAGGAAATCCAGGACGAGCTGGCCAGGCTCCTGTTTGCCCACGCGGGGTAAGGCGGAAAACGGATGGCCCGAACGGAAACCTCGGTGCGTTGGCCGGCGCTTGTCGGAGTGCTGATCCTCAGCGGGTGCCAGCACAACTTCCTCGTGTCGTCGCAGGACGACCTGCGGCGACTGCCTCCGCTGCTGCCCTCCTCGCCCACCCTGGCCCAGGTCATTACCGTGGTCAACGGCAACAGCGGGCGAATCCAGTCGTTTTCCACAAGCCAGGCCACGATCAGCGGGACGGGGTTTCTCGCGATGCGCGCCAGCATTGCCTTCCAGCGGCCGATGCGGCTGCGGCTGCGGGCCGACTTGCCCTTGGGTACGGGGCAGGCGGTCGACGTGGGGAGCAACGACGAGCTGTTCTGGTTTTGGGCCCGCTCCAACGAGCCGCCGGCCGTCTACTACTGCCGCCACGGCCAGTTTGCCACGAGCCCGGTGCGGCGCACCCTCCCGATCGATCCCTACTGGCTGGTCGAGGCACTGGGGCTGGTACAGTTGGACCCTGCGTTGCCCCATCAGGGCCCGATCGCGACGCGGGACGGCCGGCTGGAGATCCGCACGGTCGTTCCCGGCGAGCAGGGCAGCTCGACGAAAGTGACGATCGTCGACGCCAGGCAGGGCGTGGTGCTGGCCCAATACCTCTTCGATCCCCGCGGCCAGTTGGCGGCCAGCGCGATCGCGGGCCGCTACCGGCGGGATCCGCTCAGCGGGGCGCTGATGCCCACCAACGTCGAGATCCACACGGCGGCCACGCCCACGGCCCCGGCATTCTCTCTGCGGATCGACATGAGCCACCTGGAGATCAACCGGCCGATCGCCAACGCGGAGCAGCTCTGGGCGATGCCCAGCTTCGAGAACTCGCCGGCGATTGACCTCTGCGACCCGGCCCGACAACTAGCCCCTCCGGCTTCGCCGGGTCCGCCGTCGATCGGGTCCCGCTACCCGGCCCGCAACCGCTGGCGGTAGACCCCAGTGGATTAGCGAGAGAATCCACGCGAACTGATCTGAGAGGGGGACGAATCGTCGAGCGCGGCCGCCGCAGCCTCGACCGTTCACCGCGAAAGCGCCCGTCACCCTGCGGCGGGATTGAGCCCCGCGCGGCGCATTTTGTTGCGGGCCCGGCTCAAGATCGGGCCGACGCTGTTCTCCGGGACTCCCACGGCTTGGCTGATTTCCTGGTAGCTCTTTCCCTCGAGGTGGTACATCCGCACGATGCAGGCCTCGCTGTCCTGCAAATCCTCCAGCAATCGCTCCACCTCCTCGCGATTGCCGAGCCGATCGCTCGGTCCCTGCTGAGGGTCGGCGACCGTTTCCGCCGCCCGTCGGGCACCCCCGTCGCCGAGGGGGGCAGTGTGCTTTTGCTGGAGGAGGGCCCTGACAACGATTCGCCGTGCTACCACAGTCAAGTAGGTAGCTAAACTGCTGAGACTGCGGAAATGGCGCAAGATAGCGAAGTCGTCCTTGATCAGGTTCACGAAGACTTCGCTCGTCAGGTCGTCGCGGTCTTCAGGGGTCAAGCGGATGCCCCGCGCGCTGGCACTATGGTTGACCACGTGGACCACCAGACCCATGAACCGATCAACGAAGTCCTCCCACGCACGCGGTTTCCGCTGCAAACACCGCTCGAGCAGATTGCGGTCGATTTCCACTAGCGCCACGAGCCCAGTCCCCCAGTGATCGGATAGGCATCTCGGCGATCCTCGCCCGGAAAACGTCGGGAGGAAGCCATCCGAATGGACGGGCCGACATCACCATCGCCAATGTTGATTGTACCGGGCACTGACCGGCCAAGCAAGGTGAACATGGCTCCATCGGCCGGCTGGCCGGTGGCAGGCTACGCCGGATTGACATTGCCGCACCGGATCCATAAGATGTTCCGTGCCGGTTGCACCAGGCCGCCTTCAACCACTTTGGCGGCAAGGACTTGAAGCGAAGGGGCCCTAGAGTAGGCTGTCGCCAGGGGAGATAGTACCCATGACCCACGTCGTATGCCAACCTTGCCTCGATTGCAGATACACCGACTGCGTGGTGGTCTGCCCAGTCGATTGCTTTTACGAAGGGGAGCGGATGCTGTACATCCACCCCGACGAGTGCATCGACTGCGAGGCATGCGTGCCGGAATGTCCGGTGGAGGCGATTTTCCGGGATGAAAACGTCCCCGAAGAGTGGCAGAGCTATATCCAGTTGAATGCCGAAATGGCGGCGAAGTGCCCGGTGATCACGGAGAAGAAGAAACCCTTGACCGACAGGTAGGACTGGGGCTTCGAGTCAGGCCGGTCACCAGCCCCTGGCCTTAGACGTAGACGCCGATCTCGCAGTGGGCCCCCTCCAGCCAAGTTCTCCAACTGGCGTATTTCGGGTTGCGGAGCTTGAGGGCCAAGATCGGGCTGCGTTTGGGCCGCAAAGGCCGGGCGACGAGCTTCATGTGGGCTTCCTGGGGAGTGCGGCCGCCCTTCTTCATGTTGCACCCCAAACAGGCGCAAACCACGTTCTCCCAGGCGGTGCTGCCCCCCCTGCTTCTCGGTATCACGTGGTCCACGCTCAACTGGCCCGCGGGGAAGCGACGTCCGCAGTACTGGCAGCGATGCTCGTCCCGGGCGAAAACGGTGTGCCGGTTCAGGCGGAGCGACCGGCTGGGCATCCGGTCATACTCCAAAAGGCGGATGACGCGGGGGACCTGGATCTCGAAGTGGACCGCCCGGATCCAGTCCTCGTGGGGCTGTTTGGCGGCGGCACGCGGCTCGCAGGTGGCCCGCCAGGACTCGAAATCGTAGGCGGCGAACTTGCCGTCCTCGCAATGGACGACTTCGGCCAGTTCCCGGCAGAGGAGGCTGAAGGCCCGGCGGACCCCGATCACGTGGATGGCGACGTAGAGGCGATTGAGCACGAGCACGCTGGAGGCTAATGCATCGGAGGTCGCCGGACGTGTCATGCGACACACTCCCCAGACCGCTTCCTCCCGCCCGCGGCCTGGAGGGCGCAGTCGCCAATCTTCGAGGCCTGACCCGCCGGCGATATCGCCCGGGGATCCGCCCTTTGACGCGTCTGGTGCCGGGAGGGAGCTTGCGGCGGCCCAGCCCGGTCCCCCCATATTTTAGCCAACCCCACCAACCGACACCAGAGGCGATCCGCGGCCGGCCAAGAAAATCGCCAGGAACGGCTTGTCACGCTTCGCCGTTTCTCATTAGGATGAAGGGGTACGGAGCTCCGTCCGTGGTATCCTTGCCGACGATTGCCGGTGAATTTTGGGGAGCGGGTCATGATTCGCTATACGTGCGATCTGTGCAAACGGGACCTCGATCCCGTGGAGGACCTTCGTTACGTCGTCAAGATTGAAGTCTACGCCGCGTTTGACCCCGTCGTCGCGGAGGAGGACGGCGACCGCGATCACTTGCAGGAAATCCAGGATCTTCTCGAACACTTGGAGGAAGGCGACGGCGAGCAGATCGGCGACGACGTCTACCAGCGGCTCCGTTTCGACCTCTGTCCCGAATGCCGGAGGAAATTCGCCAAGAATCCGCTCGGCCGGGAGGCCGCCAAGATTCTCGACTTCAGTGAGAACTGACGCACCCGGCCCATCAGGCGCGTCGGACTACTCGGGGAGCGCGACCGTCCAGCGGTTCGGCCCCTTCTTGCCCAGAGTGGTCTTCAGTTCCACGGCCTTCTTGCCCGCCGCGGTGACCGTCAGCGTGTAGTCGCCGAGGATGCCGCGGAAGCTCGCCTTCCCGTCGGGGCCGGTCTTCAGGGCGACCTTCGTCCACCACTTGCCCTTGACGAGCTTCTTCAGCGCGTCGTAGGCGGGCTTGGGGCTCATGTCGGCCCGCAGGAACCCTGCCGGGGCCCCCTGCCAGGCGTGGTAGTCGCTGAAGTCCCACCAAGTGATCGCCTCGACGGCGGGATGGGAGAAGAGCATCGTGTAAAAGCGCACGACCTCTTCGGCCTGGTACTTTTCCCCTTCCGGCGTGGTTTTCCAGGGGCGCTTTCGCTCCCACCCCTTGTCGCCCGAAAGGATCGTCGTCTCGGTGAAGTGCAGCGGCACGCCGAACCGCGCGAACCGCTCGCAGACCTCCCAGATTCTCTGGTTCGGCCAGGTGCCGCCGTGCATGTGGCTCTGGATGCCGATCACGTCGTAGACCCGCTTGCCCGCGCCGTCGACCAGCTTCTCGATCAGCTTCTCGTACGCCGGATCGGTGCGGTAGTCGTTGATCACAAGCGTCGCCTTGGGGTTGGCCTTGCGGGCGTGCTGGAAGCACTCGACGGTGAACTCGGCCCGGCCGAACTTCTGCCACAGCGCGCTGGTCTTGGGGGCCCGGCGGAGAAACTCCTCGCGGTCGAATTGGGTCGCCTCGTTGACCACGTCCCAGCGGTCCACCAGCCCGGCGAAGCGCCGCACGCAATCCTCGATCCGCCCAAGCTGGAACCGGCGGACGGCCTCCGTGTCGTCGGGCAGCCAGCGGGGATCGGCAAAGTTCCAGGCCAGGGGGTGGCCCTTCGTCAGCACCCCGTGCTCCTTGCACCACCGTGCAACCCGCTCGGCGTACTCGTGCCCCGGCTTGCCCTTCTCCGGCTCATAGGAGGGCCAGTAGAACCCCAGCGTGGCGTAGTTCAACAGTTCGGCAAACCGCTGGCGGTAGGCAGCCTCGGCCTGCTCGTCGGCGGTCCGGCCCCAGAGGAAGATGTTGGAGCCGAACAGAAAGGCGTGCCGCGTCTGCTCGACGGCGACCTTCGCCCCCGGGACCGGTCTTCCGGCGGCGTCGACCACCAGGACCGTCGCGTCCGCCTTGCGGTACTTTTCGATCCGCTCGTCGGCCTTGGCCCACAGTTCGTCGCCCGAGGGGGCGGCGGAAAGGGCTACTGGTTGAACTGGCGCGAGCGCCACCACAAATCCCGCGAGCCATTTCCAAGCCGCCGCGCACCACGCTTGCTTCCGCATCGGAGACCTCCCTTCTTTTCTGGGGCCGCGCCGGTCAGTCGTCACGTCGTAACCGGCCGGCCACGTTGGCGAGTTTACGGCCCGGCGGTCCAAGGAGCAAGGGGCTCGCGGGATCCCGCTTTCACGGCCCCCGGTGGCACATTATAATGGCCGGCGCCCTCCGTGGGGCGCGAAGTACCCGACACGGACCGGAGCCATGGAGTTGCCCACGATGAACCAGCGGCGTCGCACGCGTCCCCTCGTCGTACTGCCGGCGGTTTTGACCGCCTGCCTGACGTGGGCCCTGGAGGCCCGGGTGGCCCTCGGCGCGGAGGCCGCTCTGCCACGCCTGAAAACCGCCTCGCCCGTTTACAGGCCCGGACCGCTCTTGCAGCAGTTCCTCGACGGGCCCATGGCCGGAATCGACGAGATCGTTTTCGCCGTGCGGGTTCCCGGCCGCGATCACTGGTACGTCACTTTCGGCAACTACTCCGACCATTCGCCGACTCCGCCGCAGCAGCTCGGCTTCAAGTTCGAGGACGGCGTCTACTGGGGCTACGGCGAGGGCGGGCGGCTCTGCCGGCTCAACCTCCGCACGGGGCAGCTCAAGGTGATCTTGGAAGACCCCAAGGGCGGCATCCGCGATCCTCAGCTCCACTACGACGGCACGAAGATCCTCTTCGCCTACCGCAAAGGGGGCGAACATCCGTTCCACCTTTGCGAGGTCAACGTCGACGGGACGGGCCTCAGGCAACTGACCGACGGGCCGGACGACGACATCGAGCCCACCTATTGCCCCGACGGCGGCATCGTCTTCTGCTCCTCCCGCTGCCGCCGGTTCGTGAACTGCTGGTATACCCGCGTGGCCGCGCTCTACCGCTGCGACGGCGACGGCAAGAACGTCCGCATGCTTTCCAGCAACAACGACCACGACAACACGCCCTGGATGCTCGCCGACGGGCGGGTGATCTACATGCGCTGGGAGTACGTCGACCGCAGCCAGGTCCACTTCCACCACCTCTGGGCGATGAACCCCGACGGCACCGGCCAGCAGATCTTCTTCGGCAACGAGTTCGGCAACATCGCCATGCTCGACGCCAAGCCGATCCCCGGCACCCACAAGGTCGTAGCCTCCTTCTCGCCGGGCCACGGCATGCCCGAGCACCTCGGCCCGGTGACCGTGGTGGACCCCGGCCGCGGGCCCGATATCCTCGCCTCGGCCAAGCGGATCAGCCCGGAAAAGAACGAGTGGGCGGGCCGCTGGAAAGACCCCTACGCGCTCAGCGAGGACTGCTTCTTGGTGGCCAGCCCCCGGGGGCTGCACGTCATGGACGGCCAGGGAAAGAACGAGCTGATCTACGAGCTGCCGCTGGGCGAGCGGGGCAGGTTCCAGTGCAACGAGCCGCGGCCCCTGGCCGCGCGGCCTCGCGAGCCGGTGATCCCCAGCCGGGTCGATCTCTCCAAAGCCACCGCCCGCGTCGCCCTGGCCGACATCTACAACGGCCGCAACATGGCCGGGGTCGAGCGGGGCGCGATCGGCAAGCTCCTCGTCCTCCAGCAACTCCCCAAGCCGGTCAATTTCTCCGGCGGGATGGAGCCCCTGACGATCGGCGGCTCGTTCACCTTGGCCCAGGTCGTGGGCACCGTCCCCGTCGAGCCCGACGGCTCGGCCTTCATGGAGCTCCCCGCCCTGCGGTCGCTGTTCTTCGTGGCCCTGGACAAAGACGATCTGCCCGTGAAGCGGATGCACAGCTTCACGATCCTCCAGCCGGGCGAGACGATCGGCTGCGTCGGCTGCCACGAGCAGCGGAACATGAGCCCGCAGTTCAAGCCCGAGATGCTCGCGTTCAAGCGGCCGCCGAGCCGCGTCGAGCCGATCCGCGACGTGCCCGAGGTCCTCGACTTCCCCCGCGACGTCCAGCCGATCCTCGACCGGCATTGCGTCGAGTGCCACCGGCCGGAGCGCTACGAGGGGCACGTCGACCTGACCGGCGACAAGACCGCGGGCTACTCGATGGCCTACTGGACGATGCAGACCCGGCAGTTGGTGGTCGACGGCCGCAACGAGCCCTTCGGCAACCGCCCGCCCTACAGCTACGGCAGCGCAACCAGCCGGCTGATGAAGCTCATCGATGGCAGCCACTACGGGGCGAGACTCTCGCCGCTGGAAGTGAAGACGGTGCGGCTGTGGATTGAGACCAGCGCCACCTACCCCGGCACCTACGCCTCGCTCGGCTGCGGGACGTATGCGGTCAGTCCGCCGGTCGGGCTCCTCAAGGACCGCTGCGGGAGCTGCCACGGCCGGGAGGTCGACGGGGAGCGGGGCCGGCATTACGTCTTCAACTTCCCCAACCATCCGGGCTGGCGCAACGAGACGCTCTTCAACCTCTCGCGGCCGGAGAAATCCTATGCCCTCTTGGCCCCGCTGGCCAAGCAGTCCGGCGGCCTGGAACTCTGCAAGCCGGCCGTGTTCAAGAACACCCAGGATCCGCTCTACCAGGCTACGCTCGCCGCCGTCCGCGATGCCCACGAACGCCTCCTGGAGGGCAAGCGCTTTGACATGCCCGGCTTCCGCCCCAACGAGCACTACCTCCGCGAGATGCAGCGGTTCGGCTTTTTGCCCAAGGACCTCAAATCCACCGACTCGGTCGACTGTTATGCCATTGACCGGGCCTACTGGGAATCGTTCTACTGGCGCCCGCAGCCGGGGGTAAAGGCGGAGACCGCGAGGCGATAGCAATCCGATACGCCAATTCCTCAAGGGAATCCCATGAACCGGCGTGACTTTCTGCGAGGCTCCGCGGCGGCGAGTTGGGCCGCAGCGGCAGCGGCGGCAACGGCCCCGGCGAAGCAGGCCACGGCAGCGGCCAATGAGCGGATCACCGTGGCGGCGATCGGCGTCCGCGGCCGCGGCTGGGCCCTGCTGAGCACCTTCGCCGCGCTGCGCGACGTGACGGTGAAGTACGTCGGCGACGTCGACCAGTCGGTGCTCGGCGCCCGCACCGAGGCGGTCGCCAAGCAGATCGGCCGCCACCCCGAGATGATCAAGGACTTCCGCCGCGCACTGGACGACAAGGCCGTGGACGCGATCGTGCTGGGCACGCCCGACCACTGGCACGCCCTCCCCGCGATCATGGCCTGCCAGGCGGGCAAGGACGTCTACGTCGAGAAGCCCGACGCCCACAACGCGCTGGAAGGGCGGGTCATGATCGCGGCCGCCAGGAAGTACGGCCGGATCGTCCAGGTCGGCACCCAGTCGCGGAGCAGCCCCCACTTCCTCTCCGCGATCGCCTACCTGTCCAAGGGGAGCCTGGGCCGGGTCCATCTGGCCAAGGCCTGGGAGAGTTCGCGGCAGGGCTCGATCGGGCACCCGCCGGACGGCGATCCGCCGCGGGGCGTGGACTACGACATGTGGCTCGGCCCGGCCCCCAAGCGGCCCTTCAACGTCCGCCGCTTCCACGGCACCTGGCGGTGGTTCTTCGACTACGGGACCGGCGACCTGGGCAACGACGGTGTGCACCGGCTGGACGTCGCCCGCTGGGCCCTCGCCGCGGCCGTCGCCGCAGGAGGCGGAAAGCTCCCCGACCTGCCGCGGAGCGTCGCGGCCTACGGCGGCAAGTACTACTTCGACGACGACCAACAGTGGCCCGACACCCTGATGGTCACGTACGACTACCCGGGCTGCGTCTTGAGCTACGAGATGCGGGTCTGGTCGCCGCACGTCATCGACGGGGAGGCCGAGGGGGCGGCCGTCTTCGGCGACCAAGGCTACATCATCCTGGGCAACTCCCGCTGGCGGGCCTACGACGCCAAGGGGAAGCTCGCGGCCGAGGACCGCGGCAGCTACGACAACTCCGCGCACGCCGTCAATTTCCTCGACTGCATGCGGACCCGTAAACGCCCCAATGCCGACCTGGAGTCGATCGGCCATCCCTCGAGCCTGCTCTGCCACCTGGGCAACGCCGCCTGGCGCTCGGGCCGATCGGTCCGCTTCGATCCGGAGAGCTACGATTTCGGCAGCCCGGAAGCCAACCGCTTCCGCACGCGTCCCGAGTACCGCAAGCCGTGGCTCCTGCCGGAGATCGGCCGGGTGTAGCCTGCGGCTCACTTCCGCCTTCGCACGTCGAGCCAGACGGCGGCCAGGATCACCAGGCCCTTGACGACGTGCTGGTAGGAGAAGTAGACGCCGGCCTGATTGAGGCCCTTGTTGAGGATGCCGATGATCACGGCTCCCAGGAAGGTCCCGCCCATCGTGCCGATCCCGCCGGTGAAGCTCGTTCCGCCCACGACGGAGGCGGCGATCGCGTTGAGCTCGAAGCCTTCGCCGGCGGCCGGCTCGGCGGAGTAGAGCTGCGCGGCGTGGATCATCCCGGCCACCCCCGCCAGGACCGCGCAGATCGTGTAGACGGCGATTTCGTTGCGGGCCAGGCGGATGCCGGTGAAGCGGGCCGCCTCGCGGTTCCCGCCCATCGCGTAGAGGTGCTGGCCGAAGCGGGTGCGGTGGAGCAGGACCGCCGCCACCAGGAAGATCGTCCCCATCACGATCACCGGGATCGGGATCACGCCCCACAGCCGGCCGTTCCCCAGCTCCAGGAAAGGATTGTCCCGGGGGATGCTCATCGGCTCCCCCCGGTTGAATCGCAGGGCTGCGCCCCGGGCGACCTCCATTGTGGCCAGGGTGATGATGAAGGGCGGCATGCGGGTCTTGGCGGCGCAGACGCCGTTGAACAGGCCGAAGCAGGCGGCCACGCTGAGCCCGGCCCAGACGGCCACCACCAGCCGCGTGCCGCTGCCGGCCCCCTCCTGGAAAGAGTAAGCCGACCCGAGCGACGCCAACAGCACCAGCGCCCGAGCGACCCAAGGAATCGGCGACGACTTGCCGCCGGGCGCGCCGAACCGGTAGACCCCTTCGAAGAGGATCAGGGCACCGGCCGCGCAGACGCCAGCGATTGCCAGGCGCTCCACCGGATCACCGCCGGCCGCGGCGAGGATATAGGCCGTCGTTGTGCCGACCAGCGCCAGCACGGCCCCGACCGAGAGATCGATGCCGCCGATGAGGATCGTCAGGGTCATGCCGAAGGCGAGGATCGCGTTGATCGATATCTGCTGGAGGACGTCGATCTGGTTATCGGCGAGCCAGAAACGGTCGCCCACGCCCGGCCAGAGCGGCCCGAGGCCGAAGCGGAACAGCAGTTGCAGGGCCGCGATGGCCGCAACCAGCGGCACGATCTGCTTGAGCGTTCTCATGGCGCGCTTCCCGTAAGCTGCTCCATGACTTCTTCCGGTATGAGCGCGCCGGCCTCGGCGACGCGGAGGATCCGGCCGTCGCGATAGATTGCCACCCGGTGCGACGTGTTCAGCACCTCGGAGAGGTCGGACGAGATCAACAGCACGGCCATCCCCGCTTCCACCAGGGTGCCGAGGATGGCAAACATTTCCTCGCGAGCGCCGACGTCGATGCCCCGGGTGGGCTCGTCGAGCAGCAGGATCTTGGGGCGGCGCTCCATCCAGCGGGCGACGAGGGCCTTCTGCTGGTTCCCGCCGGAGAGCGCGTCGATCGGCTGCTCCGGGTCGGCGGCGCGGATGTCGAAGCCGCGGATCGCCCGTTGGACGATCTGCCGCCGCGTGCGATAGCTCGGTCCCCAGGCGGCGATCCACTGGTGCACCCAGGGGATCGCCAGGTTGAAGGCCAGCGACTGGATCATCACCAGCCCTTCCCGCTTGCGGTCCTCGGGCACGAGCACGATGCCGGCGTCCAGGGCGTCGCGGGGGCCGTCGAGCCGCACCGGCCGGCCATCGACGAGGATCTCGCCGCCACCGGCGCGGTCGATGCCGAACAACAGCCGCACCAGCTCGGTCCGTCCCGAGCCGACCAGGCCGGCCAGCCCGAGGATCTCTCCGTAGCGCACCGCGAAGCTCACGCCGAAAGTCTTCGGCCCGCAGAGGTTACGGACTTCGAGGGCCACGCTCCCCGGGCGCGCGGGGGGGCGGTGGAAGTGATCGACGATGTCCCGGCCCACCATCCAGCGGACCAGCTCCCGCTGGTTCACCCGCGCGGTCTCCTGGGTGCCGATCGAGCGGCCGTCGCGCAAGACCGTGATCCGGTCGGCCAGGCGGAGGATTTCCTCCAGCCGGTGGGAGATGTAAATGATTCCCACCTCTTGCGATCGCAGCCGGCGGAGCGTGGTGAAAAGGGCCTCGGTCTCCGACTCGGAGAGGGCCGAGGTGGGCTCGTCGAGGACAAGGATCCGGGCCTTGGCCGAGAGGGCCCGGGCGATCTCGACCAACTGCTGCTCGGCAACACTCAGCCGGCCCACGACAGTGCCGACCGCGCGGATCTCCACCAGCCCCAGCGCGTCGACCAGGGCCGCCGCGTCGGCCTCCATCTTTCCCCGCCGCAGCCAGCCGCAGCGCTGGGGCTCGCGGCCCAGGTAGATGTTCTCGGCCACGGTGAGGTTCGCCGCCAGCGACAGCTCCTGGTGGATGATGCGGATGCCGTGGCGGTCGGCGTCGGCGACGCCGCGGATCCGCGTCGGGCGGCCGTCGATCTCGATCGTGCCGGCCTCGGGGACGTGGATCCCGCCGAGGACCTTGATCAGGGTCGACTTGCCCGCCCCGTTCTCGCCCAAAAGCGCGTGGATCTCCCCCCGGCGAAGCGCGAAATCGACGCGGTCCAGGGCCGTGACGCCGCCGAACCGCTTGGTCACGCCGCCAAGCCGCAGCAGTGACGGACCTGATTTATACTCCGGCAGTCCGTTCATGCGATGGATCTAACGCACGGAGGCGACGATCACCGCGGAGGGCGTAGTCCCCTGCTCCGGCGCCGCGGCGGGAAAAAGGCAGACCGGCGCGAGGGTTTCCCGGGGAGCCGCTCCGCCCGCGCCATCCGGCCCCCAGGCCGCCGCCCAGCGCTGCCAGCCGATGGGGACCTCGCGGAAGAGGACCTGCGACCGCTGGAGCGTGGGGAGCGGCCGGGGGAGCGTCCCGGCGGGAACTTCGGGGCGGAGGCTCGCGCCCTCTTCGCTCAGGTCGTAGAGGACTTCGCTTTGGAAGGTGCCGTCGGGCCAGACGACCAGGGCCCGCTCGGAGAGGGTAAAGAGGGACTGCGGCGGCAGGGCGGCCTCGACCTGCTGGTGGATCAGGTCGGCTCCCGCGGTCTTGCAGAGTCCGAGCAAGGCGTCATTGAGGGTTTGCCGTTGCTCGGGGGAAAGCTGCCCGGCCCAGCCCGGCCGGAGCACCCCCGCCAAAATCCAGCCGGAGCGGGCCTCGACGGTGATCGCCATGAGGGCCTGGGAAACCGCGGGGCAGCCCAGTTCGATCCTCAGCGTCGTGGGGCCGAGGTGGAGGTGCTCCACGCGGAGCGGCCCTGCCCGCCAGCGGTCGCTGGCTGCCAGCAAGGCGACCAGCTCCCGCTCCACGTAGCGGCGCAAGTGGACCTCGACGTGGTGCAGTGCGAAGAGGTGCTTGCGGACGGCCTTCCAGTTTCGCTTGGAGCGGGCCGCGCGCTCGGCGCGGCGGAGCTTGGCGAAGCGCTTGGGGAGCGTGCCCGAGTGCAGCCCGCGGCGCAGCAGCCGCGGCATCGTCTCGCCGTGCAAGCCGATCGGCACCGGCCCGAGCCGCTCCGGGCGGTTGGCCGCGTACAGCCGCCAGTTCTCCTTGAGCTCCCAGGCGAGGAAGCCGAAGATGCCGGGAATCGAGGTGATGATCAGGCCGGCCAGGGTCAGGGCCAGCTCCCGATCTATGGTCAGGGCGAGCACGTTGCTGAAGGGGAGGATCCACGGCAAGAGCAGCTTGTGCGAGACCGTGACCACGGGAAAATGCTTGATCGGGTTGACCTGGGGCTCGATCAGCAGGTTCACGCAAAAGCGGATCACGTAGGACACGAAGAACCAGATCAGCCCCAGGACCGCCTTCAGCCAGAACACCGGCCGGCTCTCGCCGGTCTTGAACCGCAGCCATTCGTCGACGGCGTAGAGCAAGCGCTCGATCGTCTTGAGGATCTGCTTGAACAGGTCCATGACCAGGGAGAAGAGGTTCACCAGCAGGCGCAATCCGAAGCGGTGCCAGGTCTGGACCACCCAATCGACGATCATTTCCTCGACGTTCCGCCCGGCCCGGGAGTTCAACACCACATTGATCGCCAGAAAGACGACGACGGCGCGGCCGGTGGAGGCCTGCCAGGTCCGCACCGGCCCGACCACCAGCGGCCCGAAGAGCAGCGTCAGCGCGGCCGGCTTGAGAAGGAAGCGGAACGCCAGCACGGCGGGCCGGCTCTTGAGGACCCACTGAACCCAGGGGAGCCTGACCAGCCGCAGCGGGAGCTCGACCAGCAGGGCCCGCAGGCCCCGGTAGGCCGCCTTGATACCCCGCCCGACGACGCGGCGGAACCCCTCGACGTTGATCAGGCCCAACAGCAGGACACCCAGGAGCAAGGTGCTTTCCGGCGTCCGCAGCCTGACCCTCGGCTCGGGCGCGATCTCCACGCCCCCCTCCGGCTCCGCAGCGTCCGGAGCGAGTTCCGGCTGCTTGGGTTCCTCAGCCAAATCCCCCTCCTCCGCCGAGAGGTCCTCCGAGATCTCCCAGGGAACGTACGCGGCGGCCACGGGAGCCGCCGCCGGCGCCGCGAGCTTGTGGGCGAGCTCAATCAGGTGGTCCGTGCCGGCCAGGACGAGAAACGCCCCGACAAACGGGACGGCGAGATAGCGGGTAAGGAAGCGGCCGAGCCGGGTGCCGAACGCCAGCGAGATGAACCGCT
>Ga0315280_10003797_pt1 | contig 22846 bp, 22 predicted proteins | sample YL17G06_40_MG_FD_203697 | JGI IMG/M metagenome (GOLD analysis project Ga0315280, IMG submission 203697) | Sediment microbial communities from Yellowstone Lake, YNP, Wyoming, USA - YL17G06_40 | ecosystem: Environmental > Aquatic > Freshwater > Lake > Sediment | place: USA: Wyoming | collected... | reverse complement strand
AGACTTCCACGCCGGAACTCCGCGCGTTGATTGATTCTGTTCCCATCGATCCACATTTCTCCGCCTTTTACCGCTTCACGCAGAAACGGAGGATTCCGCTGTACCTCGTCAGCGACGGGTTTGACTATGTCATCCGCCGGGTTATGAAACGCTGCAGCTTGAACGGCCCGTTCCGAAAGGGGAAACACCTGTTTTCGAGCGCGCTGCGAGTGCAAGGCCGACGTCTGGTTCCTTCGTTTCCCTATTCGGTGGAGCCCTGTGAGCACGGTTGCGGCACCTGCAAGGCGGTCATTATCCGCAGGGTCATGGCAGGACGGCGCCCTGTCATCTTTATAGGGGACGGCCTCTCTGATCGGTTTGCAGTGAGGGAATCCGACGTGGTCTTTGCCAAACACCAATTGCTGGCGCATTGCCGCGAATACGACATTGCCTGCCACCCTTTTGAGACCTTCGCGGATATTCAGGAAGCACTTGGGAAGTTGCTGAGCCCCGGCGCATTGAGGCGCTGAAGCAGTAGGAGTTGACAGTCAACCGTCAAAAGTCGACAGTCCAGGGCGAGAAATCCGGAATCAGCGGTTCTTGCTTTTGACCTTGAACTTTCGACTTTTGACCGTACTTAGGAGGCGCAAACACCTTGGCGATTTCCGAATCCACCACCAAGACCGCAGAATTGTTAGCGCTGGAAAAGAAGTACTGCTCTTTTGGGGATACGGTCCACTACCTGGATCCTCCGAAGGTTTTCGTCGACTGCGAGGGCAGCTATCTTTACGATGAGCGGGGGACGCCTTATCTGGATCTCCAGATGTGGTATTCAGCGGCGAGCTTTGGGTACAAGAACCGCCGGCTGAATGAGGCCTTGAAACGCCAAGTTGATCGCTTGCCCCAGCTTGCCTGCCAGTATCTGCACGCCGAGAAGGTGGAAGTGGCGGTGCGCATCGCTCAGTACTGTGAGAAGCGTTTCGGGGTCAAAGGGCGCGTCCACTTCAATGTGGGCGGCTCACAGGCGATCGAAGACTCTCTGAAAATCGTCCGCAATTACACCGGCAAGAACCTGATGTTCGCCTTCATGGGTGGATATCACGGGCGGACGCTGGGCGCCTCTGCCATCACCTCGAGTTATCGCTACCGGCGGCGCTATGGGCACTTTGGAGACCGGGCCCACTTTGTTTTCTATCCCTACTGCTTCCGCTGCATTTACGGCCTGAAGCGCGAGACCTGCAAGCTGTATTGCCACGACCAGTTCGCCAGGCTGTTTGACACTGAATACCACAGCGTGTGGGATGCCAAGGCCCAGTCGCCCGAGTACGGCGCCTTTTACATCGAGGCGGTGCAGGGCACGGGCGGCTACGTGATTCCTCCCAAGGAGTATTTCCAGCGCCTCAAAGCGACCTGCGAATCCCACAAGATCCTTCTGGTGGATGATGAAATCCAGATGGGTTTCTACCGCACGGGGAAGTTCTGGGCGATTGAGAACTTCGACGTGGCGCCAGACATCATCGTCTTTGGCAAAGCCCTGACCAACGGATTGAATCCCCTCTCCGGCATCTGGGCGCGCGAAGAGTTGATTGCGCCGGAGGTGTTTCCGCCCGGCTCCACGCACTCGACGTTCTCCTCTAATACGCTGGGCACCGCAGTGGCGCTGGAGACGCTCAAGATGCTTGCCGAGGAGGACTATGAAAAGCTGGTGAACGAGAAAGGCGCATACTTCCTGGCGGGCCTGCGCGAGCTTCAGAGTCGCTTTCCCGGCGTGATCGGCGACGTCGATGGCCTCGGCTTGACTCTACGCCTGGAGGTCTGCAAAGAGGACGGCACCACTCCCGACCGCGAGCTTACCGACCGCATTTTTGCCGAGGGCTTGAACGGCAATCTGGAAGTCGCCGGGCGCAAGTATGGCCTCGTTCTCGACGTGGGTGGCTACTATAAGAACGTTTTCACCCTCGCGCCTTCGTTCACCATCAGCCGTCAGGAAATGGACCTGGCGCTGGAGCTGCTCGGCCAGCTCTTTCGCCGCTGCCGCAAGGCGTAGCGCCGGGCGGAACCTGTCCTGATGATGTCCGGGGGCCGGCACCTCGCCAGGGCAGTTCTTCCACCGCTGCCTCATACTGCAACGCTCGCCCTCAGGCGGTTGCTGAAGAACTCTTCCTTCTGCCTTCTGACTCCTGACTTCCGAACCCCGCCTTCATCCTTCACACTTTATCCTTCTGCCTTTTACCCTAGCCCCCGTCCCTAGCCCCTAGCCGCGGCTCCCCGGTTCGTTCCGGTTCGCTCCCGGTTCGTTCCAGGTTCGTTTTCGGCCCGTTCTTGGCTACTCTTCCTTTGTTTTCAACAGGTTCCTCGCTTCGTTTCTGCGAAAAACTATCTTTTTTTGTCGTCTTTTCCCTCGCCGTCCTGAATTTCGCCTTTCCAACCCCTCGCCTAGCCAGGGCTTCTATTTCCTAGGCCACATTATAGGCTAGCATACTGCGGCCGCAAGGTCAAGCAATTTCTGTTCCGGACCGCCCAGCCATGCGTCGCCCCAGTCGGTGCTTACCCTCCGATGCGGAGTCGCCAACCCCCGTGCCTCCCCGAACCCGACCCGACGATCCTTGCTCTTGCCTTTCCTTTGTGGTAACTATCAATCCAAGACTGGCCTGATTGGGACCGGCCGGCGGGGCGGAAGATGCGGGGGGCATGAGGACGCTTGCCGAAGAACGCAGCGCCGACCCCGAAATCCAATCCCGCATTGTCCGGGAGCTGTGGAAGCTGCTGCGCGCATTCCGGCGAGGGACGTAGGGGCGATTCATGAATCGCCCCTACAATGAAATACGATCCGGAAATTCATCACCGCCGTTCAATTCGTTTGCGCGAGTACAGTTATTCGTGCCCGGGAGCGTATTTCGTAACGATCTGCACGCGCGAAAAGGAGCACTTGTTCGGTGACGTGGTGGAAGGTGAGATGAAACTCAACGAATACGGGCAAATCGCTGCCTTATGTTGGAATCATTTGCCCAAGCGTTTTCCCCGCGTGGAACTGGACGCGTTTATTGTCATGCCCAACCATATCCACGGGATCATCCGCATTGTGGGGATGATGGATGAATCGCCGCGATCGCCGCACGCCGACACCTGTCTAGGGGGCAATTCATGAATTGCCCCTACGAAGGGGGCGACGCAAAATGATGGTCGCGAAAATGATCGGCTATTTCAAAATGAACACGGGTAAACGTATCAATGAATTGCGCCACACGCCCGGCGTGCCTGTCTGGCAACGCAATTATTACGAACACATCATCCGCAATGACGGTGAATTGAGTAAAATCCGCGAATATATCGGAACAAATCCGCTCCGCTGGGCTTCGGACCGAGAAAACCCGGAGACGGATGATTTCGAGCCCGACACACCATGGCTGTAAGGGCGCAAGGCCTTGCGCCCTTACACGGTGCCGCCGAGACGGTGGCGCTATGGCGAACCCGAATCCCTAAGCCGGAATCCCGAACAAATATTGACGCCAGATAGGAAACCTGCGAGAGTTGAGTTTTGAACAGACGGAGGCAGAACATGAGGCGTACCTATCTGACCGGCCTGTTGGTGCTAGCGCTCGCGGGATTGCCGAACATCCTTCGCGCGGAAGACCTGGTGAGCGAAGCTTTGGCAGGCTTCCCGCCCGAGACCATTCGGGTGGAATTCTCGAGTCCGGCCAAGCTGCGAAAGCTTTCCAACTATCAGAACCTTCGTCAGCGCTACGTGGGGCCGCGGCTGCAAGCTCTTGAATCCGCGCTCGCCGAGCTGGGAGTCCGGGAAGAGAGCATTGACGACTTGATGCTCGGCTGGCAGCCCGGCAAGGGAGACATGGGCCTTTACGGGTTCGCCTCGGGCCGGTTTGATCCCAAGGCTATCGCGGAGAGCGCGGCCGCCCGAGGCATGTCGCCCTCGCCGGTGGCTGGCGAGCAAGCCTACTGCCTGGAGGCCGGGCTGGCGGGCAGTTGCGTGGTGGTTCTCGGCAATTCGCTGGGCGCGTTTGGCACGCTGACTTCTCTGACTGCCATGCTGGAGGGGCGTGCCGGGCAAGGTTCCAGCCTCAGCTCCAGCGATCGCTTGGCGCGGCTGATCGGCGACGCCAAGAAGGACGCGCCCATCTGGGGTGTGGCGGTGGGAGTGGCGGTGGGCGATTGGTTCCGGGGCTGGATGCCCAATCAAGGAAATCTCAAATTGGACTGGGGGCGCGTCTTCGAGACAGTGGAGTCATTGGTCTATAGCGTGGAGGCGGGTGAGAAAGTCAAGTTGGATCTGAAGCTCGACTGCACGACGACTGAGGACGCCACGACGCTGCGGCAGGTCCTGGAAGGGTTGAAGCTGGCCCAGCAGCTCGCGTGGCAAGACCGGAACCCAAACCGTCCGAATCCCTTCGAGGGCATGGAGATCAGCCTGAGCGGGCGCCAGATTTCCTTGCAGGTCACCACGGGCTACTCCGAACTGGAACTCGCTGGTGGGGTCGCTGCACCCAGCAATTGAGTGGTTTGTTTCGGGGCAACATCCGCTGAAATTGGTTTCGATTAAGATGGCCCCCGCCGGTACCGGGCAGGGATGCCTAGCCCTAGTCAGGTACCTGCGGCGCTCGATGAGCCGGAGGGGATGGTCGTCTCTGCCCAGCTTGACAGTGCGGCATGCCCCCCGCACAGCATGGATGAGAATCCCAAGATACTGTTCAAGCCGTGCCCCTGCACTGTGGCGCTGACGCTTCTGGCCTTCCTTTTTCTACCTCGACTTGCGGCGGGCCAGGAAAACTACGAGATCCAAGTTTACGATTCCGAGACGGTGCCCGCCCATCACACGGAGCTGGAACTCCATACCAATTTGACTGTGGAGGGCACCAAGGATGCCCTCGATGGGCTCCGGCCCACGCACCACTCCTGCCACGAAACGATTGAGATCACGCACGGCTTCAATTCCTGGTTCGAGACGGCCTTCTACATCTTCACCAGCGCCCGGTCGGGAGACGGTTGGGATTAGGTAGGGAACCACCTTCGCCCTCGCTTTCGGGTTCCCGAGAGCTGGCATTGGCCCGTCGGAGTGGGCCTCTCCACGGAAATCGGCTACCAGCGACGCCAGTTCTCGCCCGACACCTGGACGTGGGAGATTCGCCCCATCATCGACAAGAAGCTGGGGCGTTGGTATGCGTCTTTCAATCCCACCTTCGAACGCTCTCTGAAAGGGGCGAGCACTAGGCGCGGCTTCGAGTTTTCGCCCAACTTCAAAGTTAGCTACGACATCACTCGCAAGGTTAGCGGGGGAATCGAATACTACGGCTCGATGGGCCCCCTCAGCGGCTTTGACCCGCTCCGGGACCAGCAGCACCAGGTCTTTCCGACCATCGATCTGAATCTCTCGCCCAGATGGGAGTTCAACCTCGGCGCGGGTGTGGGAATGACACGCAGCACGGATCACTTGATTGTGAAGATGATTCTCGGCTACCGGTTCGATTTCTGACCGCAGACTTCCGACGGCCGATTCTCTTGGCGGAGTGGACTGGAAAGCCTTCCACGAGGGCGCGGGGTGAAGAGAACCCGGCGTCGCTTGCCCCCAACTGAGCGCCGCCGCCGACCGTCTGAGTCAGAATCTTGCGGACTGGACACTTTGAACTGGCAGAAGATAACTGCCTGCTCCGACGCCCCCTTCAAGCGAACCACGGACGAACGCCGAGCCATCACCGCCTCCTTGATCAGGCCGAGACGGCCTCTTCTTCCCGGAACAGCTCGAGGTGGACGGGATGGTCATCGAGGACGAGAGTTGCACCTGCCAAGTGCTGGCCCTCAATCCGCACGTCCTTGCCAATGCCCGGCGAGTCAAACCAGTGTTGCTGGGCGGAACCAGCAGACCCCAGCCATTCGGCAATTCGCTGCGCCTCGACCGGTGCTGATTTCTCCTTCGGCTCCTCCAAAGCGTCCGCCGCATAGCTCTTAATCAGCTTCGCCCAAAGCTTCCTCAGCGTGGTGACCTTATCAAAGAGATCGGCGCCGACGATCTTGCCGTGAATGGCGAAGACGGCGCCATTCGAGTCCTCCGGTGCGGGGAGTTCTCCAACCACCGCGTCCAGCTTTTGCGCGTAGTCCTGATACATGTCGTGTAGAGCATCGGAGGAGGAACTTGAGCCCAGCTTGTCCATCTTTCTCGAGATCTCATTCCAGACGGCTGCCTGGTTGGATGTCGGAGCCCCCGCCGCCTTGTAGCTTCCTGAAACCTGCTTTGACATCATCATCCGCAAGCGGCTGTGGGAAGAACTTGTTCCGCTGCCAAACCTCCTGGACGTGTACCCCCATCGGCCGCGCTCCACGCAGGTCACCGGAATGGGCATCTCGCCCTTGGCCGGCACCATCATGCTGGCGTTGAGCACACGGTTCTGCTTGCCGCCCACCAATTCCTCTCCGGCCATCAGGAACACCATTCGGTCTGACTTGTTGACAACCTTGATGGTTGGGACTTGGCCCCCCGAGTCGATCTCGGTCACATCGAGCATACGCTCCTCCAGGGCTTCATCCAGGGTGACATAGTCGTGCTCACCGGCTGCCGGCCATCTGAGATCGAAAACCTGCAACCCAGCAGCCTACCGGATACCGGTAACCTCTACCGCCGACAATCCTTCCAGCACGTTCGGCACGCTCGACGCCATGACAAGCTCCTTTCACGCGTCTCATCAAGTCTAGCCCCTGCGCCGCCTTCCGTCAAACCTCAACCAGCGCATTTGCCCGGGGGCCAAGACTCTGCCCCTATGCGGTGCCGAAAGTGCGCACCCGGACCTTGGCACCAAGACGGTGGCTTGTGCTTCGGTACGTAAGAGGGGAAGTCTTCTCGGATGGCGCTTGCTACGGCCACATTTTCTCTGCTACCGTGAGATCGTTGCTTGGCGGCGCTCCTCTGCAACGGCAACTTGAATCGACGCACCAGAACCCAAGGGTCCAGGTAATGCAGCGACATGGGCGGGTGAGTATGGTGACAGAAAGGGGCTCCAGGGGTGAGCTTTTGTACGATTCGGGCACAGAAAACAACAAAAAGGGGTAAAAAACCCAAGAAATGAGAAAAGTTTTCACGGGCACATATGTAGTGGTCCTTTGGCCCGGAAACACAACATATTCTACAATTTGCGGGCAATCGCCCCTAGATCTCCCCAAAAAACGTTGAGAAACACCCAAGACTTACAAAAACCGCTTGACATCTTCGCAGTCAAGGGCGTATAAGCGCGGGCAAGAGGGGATTGCGCTAGAACTTCAAGTTTCTTTTCCTGGTCTTTGGCAACTTTCGCGAATACGAATTCCTCATAAGGTTGACAGCATGGCAGAAACCAGAGAGGTGATGGGCATCCGCGAAGCGTCGGAATATCTCGGCGTCTCTCGCGAGACCCTTTACAAGTACGTTTACGAAGAAAAGATACCTGCCTTCAAGCTCGGCAACCGCTGGAAATTCAAGAAGACCGTTCTCGACCGCTGGATGGAGAGGCAGAGTACCCAGTTTGAGCAGCGCGCCGTTCGCAGAGGACGCGTTACCGCTCGGTAGGGAGCAGTGCAAATGTTTGGGATAGGAAAATCGAAGGGGCTGATAGGGCTGGACATCGGATCGAGTGCGGTAAAGGCGGTGGAGCTAAAGAAGAAGGGCACCACATACGAACTGGCCAATCTGGGCTTGGAGCCCTTGGGCCAGGACACGGTGGTCGATGGCGCGATTATGGATGCGCTCTCGGTCTCCTCAGCGGTTGAGAAGATCTTCACCGAGAACAAGATCAACACCCGCAGTGTGGCCACTTCCGTCTCCGGGCATTCGGTCATCGTGAAGCGGATCACGGTGGCCGCGACCACCGACGAGGAACTCCACGGGGCCATCCCTTACGAGGCACAACAGCACATCCCCTTCGACATGTCCGACGTTAACCTGAGTTACCAGCCTCTCGGACCAGCCGCCACGGGCCCGGGGACGGATGTGATGCTAGTGGCGGTCAAGCGGGAGAAGATCCTGAACCACACCAACGTGCTCAGCCAGGCTGGCAAGACGCCCGCGGTGGTTGATTACGATGGCTTTGCGGTGTTTAACGCTTTTGAGGTGAATTACGACGCCCCGCCGGACCTCATGGTGGCCCTGTTGAATATCGGCGCCAGCATCATGAACATTGTGATTGGCCGGGGTGGTACGCCTCTTTTCACCCGCGACGTCTCGGTGGGTGGCAATCAGTACACGGATACCTTGCAGAAGGAACTCGACTTGAGTTTTGAAGACGCAGAGAGACTGAAGCAGGGGCTGGAAATTGCCAATGTGACGCTGGAGCAGCGGCTTCCCCACCTGCGGTCCGTCTCGGAAATCTTGCTGCTCGAGATCCAGAAGACCTTCGACTTCTTCCGTCAGACCACCTCCACCGAGAACATCCAGCAGATATACGTGTCGGGCGGAACGGCCAAGATCGAAGGGCTGGTGGATCAGCTTAAGGAAGAATTCAACATCCCGGTGGAGATCATCAACCCCTTCCAGAAGGTAAGCATCGATCCCAGGAAGTTTGATACCAATTATGTCAACGAGATTGCTCCCCGCATGAGCGTGGCGGTGGGGCTGGCGTTGAGGAGCTTTGACTAGCCATGATCAAGATTAACCTGCTGGGAGTCGCAGGGCCTCCCACGAAGGTCGTGGAGGGGCCACCCGCAACCCGAGCCTTCCAGATCGCGACCTTTGTGGGCGCTCTGGTCGTATGCTTTGCGATTGTGGGCGTGTTCTACAAGATCTGGAGCACCGCGGTTGCGGACCTTAAGCAGAAGCTCAAGCAGGAACAGACGCGGCAAGCGGAGCTGGCGGGGGTTCAGGCGCAGAACCAACGCTATGAGCAGCGCCTGCGGGAATTAGAGACACGCATCAATACCATCCAAGCCTTGCAGAACAGCCGCGTGGGGCCCGTGGAACTAATGATTGCCCTGGGCAACGTGGTGAACCGAGCCAACGACCTCTATCTTTTCTCAGTGGCGCCCCAAGGGGACCGCGTGGCGATCCGCGGGCAATCCAATTCCGTGGAATCGATGGCGACCTTCCTGGCCTCGCTGAGCGACTCCGGGTATTTCGCTGACGTGCAACTGCGGCAGTTCTTCGAGGACGACCAGGTCAACCGCTTGAGCTACAAGTTTACTCTCGATTGCGTCTACAAGTCGCCTGCCGCGGCGGCGCAACCTGCCGCGCCGGCAGGCGCGGCCCCTCCCGCGCGGCGGGCGGGCCTGTAAGGGAGAAGGTAACGACCATGCCCAAGAGCTTCAACGATCTTCCGGCCCCTGTCCAGGCGGGCATTCTTATCCTGCTGGCGGTGCTCATAGCAGGGGGCGTTTTCTGGTACTACGTCCTGCCCTTGTCGGCGCAACGCGACAAGTTGGACAGAGACGTCACGAAACTGAAGGCGGAAAACGACAGGAACGAAGCCTTCCGGCAGCAGCAGACGGAGTACTTGAACCGCATCGCGCAACTCGAGAAGCAGCTCGATACCCTCCGTTCGATCGTTCCCGACGAGCAGGCCACGGACGAGTTTATGCGGCTGGTTTTTGACGCGGGAGCGGCGACGGGGATAAACATCCGCACCTTCATTCCGCAGGCCCTGGTGCCGCGCGATTTCTACATGGAGATGCCCTTCAATTTGCGCCTGGACGGGATCTACTACAACTTGGTGAGTTTCTTTGATCGCTTGGCGCACGAGCAACGGATTGTCAGCGTGGCGGGTCTTGCGTTGGGTGCTCCGGCGGGCGGTGGGATGGGTGCGTATGCGATCCATCCCAACGAGACGGTCGGGGCGAACTGCGTGGTGATCACTTACTTTAACCGCCCGCAGGCTCCGCCACCGCCACCGCCAAAAAAGAAGTAGGGCAGGATGAGAACTATGGTTAACCAGAGGCTTCAACCCACGCGCAGAACACTGACGGGGAATCTCCTGCTTTTGGGGATCCTGGGCGTATGGGGGTGGGCTGAAATCGGTTGGGCTGGCCAAGCACCGCCCACGCCGACGCCCCCTGCGGCCCAGAAGACGACCGGGGTCACGGCGGCACCGCCTGTGACCAAGAAGGTTGCCACCCCGGCGACGACCAAGCAGACACGCGGTCGCCGTGGTGGAACGGCGGCGGAAGCTCAGCCCGTCCCCACGCCCGTGCGGAGCGCTCCGGCGATTGTTGGCCGTCGCGATCCTTTCAAGCTCCCGCCACCGCCTGGCCCCCCGGGCCAGCAGGCCGCCGAGGATTTGGGTCCCGCGCTGCCAGGCGTCCGCGGCTTGATCATTTCGCAATTGATACTGCAGGGGATCGTGCGCCTAGACACAACCAACATGATGATCGCCGTCGTAACCAACTACACCAAGAGGGCTTACTTCTTGCGGGAGAACGATGCGGTGAGAAACGGCGTAGTGAGCAAGATCACACCGGACGCAGTCTATTTCCAGGAGAACTACCTCGACCAGTACGGGCGGGCTAGTGCTCGGGAAGTGATGAAACGACTGGGTTCGGCTCCTGGAGAGGGAAGATGAAACGACAAGCTATCGTTTTGCTGACAATGGCAGGGCTGATTCTGGGGATGGCCTCCGCCGGCGCAAGCCGCGCTATTGCGGCTTCGCCTCAGGCGACCTTGAAGGCCGTCACGCTCCCCGATGCGGCCTCGGGCAGGGAAGTCCTTCTGCGTATTGAAGGCGAGTACTCCTTCAAGACCGTCCAAGCCACTGACGACACGCTCTTCATTGACGTGCAGGGCGCTAGGGTGGGTGGGGTCGCCAAGGCCGGGCAATGGTCCAGCGAAATGCTGGCGAGTTACCGGCTATTACAGTACGTAGATGCCGCGGGCCAACCGGTGGTGCGGGTTCAGATTGAGACCAAGCACGGTGTGCCGGTTACTGTCCTGCGGGAGCGGGCGGGTTTGCGGCTGCTCTTCGGGCAGGGCGCCGCGGCGAGCGCCGCCGTGACTACGGCCTCTGTTGGCCCCGCCACTCCGCCACCGGCAGCACTCACGGCACCTGTGCCCCAGGCCCCTCCTGCAAGCGCTGCGGGTGGACCGATGGAGGTCTCAAACGTCTCCATCCAGGCGGGCGCCACCGGGGAGACTCTTGTCGATGTGGCAACCACCCGTTCAGCTTCGTTCCGAGTCCTGCAATTGAAGAATCCGGCGCGCTTGGTTGTGGATCTCGAAGGTGCGCGTAACGTAGCTCGCCAGAGGTCCTACGCGAGCTCTTCGCCGGTGCTCAAGGCTGTCCGGGTTAGCCAGTTCCGCGAGACGGCTCCGGCGGTGGTGCGCGTGGTGGCTGATCTCATTGGAGATCCGGCGTTCGACGTCCACGCCATGCCAGCTGGGGTTCACATTGAGCTGAGGCCGCGCGACCTGGTCAAGGCACCCATCGTCTCTGCCGCTCGCGCTCCGGTGCCTGAGCCGGCGACGGAGAGTGAGGAAGCGAAACCTAGCCAAGCTGCTGTCCCCACACCCGCTCCGGTTGCTCCTGCTGTTCAAGCTGCGCAGGTTAAACCCACTCTCCCTGAGCCGCAGACCGAAGTGATCGCGCAGCAGGCAAGCGCGACCGTTCCGGCGCAGGCGGAGGTGAAGGAAGCTCCAAAAGTGGACTACCAGAGCGCCCTGCCTGTGACGGAGAGTTCCAAGGAGGTTGCGGCAGCGCCGCGACCGGGTGCTCTCAATCAGACGCCTGGGGCTTTGCAGGCTGAGAAGGCTGCCAAGACGCTGACCGCCACAATGCAAGCCAGTGCTGTAACCCAGGGCGCAATCCCAAGCGGCGGGGGCACGACCGGAGAAGAGAAGGTTAAGTACACCGGTGAGACTATCTCCCTTAATCTGAAAGAAGTTGATTTGAAGGATTTCTTCCGACTGATCCACGAAATCAGCGGGTTAAACATCATTGTGGATCCGAACGTGACGGGAAGCGTGACCATGGTTCTGGATTCCGTACCATGGGACCAAGCTCTGGACATCGTGCTCAAAAACAATCGTTTGGGGAAGACCCTGGAAGGCAATGTCCTGCGCATTGCCAGGCTTGAAACCCTCACGGCAGAGCAGGAGGCTGGTACGAAGCTGGCAGCGGCCCGCGAAGACGCCGCACCCCTGGTGACGGTCTTCAAGCCAGTGAACTATGCCAAGGCGGCCACCATCCAAACCATGTTGAAGTCCTGGGCGGGTGGCGGCGCACTCACTAGGCGGGGCACGGTTCTGGTGGACGACCGAACCAACACCCTGATCATTTCCGACATCCAGTCGCAGATGCCGGTCATCGAGAGCATTATTTCTAAGTTGGATAAGAAGGCCAAGCAGGTGGCCATCGAGGCTCGAATCGTCCTGGCGACCGCGACGTTCTCACGGAACCTGCAGTCTGTGCTTTCCGGCGGTTGGACCAACAAGTCGGGGACTACCCTGTTGGGTGGGTCAACAGGGACGGGGGCTTCGGTCACTCCGAGTGTGAGCACGCAAGCCATTACTATCGGCCAGACGAGTGCCAGCGGCTTTGGCGCCTTTGCCATTGCTAATGCCTCGTCGCGATACATCATCAATGCGGCCATTTCCGCGGCAGAATCGCGCAGCCAGGCAAAGACGATTTCCCGGCCGACTATCGTCACCCAAAACAATGTACCTGGAACGGTCCAGCAAGGTTCTCAAATCCCCATTCAGACGACCATCAACAACACTATCAGCATCCAGTACGTGATGGCGGCGCTCGTCCTTACGGTGACTCCCCAGGTCACGGATGACGGTAACGTCTTCATGGCGATTAAGGTGCAAAACGCCGAGCCGGGTGCGGTGCTGACCAACGCGGGTCCCAGCATCAACACTCAGGCGGCGGATACCCAGGTTCTGGTTCCAGATGGAGGCACGGTGGTGTTTGGCGGGGTCACGGTGACGACGCGGTCCAAGGCTGCTACCTACGTGCCCTTAATCGGCAGCATCCCGATCATCGGGCACCTCTTCAAGACCAGCACCGTCCAGGACTCTGACCGGGAGTTGCTCTTCTTCGTTTCCCCCAAGGTGCTGCCTGGATAGTCATTGGGGCCGCGCGGGGTAAGATAGAGTACAGAAAGGCAGGAGGAGACATGGGTCTCCTCCTTTTTGTTTCCCACCATGGAGCCAAGCCCATCTACTGACCCTTTCGCAGCCAGGGTAGAACGCCTCAGAGCCCTGATGGAGAAGCAGCGGGTGCCTCTGCTACTGGTGACCGACCTCATCAACATCCGTTACGCGACGGGCTTTCGGGGCACTGCGGGGGTGGCCCTGTTCGGGCCGGAGGAGGCTCTTCTCTGGGTGGACCCGCGGTATACCCTTCAGGCCCAGCAGGAGGCCCCGCGCCTGGAAGTAATAGAGGAGAAACACGGCCTCCTGAGAGGAGTTGCGAGCTGGCTCCGAAGGAACGAGGTCCGGCACGTTGGCTATGAGCCCAGTCACCTGACCTGTGCCGAGTTGGATCAGCTTGTGCGCGCGACCCATACGAGAGTCAAGTTCAAATCGGCTGGGGCCTTAATCGAGGAACTGCGTTTGGTGAAGGATCAGCAAGAGATCGAGAATATCCGGCGGGCGGGAAAGCTCATTGCCACCGTTTTTGAAGGAGTGCTTCACCAAGTGCGGCCCGGAGTGAGTGAATCTGACTTGGCCGCGGAGATTGAGTACCGGATACGAAAGAACGGCGCGGAACGGACGGCATTCGAGACCATTGTCGCTTCGGGAATCCGAGGGGCTTATCCGCATGCGCGGGCTTCGTCCAAGTTGTTGGAAAAAAATGAATTCGTTATCTTTGACCTCGGTGCTATACTTAGCGGATACGCCGCTGACATGACGCGAACTGTCTACCTGGGTGAGCCCAGTCGGCGCGTTCGAAACCTTTTTTACGCCGTGGTAGGAGCCCAGCGGCGGGCTGTCGAGGCCCTCCGGGCCGGGGTCCGAGCCGGGGATGTGGACGCAGCCGCACGCCGCGCCGTGCAGGCGCGTGGCCTCGGCAGGTACTTTACCCATAGCACGGGACACGGCGTGGGCCTGGAAGTCCACGAGGGGCCGCGGTTGGGTCGGGGCGAAAAGACCCGGCTCAAGCCTGGCTATGTGGTGACAGTTGAGCCCGCCGTCTACTTGGAAGGTTTCGGCGGCGTCCGTATAGAGGATACGGTCCTAGTACGACCGGAGGGCCCGGAGGTCCTCACACCGGCGTGCAAGGAAAATTGGGTTATTAACTAGCCGAAGGGGGCAACGCAAATGCCTGGCAAGAATCAAGCCCGGGGCGCTGAGAGCTCGGAGCGGATCTGGCGCCTCAAGGACATTCGGGAACTTATTGACGTCCTTGTGGGGCGAGAGATCACCGAGTTTGAAATGGAACAGGAGGGGGTGCGGATTCGGATCAAGCGCGCAAACTCCCACGCCGAGAACCCCGGCGCCGCCGAGCCTTACGTCTCCATGCCTTTGCCTTTTTCTCCCCCGTTGACGCCTGCGGCTCCCTCGGCTTCCGTGACGGCCTCACCTGCGCCTGCGACTACACCCTCTCCGACCGAGCCGGCGACGGAGTCTACAGAAGGCCTTTACATCATCAAGTCGCCAATCGTGGGGACCTTCTACGCGGCCCCCGCCCCCAGTGCTCCTCCTTTCGTCAAGCTCGGCGATGTGGTGCAAGTGGGTCAGGTTCTGTGCATCATCGAAGCCATGAAGCTGATGAACGAGTTGGAGGCTGAGGTGGCGGGAGAGATTGTTCGTATCTATGTCGAAAATGGACAACCTGTCGAGTACGGGCAATCCTTGTTCGCCATCAAACCCTCGCATAAGAAGTGACACCGAGAATCGAAATCAGACACTCGAAAGTCGGGAAGCGCGCTCGTGTCGAGTTTCGATTTTCGCGTTTCGACGGGCACAATGTTCACGAAGATTCTGATTGCCAACCGCGGTGAAATCGCTCTACGCGTGATTTGCGCGTGCAAGGAGCTGGGCATCAAGACGGTCGCAGTCTATTCCGAAGCCGACCGCTATTCGCTTCACGTGCGCTTTGCCGATGAGGCTGTCTGCGTTGGTCCTCCCCGCAGTGCCGACAGCTACCTTAATGTGGCCAGCATCATTTCGGCGGCCGAAATCACGGGCGCCGAAGCCATCCACCCAGGCTACGGGTTCCTGGCGGAGAGCGCGTACTTCGCCGAGGTCTGCGAAACCTCCAACCTGACGTTTATCGGCCCTCGTCCGGAAGTTATCCGTTTGATGGGAGACAAGAACCGGGCACGGAAAACCATGGCGGAAAAGGGTCTGCCGATCATCCCCGGTTCCGAGGTGATCACCTCCGAAGCCATGGCCTTGGAGGAGGCCGAGCGGACGGGGTATCCGGTGATGATTAAGGCCGCCGCGGGCGGTGGCGGCCGGGGCATGCGCATCGTGCGATCGCCCGAAGAACTTGCCCACGCCTTGCAGACCGCCCAGAACGAAGCAGCCGCCTCCTTTGGCACGCCCGACGTTTACCTGGAAAAGTACATTAAATCGCCGCGGCACATCGAGTTCCAGGTGCTGGGCGACCATCACGGCAAGGTCGTTCATCTGGGCGAACGCGAATGTACTATCCAGCGCCGTCACCAGAAGCTGGTGGAAGAATCCCCCTCCGCCCAGATTGATCCGGAGACTCGACAGCGGGTGGGCCGTCAGGTAATCCGGGCGCTCGAAGCGATTGGGTACACCAATGCGGGCACGGTAGAGTTCCTCATGGATGAAAACCGGAATCTCCATTTCCTCGAGATGAACACGCGCATCCAGGTGGAACACCCGGTCACTGAAATGGTGACGGGGCTGGATCTGGTCAAGAAGCAGATCCTCATTGCCGCCGGGGACCACCTGCCGATCGAGGGGGAGACGATCGGCTTGCGCGGACATGCCATCGAGTGCCGCATTTGCGCTGAGAACCCCGAAACCTTTGCCCCTTCCGCCGGCAAGGTAACGGCATTCCACGCCCCGGGCGGCACCGGCGTCCGGGTTGACACTGCCGCCTACGCGGAATCGGTGATTCCACCCTATTATGATTCGCTGATTGCCAAGCTGATTGTGCACGGCAAGGACCGGGCCGAAGCGATCAGCCGCATGGCGCGAGCCCTGGAGATGTTCATTATCCAGGGAGTTTCCACGTCTATCCCTGTCCATGAAAAGATCATGGCCGACCCCGACTTCCGTGCTGGGAAGTTTGACACGCATTTCCTCAGCAGGTTTTCCCGAAACGGCGGGGGCGCCGTATGAGGCCAGGGGAGTGCGCCAGCTTATGAATCTCCCAATTCCGCGCCTCTATGCCATAATCGACCCCGCGCAGGTGGAGGGGCGTTCGGCGGCTGGAGTTGGAGAGATCCTCCTCGCGGCGGGCGTCCGATTGATTCAACTGCGACATAAACGCGCTTCCTCTAGGGAGCTCTACGAGAGCAGCTTGCAGGTTGCAGAGCGTGTGCGACGATGGGGTGGCATCTTCCTCGTTAATGACCGCGCCGACGTGGCCCGAGCGGTGGATGCGGACGGCGTCCATGTGGGCCAGGAGGACATGCCGGTGGAACTCGCCCGCCGACTCCTCGGCCCCAGGAAGTGGGTGGGATATTCGACGCACGTGCTAGACCAGGTCATTGAGGCGGACCGTTCTTCCGCGGACTACATCGCTTTCGGTCCTGTCTTTCCCACCCAGAGCAAGGAAAAGCCTGACCCCGTCGTGGGGCTCGAGGGTCTGCGGGCAGCGCGGAAAGCAACCCGCAAGCCCTTGGTGGCGATTGGAGGAATAACCGTCCAGAATGCGCATGCGATGATTGAAGCGGGCGCAGATTCGGTGGCGGTGATCCGCGACCTCCTCAAGGCTCCGGATATCGGCAAGCGCGCGGAAGAGTTCTTGAAGGTCTTAGGTTAATTGTTGAGACGTCCGCCGTTCGTTGTCAGTGGTCCGTTGCAGCAAACAACTGACAACTGACTACTGACTTCCCTCGTCATGGCAGGATCAACGAGCATCAATTCAACCTCCGAAACTCCCTCCACGGAACTCGTTAAAGGTCTCGGTCTATTCGATTCCACGACCATCGTCATGGGCTCAATGATCGGCTCGGGAATTTTCATCGTGGCCGCCGACATCGCACGCCAGGTACGCTCCCCCAGCCTCTTCCTCCTGTGCTGGGTGATCAGCGGAGTGGTGACGGTCACGGCCGCCGTGACCTATGGCGAGCTGGCCGGGATGATGCCGAAGGCCGGCGGGCAGTACGTTTACTTACGCGAAGCTTTCGGGCCCTTGTTCGGCTTCCTTTATGGCTGGACCTTCTTCCTCGTGATTCAGACGGGAACCCACGCTGCCGTGGGGGTGGCCTTTGGAAAATTCCTGGGGGTGTTTGTCCCCTGGGTTTCTGTCGACAACATACTCCTGAATCTGGGCAGCGTTCACGCTCTCGGACGGATGATCGGACTAACTCTTTCGTCCCAGCAGCTCGTCGCGATTCTGGCGATCCTGTTCCTGAGTGTCGTGAACATCTTTGGTCTCCGGACAGGCGCGTGGGTGCAAAACATCTTCACCATTCTGAAAGTGGGCGCACTGCTGGGGATGGTGGGTTTGGGCCTGTGGTGGGTAAGCCGTCCCTCGACGGCGCCTCCTGCCGTCAGCCAGGCTGGGCAGGGCGCTGAGTGGGGTCTGGCGATCCTCACCATCGTGTCGGTGGCACTGGTGGGCCCGCTCTTCTCTTCCGACGCCTGGAATAACGTCACCTTTACTGGAGCGGAAGTCATCAACGCCAAGCGGAACCTGCCGCTGGCGCTCGTCCTGGGGACGACGATTGTCTGTGCGCTGTACCTGGCCTGCAATTGGGTCTACCTGCGGGTCCTGCCTTTCTACGGGACCCCTCAGGGCGGGCCGCTCGAGCGCGGCATCCAGTACGCTGCGGAGGACCGCGTGGCCACCGCTGCCATGCAGGTGATGCTGGGTGGCCAGGGAGCCGGCCTGATGGCCGCGGCGATCATGATTTCAACTTTCGGATGTATGAACGGTATGATCCTGGCGGGCGCGCGGGTCTATTACGCCATGGCCAAAGACGGCTTGTTCTTTGCCGCGGTGGGGAAGGTTAACCGCAAATACCACACGCCGGCGGTTTCCTTGATTGTGCAGGCGGTTTGGGCGGCGCTCCTCACGCTCACCGGGACGTACAGCGAGCTGTTGGACTACGTGATTTTTGCCGTTGTGCTGTTCTATATTCTCACGATTGCAGCAGTGTTTTGGCTTCGGCGGACCCGTCCGGACGCCCCTCGCCCCTATCGAGCCTGGGGTTATCCGGTGGTGCCGGCGCTATACATGGCTTTCGCGTTGTTCGTCGAGTGGGCGCTGCTGTCGCACAAAGCTTTGCGCAGCGTGACGGGATTGAGCATCGTGGCCTTGGGTATCCCGGTTTTCTATTTGTGGCGTTGGCGCAACCCCGCTGCGCGGCCTTCATGAAGAACAACCGGCTCTGGCCGGGGCTGCATGAATCCTTCTTCTCCGGTGAGGGCGGCAAAGATCCGCGTGTGCGTTTTAACCTGAAGGAGTGAACACTAGAGATGGCTAATCTGCTGGCAACCAAGCCGCTGGACATGCTTCTGCACGAGGCAAAGGATGAAAGCAAGCACAGCCTAAGGCGGGCTCTCGGACCGATCAATTTGGTGTCGCTGGGCGTTGGCGCAATCATTGGGGCGGGGATATTCGTTCTTACCGGCGCGGCGGCAGCGAAATATGCTGGTCCGGCGATTGTGCTTTCCTTCGTTCTGGCGGGCATTGCATGTGTTTTCGCAGGTCTGTGCTATGCGGAGTTCGCCTCGTTGATCCCGATAGCGGGCTCTGCATATACCTATGGATACGCCACCCTGGGAGAATTCTTTGCCTGGATTATCGGCTGGGACCTGATCCTGGAATATGCCTTCGGTGCAGCCACCGTGGCCTCGGGATGGAGCGGCTACGTGCTCAGCTTCCTGCAAGATTTTGGCATCCGCATTCCCCCGCAGTTGACTAGCGCCCGCGGTGAGATGCTGGTGCAATACAATGGCCACTGGGAGCACCTCTCCCGCATCAAGGACACACTCGCGGCCAGGGGCGTCAATCCTGATTCCCTGGCGCACATGACCGCGTATTTCGACCTCGTAGCTTTCCTCGCCATTGCCGCCGTGACTTTTGTTTTGGTGATTGGGATCAAGGAATCGGCGAACCTGAATACGGCGATCGTCATCGTGAAAGTATCCATAGTGCTGATGTTCATCGGGATCGCGGGCATTTATGCTTGGCAAAACCCTTCCATCCTGGCGAAGAACTGGCACCCCTTCATCCCGCCGAACACGGGTCACTTTGGGAGTTACGGTTGGACCGGGATCGCGCGCGGAGCCGCTGTGATCTTTTTCGCCTACATCGGTTTTGACGCGGTCTCGACGGCGGCCCAGGAAGCCAAGAATCCGCAGAAGGATATGCCCGTTGGCATTCTCGGGTCGCTGGCGATCTGCACGGTACTCTATATCTTGGTGTCGGGACTGCTGACCGGAATCGTTCCCTACACCTCGTTGAACGTGTCAGACCCGGTGGCGATTGGGATCGATGCTACCGGCGTGCGCTGGGGGAGCTTCCTGGTGAAGCTCGGCGCCATTTTCGGGCTGGGTACGGTCATGCTCGTGATGTTGCTGGGCCAGTCGCGTGTCTTCTTCTCGATGTCCCGGGATGGGCTGCTACCCCAATGGGCGAGCACGATTCATCCCCGCTTCCGCACGCCGTGGATTTCCAGCATTCTGGTGGGTCTATTTGTGGGCGTTTTCGCGGCGCTCATCCCCATCGATGTGCTGGGCGAGCTGGTCAGTATTGGCACGCTGCTGGCGTTCGTGATCGTTTCAGCAGGCGTCTGGGTCCTGAGGAGAAGGCGCCCGGATTTGCACCGGCCCTTCCGGACGCCCTGGGTTCCCCTCGTACCCATTCTGGCCATTGTGGTCTCGGGGACCTTGATGCTGAGTCTGCCCCGGGACACTTGGCTTAGGTTAGTCGTGTGGCTGGTGATTGGCCTCGTCGTGTACTTCAGCTACGGAAGGCGTCATAGCCTCGTGCAAGCTGCCAAATCGGCGCCATCCCCGGTTGACAAGGTGGGACCCTAGTCTCTGTGTTCTGCCTCGTGGGCTTTCGCCGAACCTCCCTGTAGCGCGAAACGCTTCCCGCTGGTATGCTGACTGTGGTGTTGGAGCCTTTCCTACAGGAATATCGGACGCGCCGGATGGCGCGCTTCAGTTTCTGGGTAGTGGCCTACGGGGCGGCCGTGTGGCTGACGGACCGATTCACCCGCTCCACGGGCGGCGCTCCTGGATTGCTGTGGTTTCTTTTTTGGGCCGCCGCGATCGTCGCGGCAGTTTACTACCTTGTGCGGCTGCTGGGCTTCATCCGGCACCGAGTGCTCTGGCGACTCCGCCGCCGGCTCATTGTTGCCTACCTCTTTATTGCCGTAGTCCCCATCCTTCTGATTGTCCTGTTGGTCGGTCTCGGCGCGTTTATCGTCAACGGCCAGTTTGCGGCGTTTCTGGTGGCTTCGAGGCTGCGCGAGCGTTTTGATGAACTGAAACAAGTCAACCGCGCGGTGATTCATGAGGCTCGCCAGGCCAGGGAGACCTCCCGCGAAGCAATGCTCGACCAGATCCGAAGGTATTACGTTTCGGAACTGGTCCAGCATGCGGGGAGTTATCCCGGCCTGGAGATTACCGTTCATCTCGGGGGGCTGACACGCGCATTCCTTTTGGACGGCAGGCCCGTGGCGAAGCCGGTGATAGTCCCGCGCTGGCTCACGGGCGAGGAGTTTGCCGGGATCGTCATGGACAACGGACAGATCGCGTTGCGGTCGGTGGTGAGGGGCAAGACGCCGGCGGGGCAACTGACGATCATCCTCTCCCAACCCTTCACGCCCCGACTCTTGGATCTGGTGGGCGCGGGCATCGGACCTGTGGACGTGGGCATCACGCGGAGGGAGCGTGTGGAGGCGGACTCGACCCAGCCCGGTCTCCATGTCGAGACGCCGACAGGAGCGTACGTGCAGGACCGGTTCATCAGCTCAAGATCTCTGCAGATTCCTGAGCCCCTCAACCGTCTGGACTTCCTGGTGTATGGCGCCTCCTCGCTCGACCCCATCTTCTGGGGAGGGGAGAAGGAACAGAAGCTGGAGGAACCGGTCTTCGTGTACGTATCCTCGCGCATTGTGACCTTGAACCAGCAGCTTCTCGCAACCTTGGGTGACTTCTCCCGAATCTACGTCTTTGCGTTCAAGGCAGTAGCGATCATATTCCTGGTAATCGAAGGGGTGGCGCTCATCATCGGGGTCCGGTTGACGCGTTCCATTACCAATACAGTTGACAAACTCTATGACGCGACCGAGCGAGTGAAGGCTGGCGACTTCTCCTACCGAATCCACTTTCCTGCCCGCGACCAGTTGAGCGCCCTGGCAGAAGCCTTCGATGGCATGACCGCGTCAGTGGAGCGCCTGTTGCAGGAGTCGGCGGATAAATCGCGCCTTGAAAGCGAGTTGGCAATCGCGCGGGAAGTACAAAGGCAACTGTTCCCGCAGTCAGCGCCGGAGGTCAGGGGTCTCAAGCTTTACGGCGTCTGCAAGGCAGCGCGCTCGGTAAGCGGAGACTACTACGACTTCCTGAAGTTGGGCGAGAACCGCGTGGGGTTGGTTTTGGGAGACGTAAGCGGGAAGGGAATTTCCGCAGCCTTGTTGATGGCGGCCATCCAATCGGCACTCCGGGCCCAGCTCTACGATGGCCTCTCGGCGCGCGGCGGCTCAGCGGGCGTGCTCATGTCGACCGCGGATGTGGTGGAGAGGCTGAACCTCCAGCTCATTGAGAATACGCCGCCGGAGAAATACGTGACCTTCTTCTTCGCGCAGTACGACGCAGAAACCCGCAAGCTGGCCTATACCAATGCCGGCCATCTGCCGCCGGTGATCTTTCGCCAGGGCAGAATCGAGCGATTGAGGGCTGGGGGTACTGTCGTCGGACTCTTCGTGCGTTCGACTTATGAGCAGGGGGAGATCCAGCTTGAACCGGGCGACCTGCTCCTGGCTTTCACCGACGGGATCACTGAGCCTGAAAACATTTACGGGGAAGAGTTTGGCGAGGCGCGCGTCCTGGACGTGGCCCGACGTGCCCTGAACGCTCCGCCGGAGGTCCTGGCGGAGGAAATCTACCGCAGTGTGAGTGATTGGACCGGCAGCCCGGAATTACAGGATGATATGACGCTGGTGGTGGCGAAGGCCGGGGCGTGAGCTGCTGGCCTGCCGTTGCCGCACGGAGTGAAGTCCAGTAGACTAATAGCGCGCATATTCTGGTGGAGGAGTGGAGGGTTGTCGCTTCGGAATCGCGTTGCTTTGGTGACGGGTGCCTCACGGGGTATTGGCAAGGAAATCGCTCTCACCTTGGGCCGCGCGGGCATCCGCGTGGCGGTCAGCTACCGAACCAACAAGTTGGGCGCGCAGAAGGTGGTTAACGAGCTGCATGCGCTGGGGGTGGAAAGCCTGCCCATAGCCACAGACGTTACCGATCCCGCGCGCGTCAAGGAATTGATCGAGAGCTCGGTCAACCATTTCGGACGGCTCGATATCCTGGTGAACAACGTCGGGGACTTCGAATGGAAGCCGGTAGTGGATTCAACCGTGGAGGAGTGGGATGCTGTCCTGGCGTCAAACCTCTACAGCGTTTTCTACGCCACCAAGTACGCTTTGCCTGCGATGCGCCGGCAGCACTGGGGGCGCATTATCAACCTGGGGGCCGTGGGAGCCGAACGAGCCTTTGGACAGGCAAAGATCTCCGCGTACTCAGCCGCCAAGGCCGGCATCGTGGCCTTCACGCGGTCCGTGGCGCTAGAAGAGGCGCGCCACGGGA
>Ga0315280_10003796_pt1 | contig 22852 bp, 32 predicted proteins | sample YL17G06_40_MG_FD_203697 | JGI IMG/M metagenome (GOLD analysis project Ga0315280, IMG submission 203697) | Sediment microbial communities from Yellowstone Lake, YNP, Wyoming, USA - YL17G06_40 | ecosystem: Environmental > Aquatic > Freshwater > Lake > Sediment | place: USA: Wyoming | collected... | reverse complement strand
GCCGACTCCTTGTGTGGCACGCCACACGGCGTCGCCGACGCCTAGATTGGCGCCGTAATTCGCCTCGGCGCGGGCCCGACCCAAAGCCCGACAGGCTCCTAGGGTTTGACTTGTTCGCCGATCTCGATTCTCAGGCCGGCGCTGCCCAGTGCCACAGGTCCGACCTGACCGACCAGGTCACCGGGCGCGGGCATGGCGTCGCCACTTCGGCTGATGCGTGCACTCACGATGACGCTCGGTGCGCCTGACAACTTCGCAGCTGGCGACATTGCCATGCTGTCGTCCAGCGTGAACTGCAGCGGCAGGTCGCGCACGCGCTTGCGCAGCAGCGCCAGTGGCATGCGCGAGCCCTCGGCCCGGCGCGCGAAGATGAACACGGTATCGTCCGCACCGGCCTTCGCCGCGAGCGCGGCGCTCAGGCTCACGGTACCGCTGACGCTGGCGCCGGGCGCAAGCTTGGCACTTTGGTTCGGCGGAGACTTGTTGGTGTTCGCGCCTGCCGCTCGCGGCGCCGCGGGCGCTTGCGCGACTGTCGGGCCCGAAGCGTCCTCGCCGGCGCGCTCGCGCGCCTCGGCCACGCTGGCCTTGACCTGTTGCACGAAGCCCGCGTCGCTCGGACCGAATTCGAGCAACCTCTCCCAGAACTGCACCGCGCCCGCAAAGTCTTCGCGCTCGAACGCATCGGTGCCGGCCAGTGCCAGTGCCTTGATGTTCTTCGGATCGATCTCGAGCGCGCGTCGCACCCACTTCATCGGCTCGCCGGCAAGCACGCGCTTGTTTTGCACCGCCAGCGCATCGGCGTAATCGGCGAACAGCGCGGCGTCGTTGTCCTGTTGCGAAATCGCCGTTTGATAGGCCCTGACAGCCTCGTCATTGCGTCCGAGCACGGCGTATGAACGTCCGAGCATCGCCCAGCCCTGGGCGTCCTGCGGCTGCTTCTCGAGCCGCTGCGCCAGGCGCCGCGTCATTTCAGTGATCTCTTCCATGCCCGCCGCGTGCGGCGCCGCCCCTGCCTCGCGCCCCGCGCCGGCCACAGGCGGGCCGCCACTGAGCAACGACGGCGAGCCGGTCAAGGTGTAGCCGCCGATCGCAATCGCGAACACTGCGGTGCCGAGCAAGGCCAGCAATCGGCGCGACGGGGCCGCACCGGCCGCGGACACCGAGTGGGCCGCGGCCGGTGACGCCGCGGCCGACACGGTCTGCGCTGGCCCGGGGCCGGCCAGCACCGCATCAAGCAGGCGCCGCTCCAGCGCGGCTTTGCCGCTCTCGTACTCGGCCATCGGCAGTGCGCCCGCCTCGTGCAGGGTTTTCAGCTGCAGCAGCTGCGACTTCAGGGTTTCGAGGGATGAATCCATGGGCTTGGATGGGCGGCGGCTCAGCGTTGGGTCGGGGCAGCGTCGTCGAGTTCGTCGGGCTCGAACTGATCCGCGGCGAGGCGGCTGCGGCGCCTCAGGACGATGACAAAGGTCGTCAGGCCACCGAGCAATAGCGCGAACGGGCCAAACCAGAGCGCAACGGTCGAACCCTTCAGCGGTGGCCTGTACAACACGAAGTCGCCGTAACGCTGTGTCATGAAATCGATGATTTGCGCGTCGGTTTCGCCGCGCGCGATCATTTCGCGAACCTGTCGGCGCAGGTCTTCAGCCAGGGGCGCGTGCGAGTCGGCGATGGTCTGGTTCTGGCACACCAGGCAACGCAATTCGCCGGCCAGGCGCAGCATTCTTTTCTCAACCACGGGGTCTGTCGCGGCCAACGGTGCTTCGGCGCCCACCGCCACTGCCACCAAGAATGCCAGGCACAGCGCGAGCAGCGCTGGCAGGGCCAAGCCAAGACTCAAGCTGCGGCCAGGAGCCTGGGCGGCAGCAAGCCGCCGGCGGTTAGCCATTGAGCCGCCTCACCAAGGGCTCGATGCGTTCGCGCAGAATCTCGGGCGTGAGGGCTCCGATGTGCTTGAAGCGGATCATGCCTTGGCGGTCGACGACAAAGGTCTCCGGCACGCCGTAGACGCCCCAGTCGATGCCGACGCGTCCGTCCTGGTCGAACAGCGAAGCGTGGTACGGATTGCCGAAACGCGCCAGCCATTGCTGGCCAGCATCACGTGTGTCTTTGTAGTTCAGCCCGTAGATCGGCACACTCTTGCTGCGCGAGTATTCGACGAGCAAGGGATGTTCGTCGCGGCAAGACGCGCACCAAGACGCCCAAACGTTGAGGATCCAGACCTTGCCGAGCAGGTCTGCGCGGCGAATCGTCTGCTGCGCGTTGTCCAGGCGCGGCAGCGCGAACTCGGGCGCCGGTTTGCCGATCAGCGGCGAGGGCACTTCGCGCGGGTCGAGCTTCAGGCCCACCGCGAGAAACACCACGAGCACGACAAACAGGCCCAGCGGGATCAGGAAACGAAGGGTCTTCATGCCGCGGCTCCCGCGACACCGGGCAGGCCCTGTTCGCTGCGCCGCTTCACCCGGTAGCGGCGGTCGGTTGCCGCGAGCAGACCGCCCAGCGCCATCATGAACGCACCGCCCCAGATCCAGTCGACGAAGGGCTTGATGTAGACACGCACGATCCAGGCCTTGCCGTCATCGACGCTTTCGCCCAGCGCCACATAAAGATCGCGCGTGAAACCGGTGTCGATGGCGGCTTCCGTCATGGTGTTCTGCTGCACACGGTAGATGCGTTTTTCGGGGAACAGCTCATTCACCTTGCGCCCGCCGTGACTGACCTCGATCAGCCCCTGCATCGCCACATAGTTCGGCCCTTGCACCTCACGCGCGCCGCGAAACGTGAAGGTGTAGCCGCGCAGCGTCGTGCTGTCGCCGCTGGCCATCCTCACATCGCGCTCGATTTCGTACGACTTGACCATCGCAACACCGAAGCAAAATGCCGCAACGCCGAGGTGCGCGAGCATCATGCCGTAGGCGGCTCGCGGGATCAGGGCCAGACGACCCGGCATGTCGTTCAGGCGCGCGCCCTTGGGCCATGCGCTCTCGAGCAAGTGGGTGACCAGGGCGGCGACGATCCAGAACGCCATCAACAGGCCGAACGTGCCGACCATGCTGACCTCGCCCGCGCGCCAGGCGCTCGCCACGGCGGCGACGCTGGCGACGCCCAGCGCCCAGCGCAGGCGCCGCGCGAGGTCGGGCAGCTCAGCCGCTTTCCAGCGTGCCATCGGCCCGATGCCCATGAGGAAGATGGCCGGCGCCATCAAGGGCATGAACACGCTGTCGAAATACGGAGGGCCCACTGAGATCTTGCCCAGGCCGAGCGCGTCAAGTGCCAGGGGGTACAGCGTGCCGAGCAAGACGGCCGAAGCCGCGACGATCAGCAACACATTGTTCGCAAGCAGCGCCGTCTCGCGCGACACCAGCTCGAAACGTGCCCCCAGCCCCACCTTCGGCGCACGCCAGGCGTACAGCGCCAGCGACGAGCCGATTACGATTACCAAGAAAGCGAGGATGAACAAGCCGCGCCTGGGGTCGCTGGCAAAGGAATGCACCGACGACAACACACCTGAGCGCACCAGAAACGTTCCAAGCAGCGACAGCGAAAACGCAATGATCGCGAGCAGCACCGTCCAGGATTTGAAGCTGCCGCGCTTTTCCGTCACCGCCAGGGAATGGATCAGCGCCGTGCCCACGAGCCAGGGCATGAAGGATGCGTTTTCCACCGGGTCCCAGAACCACCAGCCGCCCCAGCCGAGTTCGTAGTAGGCCCACCAGCTGCCGAGCGCGATGCCGATCGTGAGAAACATCCACGCAATCGTCGTCCACGGCCGCGTCCAGCGCGCCCAGGTGGCGTCGAGGTTGCCGCCGATCAGCGCCGCGATGGCGAACGCAAAGGCCACGGAGAAGCCGACGTAGCCCATGTACAGCAGCGGCGGGTGAATCACCATGCCCGGGTCTTGCAGCAGCGGGTTCAGGTCGCGTCCATCGGGTGCCGCGGGCACCAGCCGGTCAAAGGGATTGGAGGTGAGCAGCATGAACAACAGGAAGCCCAACGTCACCAGGCCCATCACGGCGAGGATGCGCGCCAGCACCGCCGCCGGCAGGTGCGCACTGAAGCGCGCCACGGCCAGCATCCAGACACACAACATGAACACCCACAACAACAACGAACCTTCGTGGCCGCCCCATACGGCGGCGATGCGGTACGGCAAGGGCAAGGCCGAGTTCGAATTCGAGGCGACGTAGAGCACCGAAAAATCGTGGCGCACAAAGCTTGCCGTGAGGCAGATGAACGACAGCGCCACCAGCAGGAACAGCAGCAGCGTCGCCGGCCGCGCCAGCGCCATCCAGTCGGCGCGCGCACGCTGCGCCCCAAGCATGGGGACGACGCCCAACACCAGCGACACGCCCAGCGCAAGCCACAGCGCAAAATGGCCGAGTTCGGGAATCATGGCTTGGTTTCCCGGACCACGCTAGAGCCAACCTTCTGGTTCACCCTGGCGGCATGTTCGAGCGCCGCCGCGGCCTCGGGCGGCATGTAATTTTCGTCGTGTTTGGCAAGCACTTCCCGCGCTTCGAACACGCCGCCGCGCAACTGGCCCTGGGCGACAACGCCTTTGCCTTCCTTGAACAGGTCGGGCAGGATGCCCTGGTAACGCACCGGAGTCGACTTCAGGGTGTCGGTCACGACAAAGCTCACGTTCAGCCCATCGCGCCGCACGCTGCCGGCTTGCACCAGGCCGCCCAGGCGGAACGTCTTGGCCAGTGGCGCTTCCTGCGCCGCGACCTGACTCGGCGAATAGAAGAACACCAGATTGCTCTGGAACGCGTTCAGCACCAAGCCGACTGCGCCGCTGACCATGACCAGAGCGCCGATGACGATGGCGATTCGTTTGTGCCGCGGCTTCATCCTGATCCCTCCTGCTGTGCCGGTGCGGCGACGTCGACGATCTGATTGCGGGCACGCCGATGACGCTGCGCCGCAAGCCAAGGCTCGACCGACATGGCAGCGAGCGCAACGAGGTAGGAGCCCCACACGTACAGGCCATACCCACCCATCGCGAAAAATTCCGACGCACTGTTCCAGTTCATGATGCCCCTCGAGCCGCGACCCGGCCTTGATCTATGTCACGCGCCCAGTCGGTGTGGCGTTCGCGTTCCAGCACGATGGCGCGGGCGCGCATGAAGACGACGGCAAAGGCATAGGCCCAGAATGCGAACGTCATCAGCAGCATGGCTGTGAACATCGTGCTTGCCATCTTCGGTGCGGCCGTGGCGCTGATCGTCGCGCCCTGGTGCAAGGTGTTCCACCAGCGCACTGAAAAGTAAATGATAGGCACGTTGACGCTGCCGATCACCGCCAGCAGCGCGCCCGCGTGGTCGGCACGGCGCACATCGTCGATCGCTTCGACCAGCGCGATGAAACCGAGGTAGAGGAACAGCAGGATCAGTTCCGAGGTCAAGCGCGCATCCCACACCCACCAGGTGCCCCAGGTCGGTTTGCCCCAGAACGCACCGGTCCACAGCGCCAGAAAAGTGAACATCGCGCCAGTGGGTGCGATGGCTCGCGCGACCATCGACGCCAGGCGCACATGGAATGCCCAGCCGAGCGCCGCCCAACCCGCCATCACGAGGTACAGCAACATCGACATCGACGCCGCCGGCACATGGATGAAGATGATGCGGTAGGCATCGCCCTGGGTTGCGTCGGTCGGTGCGATGAAGAACCCGATGTACAGGCCGGCTGCGGCAAGCGCGATCGTCAGGCCCCAAAGCCACGGCAGCAACGCTCCGGCCAGCGCGTAAAAGCGCGACGGCGCGGCGAAAGTGAAAAGTCGAAAGTGCGCTGGCATATGCGATTCCGTGCGGTGCAACCTGGATTGGATCACGCCGTCGATATGCGCAGCGCCGCCGCGCCAGCCAGCGGTGCACCAAGGACTGTCAGCAGCAGCAGGGCGCCGAGCAACGACAGATGGCCGCGCGCGGACATTCCTGCGTCGACGGCGACCACCGCGCCGCTGCCGAAGATCAGCGCTGGGATACAAAGCGGCAACACCAACAGCAGCAGCAAGACTCCGGCACTGCGCAGGCCGAGCGTCAGCGCAGCGCCGACGCTGCCCAGCAGGCTCAGGATCGGCGTGCCGAGCAGCAGCGTGAAGCAAAGCGTTGAGATCGCGTCGCCGCTCATGTCAAACAACAACCCGAGCAAGGGCGACGCCACAATCAGTGGCAACCCTGTCAAGACCCAATGCGCGAACGCCTTGGCCGAGGCAATCACCACGCCGGAGTGGCTGGACAGCAGCATCTGCTCGAGCGAGCCGTCGGCATGGTCACCCGAATACAGGCTGGTCAGCGACAACATCGTCGCCAGCAGGGCGCAAACCCAGACGATACCCGGTCCGATCTGGCGCAGCACCTGCGGTTCGGGCCCGACACCCAGCGGGAACAGGCTCGCCGCGACGATGAAGAAAACGACGGGCAGCAGCGCATCGATGCGGCGCCGCGCGGCGAGCCGCAAGTCGCGCTGCACGATGACGGAAAATCCGTTCGAGGTCATGTTGCGCCCGGCAAGTCATGGACCTGCGGCGTCGCCCCGGTGATGCTCAAGGCCTGGTGACTCGTCAAGATGACGCTGCCGCCGCGCGCCAGGTGTTGTTCGAGCAAGGCATTGATGACGCCTATGCCATCGACGTCGAGCGCGTCAAAGGGCTCGTCGAGGACCCACAGGCCGGGTGCCCTTTCCAATGCCAGCCGCGCCAGCGCGACGCGGCGCCGTTGTCCTTGCGACAGGGTTCGAACCGGTGCCCGTTGGCGCTGCTTCATGCCCAGGCGCGACAGCGCATTGTGCAGCGCAGCCGGTGTCGCGTCGCGCCCGTGCAACGCAGCGAGAAATTGAAGAGCTTCATAGGCAGTCAAATCATCCTTCAACGCATTTGCGTGCGCGATGTAAGTGCGCTGCGTGGCGAAATCCGGCGCATCGGCAAGCTTCACACCGCCCCAGGTGACGCGGCCCGAATCGGGCAATGCCAAGCCCGCCAACAAGCGCAGCAGGCTCGTCTTGCCGCGCCCGTTGTGACCGCGCAGCCACATCAAGCAGCCCGCCGGCAATTCGAGGTTGAGGCCGGCGAACAGGGCGTGCTCGCCGCGACGGTAGGTCAGCCCTTCGGCGCGCAGGGTCGGCAGGGTCATGGCGTCAGAAATCGTAGCGCAGGCCGAGGAAGTGGAAGAGGCGGTTCAAGATCCGGGTGCTTGTGGTTCGCGGCGCGCTCGGTGTTGCCGCAACTTCGGATTCTGACCTCGACCGCTCATGCGCAAGGTCCGATTCCTGCGAGGTCGCTGGAACCAGGCGCAACCAGAGTCGCGCGCCCGGTGACCAGCGCTGGCTGCGCCTGCCCTAGGGCTTTCCCCTCGCCGTGACGCCGTGACAGGCGTCTCAGGTTCCGGTGCCCACTGCGTTCGATGCATTGTGCACGAAGGTCACGGTCAGCCGACCCGACTGCCTCAACTCATCAATGCCGCTGAGGTGATGCATCGGGTGTAACCCTTGCTGCCGCGAAACAATGCCTGCCAACATGGCTCCGCAGTCTTCGGTACATCGCCGAGAATTTCGAACCGGCCACGCTCGATGTCGCGATCCGCAAGAAGAACCAGGCCCGCATGGATGCCCGAATGCATGGTCAGCGGCTCCTTCGACTTGCCCGGCCCGCCGACGGACAGTTGGCTCACGGCGGCGTGCAGCTCCAGTGCGGCTTGCGTTGCGCGGCGGCCATCGTCTTCCCGCGTATCCGGGTAGCCGAAGAAGCCGAGCACACCGTCGCCTTGGATACGTGCAATACGGCCCCCGTGCCGCGGAATGATTTCCCGGCAGAGCTGGCGAAAATGCAAGAGCGTCTCGGCGTAGGACTCCGCCTCCATCAGTTCTCCCAGGCGCGTCGAGCCAGACAGATCCGAAAAGAGCACGGTCAAGTACCGCCGGCGTCCGTTTGCGTCGAGCCCTGCATCGAATTGATGTGGCATGGCCAAGGTTAAGAAGTTGATTCGCGATATTGGCACGGGTCCGCTCGGGCGCAAAGGTCCATCGGATATCGAGACCCCATTCGGCTTGCGCTCGTGTTTGACATTGAACGACTCGGTCTCCAACTGCAAGCGTTTGAGCGTTCTCAATCCTCAACGCAGCTCGAGCACAGCCAGTTCTTCCGGCGCACGTTGCGCTAACTGCTCTGACCCACCGGCCTGAACAGTGAGCCGGTCTTGCAGAGAGCGCTCGATGCTGGCCGCAAGCCAGCGGCCCGATGGCCTCGACTGAATGGCGCTCCGATTCGCCCAACCCGGCGCTGATGGCAGCGTGAAGCCGACGGCGGCGCGCCGACGCAGCGGCGCCGCTACCAGTGCGCCGGCAGGGTGCGTGCGAGCATGATGTGGCCCGCGCGCTTGTCCAGGTAGCCGCCGCCTTTGAGGTCCTTGAGCAGGCGGCTGACCATTTCGCGCGAGCAGCCGACGCGGCTCGCGATTTCGCGGTGCGTCAGGCGGTCCGCAATCGTACGCGAACCATCGAGTTGCGTGACCGCAAGTTGATTCAGCAATTGCACGACGCGCCCGTAGACATCGAGCAGCGCCATGCTGCGCGCACTGTGCGTGGCCAGCCGCACTCGGCGGATCAGGCGCTCCAGGAGTTCGAACGCGAAGTCGGGGTTGGCCCTGATGTGTTCGCGCAGCGCTTGGCGCGTCACCACCGCGCAGGTGGTCGCTTCGAGCGTGATCACCGATGCCGAGCGAGGCCCGCCGTCCAGGCTCAACTCGCCCATGTACTCACCTGGCCCGTAGACACCATAAACGATCTCGCGGTCGCGGTTGTCGCTCGAGAACGCCTTGACGCTGCCCGACAGCACGATGAACAGCGTGTCGCCGCGGTCACCTTCCTCGATCAGCAGGGTGCCTTTGCGATAGCGGCGCGCCACGCCGCGCGCGGCGAGCATGCGCAATGAGGCGGACAGGTTTTCGGTGACGGCTCGGGGTGGCTCGACATCCATCTCGCGGGTTCGGAGTTGCGGCTCGGGCGCAGGCCCGGATACCACGCAAACTCTAGCACGCTGATGGAGCGCTGAAATTCGCTTTGTGCTGTTGCCGGCCTCGGCCGGACCTCAGTGAGCCATCGCCATCTTCAAGGCCGAAGTGACCGGCGGTAGCGCCGCCACCTGGGCCACGAGTTCGCGGATGTTGGCCGTCTGCGTCTTGTTGCGCAGGCTGGCAATGTGCGTACGCACCGTCGAGACCGCAACGCCGAGTTCGGCCGCAACCGCTTCGGGCTTGGCGCCGCCGCACAGCGCCTGCAACACCTTCGCTTCGGCGGCGGTGACCTTGAGTGCCTGCGCAAACAGCGCGATCGTCAACGATTCGCAGCTGCGACGCTTGCCGAATGTCAGCAGCGCCATCGTCGGCCCTTCGCTGTCGCCACCCGTGAGGGGAAGTACTGCCAACGAGACGGCGCTGCCGTTGCGGCCGAGAACAATGATTCGGCGGCGGGTTCGGCGTGCATCCTCAAGCGCCGATCGCAGTACAGCGTCGTCGCCGGCGTCGCACAAAGTCAGCCTCCCCTGCGCCAGACCGAGCGGCGCGCCGCCGCGCAGTTCCTTCAACGCCGACCGGTTGGCGTAGCGCAACTGGCCGTCCAGCGTGACGAGCAGCATGCCGTAGTCGATTTCGTCGAGCATGCATGCCAGGAGTGCCGAAGCCGATTGCGTCGTAGGCGAGTGAAGCGCAGCGCTCGGTACGGGTCTCCACGCCTGGGCATTGAAAGGGGTCGGGTGCTGATCCGTGCGGCGTCGCCTGGGCTGGTGGCGGGCCTCAAACGCGTGCAGGTCAGCGAGTTCGGTCGGGCTCAGTTCCATGTTGCGTCTCCTGTGCTGGGCCGGGGTTCGGGCACCTGATCGCAGCGTAGGACGAGGGGCGTTCTGAAAGTGGTCGATCTGACCCAATGACTTGTGCGATATTCACCTCGACGCGGCGTGCGGTTCGGATTGGTGGACAGCACGCGCTGCACGCCGGGAGGTGCTTCAAGCACACGAGGGCATGGGCCACGGCGCTGGTTTCGAGCCCGAGTGCACAGATCCCAATGGCCGTTTCGCGCGAACCGACCGGACGCGAAGGCACATGCCGGGCACCAAGTAGTCAAGGATGACCACAAAGCAAAACGCCGACCAACTGGCCGGCGTCTTCTTGCTTCCAACTCATTGTTCTCATCGACCACCAAGTGGTTGCGAGGGCAGGATTTGAACCTGCGACCTTTGGGTTATGAGCCCAACGAGCTACCAGACTGCTCCACCTCGCGACTGAGTCGTGAATTCTATCAGCTTCGGCTCGCGCGCATCTCGATCGTCAATGGCGATGCGCAGTCGGTTCGTGCCTTTATCCGCCTCAAGTGGCCGCGCTCTCGGCGGGCTCTTTCGCGGCCGCGACGGGTTCGGGTCTGTCGACAAGTTCAACGAACGCCATCGGCGCGTTGTCACCGAGACGAAAGCCCATCTTGATGATGCGCGAATAGCCGCCCGGCCGAGCCTTGTAGCGCGGCCCGAGTTCGTTGAAAAGCTTGGTCACGATGTCACGGTCGCGCGTGCGGTTGAATGCCAGGCGCCGGTTCGCCAGCGTGGCCTCTTTCGCCAAGGTGATGAGCGGCTCGACGACACGGCGCAATTCCTTGGCCTTGGGCAATGTGGTTTTGATCGCTTCGTGCAACAGCAGCGAATTACACATGTTGCGCAGCATGGCCAACCTGTGTTCGGAAGTGCGATTGAGCTTTCGAAGCCCGTGACGGTGACGCATGGTGCGGTTTCCTTTTTCTCTAACGAATTTCCAGCAGCCGTATCAGGTACTGCCAAGTGCACCGAGCCGCTCGCATTCGCAGCCCTGGTATCCGATGACGACGCCAACGCGTTAGCGTTTATCCAATCCTTGTGGCGGCCAGTTTTCCAGCCGACCACCAAGGGTCAGGCCACGCGAAGCCAACACTTCCTTAATCTCGTTCAGTGACTTGCGGCCGAGGTTCGGTGTCTTGAGCAGTTCGGTTTCGGTGCGTTGAATCAGATCGCCGATGTAGTAGATGTTCTCAGCCTTCAAGCAATTCGCCGAACGCACCGTGAGTTCGAGCTCATCCACCGGGCGCAGCAGGATCGGGTCGAACTGCGTGCTGCGCTGCTGGGGCTCGCTGAACGCCGCAATTTCGCTGCCCTCGAGCTGTGCGAAGACGGCGAGTTGCTCGACCAGAATCTTGGCCGACGAGCGAATCGCTTCTTCGGGAGTCACGGCACCGTTGGTGACGATTTCCATCACCAACTTGTCGAGGTCGGTGCGCTGCTCGACGCGCGCGCTTTCCACGGTATAGCTGACGCGAGCGACCGGCGAAAACGATGCGTCGAGCACGATGCGGCCGATCGATTTCGTGGTTTCGTCACCATAACGGCGCATCGTGCCAGGCACGTAGCCGCGGCCCTTTTCGACCTTGATCTGCATGTCGAGCTTGCCGCCGTGCGCCAGGTTCGCCACCACATGCTCGGGGTTGATGATTTCCACGTCATGAGGCGTCTGGATGTCGCCTGCCGTGACCGGGCCCTCGCCTTCCTTGCGCAGCACCAGCGTCACTTCGTCGCGGTTGTGCAGGCGGAACACGACGCCCTTCAGGTTGAGCATGATGTGCACCACGTCTTCCTGCACACCGTCAACGGTGGAGTATTCGTGCAGAACGCCAGCGATCGTGACTTCGGTGGGCGCATAGCCGACCATCGACGACAGCAGCACGCGGCGCAGCGCATTGCCCAGCGTGTGGCCGTAGCCGCGCTCGAAGGGCTCGAGCGTGACCTTGGCGCGGTGGCCGCCGAGCGGCTCGACGTTGATAGCTTTGGGTTTCAGCAGATTCGTTTGCATGGAGTTTCCGTTCCTCTCAATACCCTCGGCTCGTTACACCGATAAGGCTGATGGACAGTGCCGGGCTTGAACGATTCGCTGCACGCCCGGCATGCACAGCGACGAATGAAGCAAAAGCGGGTCTCGCGGGTTCCGGCGCGTTTGTGGTCGGGCTTGTCGCCGCAGGCGCGGCCGCCCTGATGGACGGCGAGCATCGCAATGGCAAGATCGGCCGGCGCGGCGGGAAGATGCGGGGCCCGCTAGCGGGAATAGAGCTCGACGATCAACGCCTCTTTGATGTCAGCCCCGAATTCGTCTCGATCGGGGGCTTTCTTGAAAACGCCTTGGCACTTGGCCGCGTCGACCTGCACCCAGCCCGGCATGCCGATCGTTTCAGCGAGCTTGAGGGAATCGGTGACGCGCAATTGTTTCGCAGCCTTTTCGCGCACGCCGATCGTGTCGCCTGCCTTGACGAGGTAGGACGCGATGTTGACGCCTTGGCCGTTCACGCTGACTGATTTGTGCGACACCAACTGCCGCGCTTCGGCGCGCGTCGAGCCGAAGCCCATGCGATAGACGACGTTGTCCAGGCGCGACTCGAGCAGTGTCAGCAAATTGCCGCCTGTGTTTCCCTTGCGACGCTCGGCTTCGGCGAAATAGCGGCGGAACTGGCGCTCGAGAATGCCGTACATGCGCTTTACTTTTTGCTTCTCGCGCAACTGCAAGCCATAGTCCGACGTACGCGTGCCGGAGTTGCGGCCATGCTGGCCGGGCTTGCTGTCGAATTTGGCCTTGTCGCCGATCGGACGGCGCGCGCTCTTCAGGAAGAGGTCGGTGCCTTCGCGTCGGGAGAGTTTGGCCTTCGGTCCTAGATAACGTGCCACGTTGTTTCCTTCTTTCAATCTGACGCAGGCTGGGCGAACAGCTTGCGCGAGTCTGGCGAGTGTTGTTGTTGTGCGCTCAAACGGTGGGCTTCAATGGCGGGGACTTGCGGCCCCGGTTAAACATGCGCACCGCTGATCGAGCGGCGCGCGTTCTCCGAAACGATCAAATCCGCCGACGCTTCTGCGGCCTGCAACCGTTGTGCGGAACTGGTGTCACATCGGAGATCAGGTTGATGCGAATTCCAAGGGCCGCCAGCGCGCGAACCGACGACTCGCGCCCCGGCCCTGGGCCCTTGATGCGAACGTCCAGGTTCTTGATGCCCTGTTCCTGCGCCGCACGGCCTGCGGTTTCAGCGGCCACCTGGGCGGCAAACGGTGTGCTCTTGCGTGAGCCCTTGAAACCCTGGCCACCGCTGGACGCCCACGACAAAGCGCTGCCTTGCCGATCGGTGATCGTGATGATGGTGTTGTTGAACGAGGCGTGCACGTGTGCGATACCGTCCGCAACGTTCTTGCGAATCTTCTTGCGCACACGCTGGGCAGCGGTATTGACGGGTGGTTTTGCCATGATGACTTTCTGAATACGTGAGAGCTGAAAGGAGCCTCGCGGGGCCGCTTACGCCGCCGCCTTCTTCACCAGCGCGCCGGACCTGCGCGGACCCTTGCGCGTGCGCGCGTTCGTCTTTGTGCGCTGGCCGCGCACCGGCAGGCCGCGCCGATGACGGAAGCCCCGGTAGCAGCCCAGATCCATGAGTCGCTTGATGTTGATCGACATCTCGCGGCGCAGGTCACCCTCGATTGTCAGTCGCCCGATTTCTTCACGGATCTTTTCAAGATCGGCGTCGGTCAGGTCCTTGACCCTGCGGTCCATCGGAACACCGGTGCGCACGCAGATCTTCTGCGCCGTGCTTCTGCCGATGCCGTAGATCGCCGTCAAGCCAATCTCGGCGTGTTTGTGGGGCGGAATGTTGATGCCGGCAATACGTGCCATAAACGTCCTTCGAAATTGTGCGCGGGGGTGCGCTCGGGTGTGTGAAAACTCAGCCCTGGCGCTGCTTGTGGCGCGGGTCGGTGCAAATCACGCGCACCACACCCTTGCGGCGCACGATCTTGCAGTTGCGGCACATCTTCTTCACCGATGCGGCTACTTTCATGGTTCGCTCCGTTTCAGCATTTGCGTCTTCTTCTGTCTTCGTTACCCTGCACGTCCACTCTGGCGCCTACTTGGCCCGGAACACGATGCGCGCGCGCGACAAGTCGTAGGGCGTTAGTTCGACGGTCACCTTGTCCCCCGGCAGGATGCGGATGTAGTGCATACGCATCTTTCCGGAGATGTGACCCAGCACGACATGTCCGTTTTCCAGCTTGACCCGAAACGTTGCGTTGGGGAGATTTTCGAGAATCTCACCCTGCATCTGGATGACATCGTCCTTCGCCATGCCTGAGTCTTGCCTGTTGCCTCGACCGCCGTGTTCCTATCGTTTGCCTTTGTTCGTCACATGCTGCCCGATGGCTCAGCTCGCCTTGAAATTTGCCTTCTTCAGCAGCGATTCGTACTGCTGGCTCATCACATAACTTTGCACCTGCGCCCAGAAGTCCATCGTCACGACGACGATGATCAGCAACGACGTGCCGCCGAAGTAGAACGGAACGTTGTACTTCAGAACCAGGAATTCGGGGAGCAGACAGACCGCAGTGATGTAGATTGCGCCGGCCAATGTCAGGCGCGAAAGTATGCGGTCGATGTGCTTGGCGGTATGCTCGCCCGGCCGAATGCCGGGTATGAAGGCGCCGCTCTTCTTCAGGTTGTCTGCCGTTTCGCGGCTGTTGAACACCAAGGCCGTGTAGAAGAAGCAGAAAAACACGATCGCCGCGGCGTACAGCATTACGTAGATGGGCTGTCCCGGCGACAACAGGCCGGCCAGGTCTTTCAGCCAACGCAAGCCGTCGCCCGTTGCAAACCAACCCACGGCAGTGGCCGGCAGCAGGATGATCGACGAGGCAAAGATCGGCGGGATCACACCTGACATGTTCAGCTTCAAGGGCAGGTGCGACGACTGCCCGCCATAGACCTTGTTGCCGACCTGACGCTTGGCGTAATTCACAAGAATCTTGCGCTGCCCGCGTTCGACAAAGACGACAACGAAGGTGACCAGGCCAACCACGCCAATGATGAACAGCGATACGATGATGCTCATTGCACCCGTGCGCACCAGTTCGAACAGTCCACCGATCGCATTCGGTAGGCCCGCGGCGATGCCGGCGAAAATCAGGATCGAGATGCCGTTGCCCAGGCCTCGCTCAGTAATCTGCTCGCCCAGCCACATCAAGAACATCGTCCCGGCCACGAGAGAAACCACGGCCGTCAGGCGAAAGCCGAAACCCGGCGCGATCACCAGGCCGGGCGAACCTTCGAGCGCGAGTGCGATGCCCAGTGACTGAAACAGTGACAGACCGAGCGTGCCGTAGCGTGTGTATTGCGTGATCTTGCGGCGCCCGGACTCGCCTTCCTTCTTCAACGCCTCGAGGGTTGGCACGACGTAGGTCATCAACTGCATGATGATCGAGGCCGAGATGTAAGGCATGATGCCCAGCGCGAAGACCGTGAAACGCGACAGCGCGCCTCCCGAGAACATGTTGAACAGACTCAAGATCCCGCCCTGCTGGCCCTTGAACAATTGTTGCAGCTGGTTCGGGTCGATGCCTGGCACGGGAATGTGCGCGCCGACACGGTAAACAACGAGCGCAAGCAACAAGAAGACGAGCCGCCGACGCAGGTCGCCGAACTTTCCACTTCTTGCGAGTTGATTCGGATTGCCTGCCACGTGCTGTGTTTCCGGAATTCGCTTCGAGCTCAGGCGACCGAGCCACCAACGGCTTCGATCGCTGCCTTGGCGCCTGCGGTGGCGCCGATGCCCCTGAGCGCGACCTTCTTCGTCAGCGCGCCCGACTTGATGACCTTGACCGTCTTGATCAATTCACCAACCAGGCGCGCCTGTTTCAGAGCCAACAGGTCGACTTCCGCGGCACCAAGGCGCTCAAGGTCGGTCAGGTTGATCTCGGCGTTGTACTTCAGCAAGTGCGACTTGAAGCCACGCTTTGGCAGGCGCCGCTGCAAAGGCATCTGCCCGCCCTCGAAGCCGACCTTGTGATAGCCACCGGAACGCGACTTCTGGCCCTTGTGACCACGCCCGGCCGTCTTGCCCAGACCCGAGCCAATACCGCGCCCAACGCGGCGCCGTGCCGACTTGGAGCCGGCGGCCGGTTTGATGTTGTTGAGTTCCATGTTGTGTGTGCTTCGTCGGTTGCGGCGCTCAAAGCACCTTGACCAGGTAGGACACCTTGTCGATCATGCCGCGCACGGCGGGGCTGTCTTCCAAAGTCGACTCACTGTTCAACTTGCGCAGGCCCAAGCCGCGCACCGTGGCGCGGTGCGATTCACGCGTCCCCGCGACACTGCGGATCAGTTTGACTTGCACGGTTTTCTTGTCACTCATGGCTTGCTCCGCGTACCCACTCAGCTGAAGATTGCTTCAACCGTCAAGCCGCGCTTCGCGGCAATCTCGGCAGGCGTGCTGGTGTGCTTGAGCGCATCGAGCGTGGCGCGCACAAGGTTGTAGGGATTGGACGAACCCAAGCTCTTGCAAACGATGTCGGTGACGCCCATCACTTCGAACACGGCGCGCATCGGCCCGCCGGCAATGATGCCCGTGCCGGGCACAGCGGGCGCCATCAGAACGTGCGAAGCGCCGTGCTCGCCCACCACCTTGTGATGAATCGTGCCTTCTTTGAGAGACACCTTGACCATGTTGCGGCGCGCGCTTTCCATCGCCTTTTGCACCGCCACAGGAACTTCCTTGGCCTTGCCCTTGCCCATGCCGATGCGGCCGTCGCCATCGCCCACCACCGTCAACGCGGCAAAGCTGAGCGTGCGCCCGCCCTTGACGACTTTGGTCACGCGGTTCACCGCGATCATTTTTTCCTTCAGCCCGTCGTCGTTGGCTTCGCCTTGGGCGCCGCGGGGTTGAAACTTTGCCATATTCGAGTTCCTTGGGGCTGGTGGACTTAGAACTGCAGGCCGGCTTCACGCGCGGCTTCCGCAAGCGCCTTGACGCGACCGTGGTAGGCGAATCCGGCGCGGTCGAACGCAACCCTGTCAACTCCGGCTGCCTTGGCGCGCTCAGCGATGCGCTGCCCCACCGCGGTGGCTGCGGCGACGTTGCCACCCTTGCCCGGTGCGCCGAGTTCCTTGCGCGCCTGAGCCTCTGCGGTCGATGCACTGGCCAACACCCTGGCACCATCGTCGCTGACGATGCTGGCGTAGATGTGCAGGTTCGAGCGGAACACCGTCAAGCGCGCGACCTGCTGCTTGGCGATACGCTTGCGGGTCTGAAGGGCGCGGCGAGTGCGCTGTTCTTTCTTGTTCAGCATGGCTGGCGCTCCTTACTTCTTCTTGGTTTCCTTGAGGGAAACCTTTTCGTCGATGTAGCGAATTCCTTTGCCCTTGTAAGGCTCGGGAGGGCGAAACGCGCGCACTTCGGCAGCGACCTGCCCGACCGTCTGGCGGTTCGCTCCCTTGATCACGATTTCGGTCGGCGTCGGGCATTCCACTTTCACGCCCACCGGCATGTCTTTGGCCACCGGATGCGAGAACCCGACCTGAAGCGTCAGCTTCGACCCCGCCGCCTGCGCGCGAAAACCAACCCCGACCAGACTGAGCTTCTTCTCGAATCCCTTGCTCACACCGCTGACCATGTTGGCGACCAGGGCGCGCATCGTTCCAGTCATGGCGTTGGCGTGTGGCGTCGCCTCAACCGGGGCAAACATGAGCTTGCCTGCTTCGCTCTTCACCGCCACCAGCGAGTGCACCGGCTGCACCAAGGTGCCCAACGAACCCGTGACGCTGATCTGCGCGGCGTTGAGCGCGACTTCCACGCCCTTGGGAACCGCGATCGGCATTTTTCCAACGCGAGACATTTGCTCTCCTTAGGCGACGTAGCAAATGACTTCGCCGCCGATTCCGACCTGGCGCGCCTTGCGGTCCGTCATCACGCCCTTGGGGGTGGTGACGATTGCGACGCCGAGTCCGTTCTGCACACTCGGAATCTCGTGCCGGCCGCGGTAGATGCGCAGGCCCGGACGGCTGACACGCTCGATGTGTTCGATCACGGGTCGGCCGGCGTAGTACTTCAGCGCGATTTCCAGCTCCGGCTTGGCGTCGGCGCCGCGCACCGCGAAGTCTTCGATGTAGCCCTCGTCTTTCAGGACTTTGGCGATGGCCACTTTCAGCTTGGACGATGGCATCAATACCGTAGGCTTTTCCACCATCTGCGCGTTGCGAATGCGCGTCAACATGTCGGCGATGGGGTCACTCATGCTCATTCGAAATTCTCCTGATCGGGCCGCAGCAGAGCCACGCCTACCAACTGGCCTTGACGATGCCGGGAATATCGCCCTTGAATGCGAGGTCGCGAATCTTGCTGCGTGCCAGGCCAAACTTGCGGAACGTTCCGCGCGGGCGCCCCGTCAGCTCGCAGCGATTGCGCTGGCGTGTCGGGTAGGCGTTGCGCGGCAACTTCTGAAGCTCCAGACGAGCCGCGTAGCGCTCTTCGTCTGACTTCTTCGCGTCGTTCGCCAGCGTCTTGAGTTCCTTGTACTTCTTGGCGTACTTGGCGACCAATGCGGTGCGCTTGAGCTCACGCTGGATGAGGGATACTTTTGCCATTGCGTTCCTTCAGGCGTTCTGTCAGGTCTTGAACGGAAACTTGAATGCCGTGAGAAGCGCCTTGCACTCCTCGTCGGTCTTGGCCGTCGTCGTGATGCTGATGTTCAGGCCACGGATGGCATCGATCTTGTCGTAGTCGATTTCAGGGAAGATGATCTGTTCCTTGACACCGATGTTGTAGTTGCCGCGTCCGTCGAAGGCGCGCACCGAGATGCCGCGAAAGTCGCGCACGCGCGGCAGAGCCACAGTGACGAACCGGTCCAGGAACTCGTACATCTGCGCGCCGCGCAAGGTCACCATGCAGCCGATAGGCACGCCGTCGCGGATCTTGAATCCGGCGATCGCCTTTTTCGACTTGGTGACGACGGGCTTTCGGCCCGCAATCTTGGTCAGGTCGGCCACCGCGCTTTCCATGACCTTCTTGTCCGATACCGCCTCGCTCACGCCCATGTTCAGGGTGATCTTGGTCAGACGCGGCGCCTGCATCGTGGACTTGAAGCCGAACTTCTTGACCAGGTCGGGTACGACCTTCTCACGATAAAACTGTTGCAAACGAGCCATGATTGCCTCTTATGCCTTGATCTCTTGGCCGTTGGAGCGGTAGATGCGAACTCCGTTGTCGCGGGTCTTGCGCTGCAGCTTGTCGGCGTCGTTCAGGAGCTTGATGCCCACACGGTCGGCTTTGCCGGTTGCCGGGTTGAAGATGGCCAGGTTCGACTGATGAATCGACAGCGTCTTGTCGACGACCCCGCCTGTTGCGCCCTTCATCGGGTTCGGCTTGACGTGCTTCTTGACAACGTTCACGCCATCGACGACCAGACGCTGATCGTCGACGCGCTTGGAAATCACGCCGCGTTTTCCTTTGTCGCGCCCGGTCAGAACAATGACCTGGTCGCCTTTGCGAAGCTTGTTCATTGGAGTTCCTCGAACCAATCCACTCAAAGCACTTCGGGAGCCAGTGACACGATCTTCATGAAGCGCTCGGTGCGCAGCTCGCGCGTCACCGGCCCGAAGATGCGAGTCCCGATCGGCTCGAGTTTGGCATTGAGCAGTACGGCGGCATTGCCGTCGAACTTCACGAGCGAACCGTCCTGGCGGCGCACACCCTTGGCGGTGCGCACCACGACGGCGCTATAGATCTCGCCCTTCTTGACGCGACCGCGCGGCGCAGCTTCCTTGATGCTGACCTTGATCACATCACCGATGCCGGCATAGCGGCGCTTGGAGCCGCCCAGCACCTTGATGCACATGACGGACTTGGCACCGGTATTGTCTGCGACGTCGAGCCGCGATTGCATTTGGATCATTTTTTACTGTCCCCAACTTGTCCCGCGGTTTCGTCCATGCATCATGGAGGCGCCACAGCGGTCAGTCTTGGGCCCGCTGAGACGACCGCACAGACGCGCGACCAGCCACTGGGGCGAAACTTCGGCGAAGCCGAGTGGTGCGGTGCCCGCATGTATTACCCACGCTTACCATCGCCACTCAGCGAAGCCGCAGATTATGCACCAGAGTCCCGCCGGGCGTCAAAGCACAGTCTTGTCCAACGAGGTATGACCCTGGGGCCCAGGCCGTGATTCCAATGAGGAATGAGCCTGGAAGGTGGTCTGGGGGGGCGATTTAGCAGCTCAGGGGGGGCCGCCGCCGAGGCGAGTCGATCATCCACAGGATGGTGATCGACATGAACGAAGCGCAAGTACGCACCTTGGAGCAAGCGCGCCAGGTGGTGAGCGGTACGCAGGCCCTGGAATTCCGCCGGGCCGAGAACGACGAGGGTCGCTACGCCTGGATCGCCTCGGTGCTGCGGCGCTTTGACTACGGTCGCCTGAAGCGCCCCGAGCGAGGGGTGGTGCTGGCCTACCTGCGGCGCCTGAGCGGCTACAGCCAAGCGCAGGTCAAGCGGCTGGTTGCGACGTGGCGCACGGGCGAGCCCTTGGTTAAGCGCTACCGCGCGCCAGAGCACGCCTTTGCGCGGCGCTACACACGCGCCGACGTGGCATTGCTGGCCGATGTCGATCGGGCCATGAACACGCTCTCAGGCCCGGCCACGGCGTGCGTGCTGCGCCGCCAGCGCGATGTCTTCGGCGACACACGCTTTGAGCGTCTGGGATCGATCTCGGTGGGTCACCTGTACAACCTGCGCGCCAGCGCGGACTACCGTGCCCAGCGCGTACTGCAGACCAAGACCCGCCCCACCAAGTCCGTGACGATTGGCGTGCGCAAGGCGCCGGCCCCCGACGGCCGCCCCGGCTTCATCCGGATCGACAGTGTTCACCAAGGCGACCTGGACGGCGTCAAAGGTCTCTACCACATCAATGCAGTGAACTGCGTCACGCAGTGGCAGGTGGTGGCCACCGTGCAGACGATTTCGGAGGCGCACTTGCTGCCCGTCATCGAGCAGATGCTCGCGCAGTTCCCGTTCAAGCTGCTCGGATTCCACGCCGACAACGGCAGCGAGTATGTCAACCACTGCGTTGCCAAGATGCTGAACAAGTTGCGCATCGAATTCACCCGCAGCCGCCCACGGCACAGCAACGACAACGGCCTGGCCGAGACCAAGAACGGCGCGGTCGTTCGCAAGCTGTTCGGCTACGAGCACATCCCGCAGCGCCATGCGGTGCGCTTCAACACGTTCTGCGTCGAGTACCTCAACCCGTTCCTGAACTTCCACCGGCCGTGCTTGTTCGCCACCGACAAGCTCGACCCGAGGAAGCCGGGCCGCATCAAACGCGTGTACCTGCTCAAGGACGCGATGACGCCGCTGGACAAGCTGACCCGCCTGCCCGAAGCAGCGACGTTCATGCGCGAGGGCGTCACGCTCGAAGAGCTGCACGCACTGGCGCGCGCGCTCACCGATGTGCAGGCGGCCGAGGAACTCAACGAGGCGCGCTCGGCGCTATTCAGGCGCGTCCCGGCACGCACAGGCTGAGCAACTCACACAACAGACTTCGCGAGGGGTCTGTGGACATGTGGACGATGCGCTTGGCGCGCACCGGCACAGTCCGTGGACAACGCTGCGCGTTGCCCACCGCCCGCGCCTTCGCCCACATGCCCACATCCCTCGACCACAAGATTTGAATCTCAAATTCCAGGGCCCAATACACTGATCGCTTCTACAACGCATCGACTCGCTTCGCGTTGCCGATCTCAGACCGCTCCAGGGTCATACCTCATTTGGAAAAGACTAGCACTTTCTTGCCGTTGGCGAATTCGGGCGAAAACCGCCGCCGCAGGTACGTTCTCGACACCAACGTCGTGCTCGATCTCTTCGTCTTCCACGACGCTCGATGCCAGCCGCTGGCCGACAGGCTGCAGCGCGGCGTGTGCCGATGGTACGCAACAACATCCATGCGAGCTGAATTCGATGACGTGCTGGGTCGCCCGGCATTCGCGCGTTGGCATGCGCAACGCGACTCGTTTGCGCTGCAGTGGGCGAGATGGGCCGTCATTGTCGATCCTGCCGCGCCGCCCGAGCCAGCCTTGAGGTGCGGTGACTCGGACGACCAGATGTTTCTCGACCTGGCAGTCGCGTTGCAGCCGTGTGGCTTGCTCACCCGCGACCATGAACTGTTGCGCTTGGCAGGGGCCGCCGCCGCGCTGGGCGTTCAGATCGCTACCCCGGCACCCATCAACGCCGGTTGACAAAGGGCGGCCACTGGGGCCGCCCTCGCACCTGCATCACGCCGCTTCGCCCTTCGCGAGCCGTTTGCCGACTACTGTTGCGCGGCGCTTTCGCTTTGCGCATCAACAGCGGCCATCTGCACCGCCGCAAGCTCTTCTGCCTCCTGCAGGGCAATCGTGCGGCGCTCGGCATCGTCCATCGCTTCCTTGGCCTTGCGCGCGTCGTGGAACGCCATGCCGGTGCCGGCCGGGATCAAACGGCCGACAATCACGTTTTCCTTCAAGCCGCGCAGCTCGTCGCGCTTGCCCATGATGGCAGCCTCGGTGAGCACGCGCGTCGTCTCCTGGAACGACGCTGCCGAGATGAAGCTGTCGGTGGACAGCGACGCCTTGGTGATGCCCAGCAGCACGTCGGCATGCGTCGCAGGCACCTTCCCCGCGGCCAACATCTTGTCGTTGGTATCGAGCAGCTCGGAGCGTTCAACCTGTTCGCCGACGATGTAGGCCGTGTCGCCCGCGTTCACGATCTGTACGCGGCGCAACATCTGGCGCACGATCACCTCGATGTGCTTGTCGTTGATCTTCACGCCCTGGAGTCGGTACACGTCCTGCACCTCGTCGACGATGTACCGCGCCAGTTCTTCGATGCCGAGCAAACGCAAGATGTCCTGCGGATCCGCGGCCCCATCGACGATGGATTCGCCCTTGTTCACGACCTGCCCTTCGTGCACGACGATGTTCTTTTCCTTCGGCACGAGCTCTTCGTAGACCTTGCCTTCCGGGTCGGT